>Ga0208478_1000172_pt1 | contig 25790 bp, 15 predicted proteins | sample NGESurdeep072012_5_FD_184462 | JGI IMG/M metagenome (GOLD analysis project Ga0208478, IMG submission 184462) | Arctic peat soil microbial communities from Barrow, Alaska - NGEE Surface sample 415-2 deep-072012 (SPAdes) | ecosystem: Environmental > Terrestrial > Soil > Wetlands > Peat ...
ATACCAACACTCATCACCCCGAATATGGACGGGAAGAACGATTATTTTGTTCTCAGGGGACTGGAGGAAACTCTTGGTAAGACTGAGCTCATTATTTTCGACAGGAGAGGGGTCCAGGTCTATAAAAACACCAACTATGATAATTCCTGGAATGGTGTTGACTATAATGGAAAAGCTTTGGTTGATGATACTTATTATTATGTCATCCGAAGTGAAAACGGAAAATCGTTGAGCGGGTATATAGTTATAAGAAGATAAAGTGCCTAAAGTGCCTAAAGTGCCTAAAGTGCCTAAAGTGAACTAGAATGAAAATTAGGAGTGACTAAAAATACTCTAAGTACTCCAAGTACTCCAAACTCCAGACGCTGTTAATAATATTAATTTACGATGAAAAGAATAATTAAATCATTTATTTTACTGCTGATACCTTTAAGTATGTCAGGTCAGTTAACCCCCGTCACAAGTCAGTATGTCCTTAATCCCCTGACAATAAATCCTGCATATGCCGGTAACAGAGGGGCTTTAAACATAGCAGCATTTTACAGGAAGCAATGGGTAGGGATTACTGGGTCTCCTGAGACTATGACACTTGCTGCAGATGCGCCGTTTCTTGATTCAAAACTCGGACTAGGACTCATTATTACTAATGATAAACTGGGAGTGACAAAAGAGACTCAGATTCAAACCACTTATTCCTATAAAATTAATATGGATAAGGGTAATCTTTCCTTTGGTCTTGGAGCAGGATTAATAACAACAAACACTGCATGGTCTTCACTTGTAGTTATTGATCCGGGAGATGAGTTATATCTTGCTGATTCGCCGGTATTTGTTGTTCCTGATTTTAGTTTTGGAACTTATTACACATACAAGAATTACTTTGCAGGGTTATCTGTTCCTAAATTGCTGAGTTATAAATTCAATTTTGATAAAAATAAATACACTATTAAGTTCGATCCGGGTCAATCGTATTACCTATTCAACACGGGATATCTTTTTACCCTTTCTCCCAAACTTAAGTTTTTTCCATCGACACTTATCACCTATTCTCCCGGGCAGAAGATCCTGTATGATCTGAATGCACATTTCAACTATATCGACAGGTTATGGATAGGAGCCTCTTATAAAAACAAGCGTTCTCTGTCAACATTGCTCCAATTTGCAGTAAATAACCAGTTTAGAATAGCTTATACTTATGATTTTGATTTTGGCAGCCTTGGACGTTACAGCAATGGATCGCATGAGATTATGCTCCGGTACGAATTTAAGTATAAGGTCGATGTGGTAAATCCTTTGGTTTTTTAAGTGAACTAAAGTGAACTAAAGTGCCTAGAGTACTTAGATTACTTAGAGTTGGAAGAAATGGATAATAAGGAGTTTGGCAAGAAATTGGAAGAAAGGACTAAAAAGTTCGCAGTAAGTGTTATAAAACTCTCTGTCTTATTACCTGGATCACCCGAGGGTAGGGTATTAAGAAATCAATTAACAAAAGCGGGAACCAGCGTCGGTGCGAATTACAGAGAAGCCAACAGAGCTAGAAGCAAAGCAGATTTTAGTAGTAAAATAAAGATCTGTGAAAGTGAATCGAATGAAACTATTTATTGGCTAGAAATAATCGCTGATTTAAAATGGCTTGAAAACTCCAAAACTGAAAAGCAAATTAAAGAAGCAGACGAATTATTAGCTATCTTTACGTCAATAGGCCAAACTTTAAAATCATAAGCATTTTGTAACCTAAAAACTTTAAGTACTTTAAGTACTCGAAGTACTCCAAGTACTTCCTTCTCATGAAACAAAAAATAACAATAATTATACTGATATTTATCGCTTTATCCCAATTTTTATTGGCCCAGAAGGAAACCTATTCCGTCACCAAAGCCCCCTTCAGCTCAGATAAGTACGATGAATTCTCTCCGGTATATTATAAAAATGGTATTGTCTTCTGTACAAACAGGAATAAGGGTTTGACAAATTATTCAACATCAGAGGATAAAGGGCTTTTTAAGATTGAATATATTGATACTACCGGCAGGGTTAACTGGCAAAGCGCAAGGTTATTTTCAAAGGCTCTTACTTCAAAATTAAATGATGGTCCGGTTACATTCAGCAGAGGCGGTGATACTATTTATTATTCTAGAAACCTGGATGTCAGCAGCAGCCTGAAGGAAATATCAGCTAAACGGAATAAACTTGGGATTTTCAGTGCAATTCTGGTTAATGGGGAATGGACAAAAATAAGAGATTTAAGAGTTAATAATGAATGGTATAATGTCATCACGCCATGTCTTTCCCCGGATGGTAAACGATTATTTTTTGCATCAGACAAACCTGGTGGTTTTGGAGGATTCGATCTTTATTACTGCGCATGGAAGGGTGATTACTGGGATGAATCTGTGAATATGGGTCCCGTTATAAATTCAAGTGGCAATGAAGGATATCCATTCATGAATCCGGCCGGAGAATTATTCTTCTCTTCCGACGGGCATCCCGGTTACGGAGGCAAGGATATTTTTGTTTCAAGGTTCTCGGGAAAGGAATGGCTTACTCCCGTACATCTTGATCCTCCTATAAACTCAAAATATGATGATTTTGGCATTATTACAGACTCACTGATGAATGAGGGATATTTCTCATCAAACAGGGATAAGACGATTGACATTTTTCATTTCAAAACAATTATTTCTCAGGTCTTTTATACCACTGTTCAGAAAGAAAACCAGTACTGTTTTATATTCAGCGACAGTGGATCAATAGCAATTGATACTCTGAATCTTAAATATGTCTGGGATTTCGGAGATGGTATAAAAACTTCAGGACCAGTAGTGAGTCATTGTTTCACAGGTCCGGGGAAATATAACATAAGGCTTGATATTGTCGACAAAGGTACCGGAAAACTGTTTTTCTCAAAACTGTCGTATGATCTGATTCTTAAGGATTTTGAACAGGCATATATTAATTCTCCCGATCTTTCGGTTAAAGATGAAACTATTGATTTTGACGGACTGAAATCATTCCTTCCCGGATACAGGATATTAAGTTATTCATGGGATTTTGGTGATGGAACAAAAATGGAGGGAGAAAGGGCTAACCATAAATATAAAGAAGCTGGAGAATATATGGTTAATCTCGGGGTTACATTAAAATCTGACTCGACCGGCAATATTCATAAAACAGGTTCCTCAAAGAAAATTGTCATTTTAGACAGTAACCAGGAAAAAAACAAATTTCGGACCTCGGGGTCAAGGGTGAAATCCACTCTTCCTGATATTCTGAAGTATGACAATGCGCATATTAATTCTCTTTATTCCGCTGAATCAGAATTTAAGCAGGATGCCGTATTCCGGGTTGAGTTATTCTCATTCAAAACAAAAACAGGCGTGAACAGTCCTATTTTCAGGAGTGTTCCGAAGAAGTACCTGGTTAAGGAAAATTATGATGGGGACACAGGAGTCTGGCATTATTTTATTAATCAGCAAATGAACCTGATGGCGACGTATTATGCGTTCAGGGAACTGGCAACTTTAGGGTTCAGGGAGGTGCAGATAAAGATAGAGGTCCTTAAAGATCCGGCTGCAAAGGAAATAAATAGTCTTAAAAAAATATTTGGTGTTTCTACCGATATCTATTTTGACAATAATAGCCGTCTGACCTCAACCTCTTATCTTATGTTGGATCAGCTTGTAAGAATATTGAATAAATATCCTGCCATCAAACTTGAAGTTACAGTGCATACTGATAACACAGGATCGCCTCAGGCTAAACTCGGTCTCTCGCAGCAATATGCTCAAATCATTTCCGGTTACCTGATAAACAAAGGGATAGAAAGTAAAAGGCTTATCTCACGAGGATCAGGAGGATCTGTTCCCATTGCGTCCAATTATCTGGAAAAGGACAGGGCTTTGAACCGGAGGGTTGATTTCACGGTAATAAAGTAGTCACTTTAGGCACTTTTAGGAAAATATTTCTATGTTAACAAAGAGGAGCAAAAAGAAAATATCCGTACTCCTTTTATCTTTTGCGGTTTTAGCAGGTGTTATTTTTCTTCCGGTAGTCTACTCACTGTCGGATAAGCTCTCAGAAACAGACAGGGTCAATGCAAATATTCTTCTGGTAGAGGGTTGGCTTCCTCCTTATGCACTCAGGATGGCATTTGATGAGTTTGAAAAAAAAGGGTATGATCGCATTATTACCACAGGATTAACCAGCACTCCAGATTACTTTAATGAATATACAAATGGTTATCTTGTATTTTATACTTCAGGGAAACATTTTAAAGACAGTGAAATTTCAAATCATACTATTGAAATTAAAGCATTTGGTTCCTTAAATGGTGAAAACAGCGCCCAGTTCAATGTTTTAATTAATGACTCAATAGCAGGCAACTTCCTTGCTGATAAAAAGAAGAGAATCTTTACTATAAATTGGAAAGGCCGGTTGTCAGCAATTGATTCTGTTTCGGTTCAGTTTCTAAATGATAAGGTCGGTGATTTCGGAGACAGAAACTTGTTTGTAAAAGAGATCATTTTTGATCATAAAACATCTATTCCATACCAGCTTAATTCAATATATACTTATTCTGAACCGGGTCGTTCCATCAAGATCAAAAATGATTACATTTCCTATGCTCAGCTTGCTGAAAATAGTTTTCTTGCTTTGGGTATCGATTCTTCATTAATTGTCGAAATTCCCGGGAAAAAGGTTTCTTTGAACAGAACGCTGACAAGTGCATTAGCGGTTCGCGATTGGCTCAAAACATCAGATATAAAGATTAAAGGAATCAATGTTGTTACTCTGGGTACCCATGCCAAACGAACCTGGATGACTTACAATAAAATTATGCATAAAAAATACGACATTGGAATAATTTCGCTTCCTGATTATAAATCACGTCGCTCTGAGAAATATAAGGTTTTTAAAACATTGCGTGAAACTGTGGGGATCATTTATTACTGGCTTATTTTGCTGCCGTATTAGGGAAGTTGAAGAAGTGAACTAGAGTGAGCTAAAGTTGGCGATAAAATGGCAGGCAACACGGCACACGGCACCTTGAACTTTGAACCTTAAACCCTGTCTTTGCAAAGGCTTCGACAGGCAAAGCTTGAACTTTGAACATAGTAGTTAGATAAGAATAATCTCTGAAACATGCGAATAATCTCCGTAGTAGGCGCCCGTCCAAATTTTATGAAAATTGCTCCATTTATAAAAGCTATTAATGCATATAATACAAATCATGACCAGAAAATTGAACATATCCTTGTGCATACCGGGCAGCATTACGATGACCGGATGTCGAGGGCATTTTTCGAACAATTGGGAATTCCTGAAGCTGATATAAATCTTGGTGTCGGTTCCGGTAGTCATGCCGAACAGGTAGGGCATACCATGATTGCATTCGAGAAAGTGCTTCGCGAAAAAAAACCTGATTGGGTTGTTGTTGTAGGAGATGTAAATGCTATACTCGCTTGTTCAGTTACGGCTAAAAAGGAACATATATTATGCTGTCATATTGAAGCAGGCTTGCGTTCCGGTGATATGTCCATGCCTGAAGAGATTAACCGGCTGGTTGCTGACAGGATATCCGATCTACTCCTTACTCCCGACAGGATATCTTCAGAAAACTTAAAAAAAGAAGGCGTCCCTGATAATAAAATAAAATTCACAGGAAATATTATGATTGACACCCTCGAAAGCAACAGGGACAAAGCCGAAAATCTCCTTATTGAAGATATAATTAAAAATAATTCAGTAGAAGGTTCTCAGAAATACTCAGCCAAAACTCCTGGTAAAGAATTTGCTGTGGTGACACTGCATCGTCCTTCGAATGTTGATATTAAAGATGTCCTTGAACCAATTGTACGATTTATGATTGATGAAGTATGTCCCGCAATGCCACTGATCTGGACTATCCATCCGCGAACCCGTAAGATGCTTGAGACATTCGGATTATTGAATGAAGTTTTGTTGCAGAAGAATCTCATGTTGCTGGAACCTTTAGGTTATTTGGAGATGCTCAAATTAAACATGCACGCACGCATTATCCTTACCGATAGCGGCGGATTGCAGGAAGAATGTACAGTTTTGGGTACTCCGTGCTTAACTCTCAGGTGGAATACCGAACGGCCCATAACTCTGCGCGAACATGGAGGAGCCAGCGTACTTGTTGGGAATAATATTAAACTGATACGTGAAGAATATCATGTCGCGATGAATAAACTTCGTAATCCGGTCAGTCCTGAACTATGGGATGGGCATACGGCTGAGAGATGCCTGAAAGCAATTCTTGATTTTAAGTAAACACCTGGATTCAACAAAAAAGATTCAAATTAAAAAGAGGGTTTTATAATGTGTGGTTTTGTTGGTATTATAAATAAGGATGGCTCAATAGTTAATAGTGACATTCTTAAAAGTATGGCATCTGTAATTCATTACAGAGGGCCGGATGAAGAAGGATCATTTGTTGATGGACCGGTAGGATTTTATCATAAGAGGTTATCTATAATTGATCTTTCAACCGGCAGACAGCCAATGACATTTAATGACTGTACTATTGTCTACAATGGTGAAATTTATAATTATATAGAACTCCGGGTTGATTTAATAAAGAGGGGTCATCAGTTTGTTACTACATCTGATACAGAGGTAATTCTGCATATGTATAACGAATATGGAGATGATTTTGTAAACAACCTGAATGGGATGTTCGCCTTTATTATTTATGACAAGTATAGAAAAAGATTACTTATCGCAAGAGATCATTTTGGTATTAAGCCACTTTATTTGTATCAGGACGAGAGAAAAATTGTTTTCGGAAGTGAAATTAAGGCAATACTCAGTCATCCTGATATCTTAGCTGAACCTGACAGGAAAAGTATTAATCAGTATATGACTTTTCAATTTGTGCTTGGTGAAGAAACCATGTTCAGGAATATTTTAAAGGTGCTTCCTGGTCATTATATGGCACTTGATCTTGCTTCAGAGGAACTTGTAAGAACTAAATACTGGGAACCCGATTTTAAAATTGACAGGAATCACACTGAAGAATATTTCATAGTAAGGCTGGGCGAAATTCTTGATCAGACAATATCCCAACAACTTAGAAGTGATGTACCTCTCGGGTCGTATCTGAGTGGTGGAATTGACTCTTCACTTATTACAATTCTGGCTTCCTCCAAATATGGACAGCAATTTAAATCTTTTGCAGGTGCGTTCAATGAGGGTCCGGAATTCAATGAAATGAAATATGCAAGGGAGGCAGCAAAAGCATCTAACTCTCAACTTTATGAAGTGTATCCTTCTGAAGATGAGTTTATTGACCTTCTTCCTAAACTTATATGGCATCTTGATGAACCTGTCGCAGGACCGGGAGTCTTTCCTCAGTATATCGTTTCAAAACTTGCATCAAAGCACGTTAAGGTTGTGCTTGGCGGTCAGGGAGGAGACGAAATATTCGGAGGATATGCAAGGTACCTTGTTGCATACCTTGAGCAAGCTCTTAAAGGAGCCATCTTTGAGAATAATGAAGAGAAAGAACATATTGTCTCATTGCTTTCAATACTTCCAAATCTGCCTTTTTTACGAAACTATACACCAATGATAAAAGGGTTCTGGGAGTCAGATGTATTTGAACCAATGGATAAAAGATATTTTCGTCTGATAAACCGGATGAGTATATCAGAATCCTTTCTGACCAGAGAATTTAAAAAAGAATACCATGAAGATGAGATGTTTGAAGATTTTTCAATTTTTTTTAATCATACTGATACCTTAAGCTATTATAATAAAATGACACATTTTGATATGGTAGCCAGCCTCCCGGGGCTGCTGCAAGTCGAAGATCGTGTTAGTATGGCCGTATCAATCGAATCAAGAGTTCCTCTTCTTGACCGGCGTATCGTTGATCTGATTTCACATATGCCTGCAGGGATGAAGTTTAAGGGAGGCGAAATGAAATATCTGCTTAAACGCACTATAAAAGATATCATACCGAAAAAGATCATGAATCGTAAAGACAAAATGGGTTTTCCGGTTCCTCTTCATTTATGGGCCAGGAATAAAACAAATGATTTTATTCTTGATATATTATTGTCAAAAAATGCCCGTGAAAGAAATATCATAAGCCCTAAATTAGTAGAGAAATTAATAAAATCAGAGCAACCATTTGGAAGAGGTCTGTGGGGAATTTTATGCCTTGAGCTTTGGTATCAACAGTTTATTGATAAATAAAACAATTAGGTCTCTTTTACCCCAATCCCGGCCTTCCGGCAGTGTTATACTTTAGAATTTAGGTAACAAATTTTATGCTGTTTTTTCTAGACTTTTACCCCCTTTCATTTTCCCCCAAGGAGGAAAGGTTTTTGACTCCTTCCCCCTTGGGGGAAGGCTGGGAAGGGGGTACTCTGCTAATAAAAATGACTTCAATCCATAAGTTAATATTATGTCACCTTTATTGTGAAGAAATACAAGGGGGAAGGAGCAAAATAGGAAAATCATGATTTACTCCAAAAGAATAGTAGAAGGCAAACAAAATCTTGGTGCCAGTTATAACATTAAGGCAAAATCGCGGGAGCTAAGAAAGAACATGACAATCCAGGAAAAGATACTTTGGAATAAACTTAGAAAAAAGCAGCAAAATGGAATGCATTTTCGAAGACAACATCCATATGGTATTTATATTCTTGATTTTTATTGTTTTGAAGCAAATCTTGCTTTGGAGGTTGATGGGGAGATTCATTTAAGCAAGAAGGAATATGATAAGGAAAGGACAAGATTTCTGGAATCCTCTGAGTTAAAAGTCTTACGTTTTAAAAATGAAGATATTGAAACACAAATTGATTGGGTCATTAAATTGATTAACAAGTACTTAATTAAATGGTAACCCCATCCCACCCTTCCCCCACGGGGGCACCTTCGCTAAACTTGCCCACCGGGCAAGTTTAGCGAAGGTGCCAGACTGCTGGGGTGGCCTTTCCCCGTTGGAGGAAACGGGAAAGGGAGTAAGTTCTAAAAATAATTTTAAACCTGAAATTCACTTTTGCTGTAATTATTATCACATATATTATAATTTATGGCAGCTAAGCTTAATCCTATCAACTTAGAAAACTGGAAAGTAAACAAAATTGGTGTCATTGGACCCGGTATTGTTGGAATGCCAATGGCTGCTATGCTGGCATCAGCCAGGATTAAAATCGGTACAAGCGAACCTGCTAAAGTTATAGTATTACAAAGAGAATCACTCAACTCAGGATGGAAAGTTGACGCAATTAATAAAGGGAAGTCCGTAATCGGAGGGATCGAACCGGATCTGGATAAAATAACGCATAATGCAGTTAAGGATGGACTGCTTTCAGCAAGTCACGATTATTCTATCCTTTCAGATGCTGATGTGATTCTGGTTTCTGTCCAGACGGATAAAAAAGGTTTTGAGCCTGATTATGGACCTTTGTTCGAAGCTCTGGAAAAACTTGGTGAAGCTCTGAAGAAGAAACCTGAAAATAAAGTTCCGCTGGTAATTTTTGAGTCCACTCTTGCTCCGACAACCATGGATACACTTATCAGAGAATATTTTATGAAATATGGACTGAAAGAAGGGAAAAATATTCTTCTGGGTAATAGTCCTAACAGGGTAATGCCTGGTCGTCTGGTTGAACGGATTAAGTCATCTGATAAGCTGGCTGGTGGATTACACCCTGAAACTCCAAAACTTATTTCAAGACTATACAGTCATATAGTAACAAAAGGTACTGTACTTCAGACAAACAGCCTGACAGCTGAAATTGTCAAAACCCTTGAGAATGCTTACAGAGATATCAGGATTGCATTTTCAACTGAAATTGTAAGATATTGTGATAAAAAAAATATTAATTTTTATGATGTACGGGATATGGTAAATTCCCTTCTCTCACAGTCAGATAAAGCTACTGCCGATCCGAATGTTGTTCCAAGCGGAGGAATACTTATTCCGATGTTGGGAGTTGGGGGACATTGCCTGCCAAAAGATGGTATCCTGTTATGGTGGAGAAATATAGAAAAAGCTAAGGATACTTCAAACAGCCTTATTCTGAATTCACGAATTATTAATGACGAATCCCCATCTTATACCTTTCAGCAGGCTGAGGAGTATTTTGGCAGTTTGAAAAACAAGAAAATAGCGTTATTGGGCGTAGCCTATAGGTTTAATTCAGAGGACACACGAAACTCACCAACTCTTACTTTAGCAAATTATCTTCGGGAACAAGGAATAAACTATATTATGCATGATCCCTATGTTAAAGAGGATGACCAGAATCTGCTTAAATTCAAACAGGATACTCATTTTACCAGAAATTTAACTGAAGCATTAAAAGATGCAGATTATGTTTTTATGTGTACTGCACATAAGTATTACATTGAAAACGGTAATTTAATTTTATCAAATAATGAAATTAAGGGTGTCATGGATGGTTGTAACATTTATGATCCTGATATTTTTAAATCATCCGGTATAAATTATGGAGGAATTGGTCGTGGTGCGGCAAAACCCGAACAGAAGTTTATCAACTTTGTAGATGATAGCTTCAGAGCATTGGAGAAAGGATTAGCGAATGAATTGCTCAGATTGATTGAATTTTACAACGGAAATTATGTACATGATGAATTTAATAAAGTTGATTTCCATGAAGTTCAGAGATTTGCAAAGACATGTTCAACAGGCTGCGAAATTGCTGATCCCGGTAAAGTTGATTCTGTTCCTGAGTATAAAGGATTTTCAAGCAGACTGGCGCGGTTTGCATATTTAAATAATTCAGTAATGAGTAATGAGTAATGAGTAATGAGTAGTGAGATTAGCTATCACTCATTACTCATTACTCACCACTCATCACTACTACTCACCTCTCGTAATAAATGTAAACATGACAGACCAGACTAAAACCTGGGGCATAATAGGCGGCGGCATTATGGGAATGACCCTGGCTTTAAGGCTTTCTCAGAAAGGATATAAAGTGACTATTTTTGAATCGGGAGATAAGCCTGGCGGCCTTACACGGTCGTGGGAGATGGATGGGGTTGTTTGGGACAGGTTCTATCATGTCATATTAATGTCAGATCTGAATACCCGTCGACTAATTGAAGAGATAGGTCTCAGGGATGAATTCAAGTGGGTTGAAACAAAAACCGGGTTTTATTCAGGAGGGAAGCTTTATTCAATGTCGAACCTGATAGAATTTTTTAAATTTCCACCTATCAATCTGGTTGATAAATTCAGGCTGGGGCTGACAATTTTTATAGCTTCCAGAATTACCAACTGGCGCAGGCTGGAGAAAATTTATGTTGCAGACTGGCTTCAATCTTTATCCGGGAAAAGAGTATTCGAAAAGATCTGGCTTCCTCTTCTAAAGGCAAAACTGGGAGAAAACTATAAAAAAACATCTGCCGCTTTCATCTGGTCGACAATACAAAGAATGTATGCTGCACGGAAAAGCGGACTTAAAAAGGAAATGTTCGGATATATCAGGGGAGGGTATGATATTATTAATAAAATGCTTGTACAGAACCTGATTGACAGGGGAGTTGTTTTTAAACTAAACAGCAATATAAATTCTGTTCAACCTACGGATAATGGATTGTTAAGTATTAAGACTGATGGCGGCGATAAGTTTTCTTATGATTATGTAGTTTCCACTCTATCTCCATTGCAATCAGTGAAGCTGGCAGATACTCTGACACAGGAAGAAAAGGAAAAGCACAAAAATGTGAAATACCTCGGGGTAATTTGTCCCTCAGTTATTCTGAGCAAAGCCATCTCTCCTTATTATGTTACAAATATTATAGATGACTGGACTCCTTTTACCGGGATTATTGAAATGACAGCACTTATCGATAAGAAAGAAGAGCTAAAGGGGAAAAATCTTGTTTATCTTCCTAAATATGTGGAGACTGATGATCCTTTATTCGATGCAAATGATAATGAAATCCGTGAAATCTTTCTGGGAGCATTATTGAAAATGTATCCTGAGATCTCCGAAAAGGATATACAGTTTTTTGGAGTCTCAAAAGCAAGGATCGTTTTTGCACTTCCTACGATTGATTATTCTAAAAATCTTCCCGGAATTAAAACATCGATGGAAAATTTTTACATAGTTAACTCAGCTCAGATTATCAATGGAACCCTGAACGTCAATGAAACCATTCTTGTTGCTGAGAACAGGCTTGGAGAAATATTGGGAACTTTTGTGTAGTGAGAAGTGAGTAATGAGAGATGAGTAGTGAGTAGTGAGAAGCGAGTTGTGAGTATTGAATAATAAGTAGTCAATAAATAAAAAATACCCCAATGAGCCAGGCAAATAGCTTCAGAGATTTAATTGTTTACCAGAAAGCTTATAAACTGGCGATGGAGATTTTCGAAATCTCTAAAAGTTATCCAAAGGAAGAGAAATACTCATTAACTGACCAGATAAGGCGATCATCAAGGTCTGTTACATCAAATATTGCAGAAGCGTGGGCAAGAAAACGATATGTGAAATCTTTTGTCAATAAATTAACCGATTCATTAGGAGAGGAATACGAAACAGAGGTCTGGTTAGATTATTCCAGGGATACAAAGTATCTCGACCTTTCAAAGTATACTGAATTGATGAATGAGTATGATGAAGTTCGCAAAATATTGATATCCATTATCAACAATCCTGATAAATGGTGTTCCTAAGTACTCATTACTCATAACTCATAACTCCCCGCTCACCACTCATCACTCACCACTCACCTCTCACTTCTCATCGCTCATCGCTCACTACTCATCACTCATCACTCACCTCTCACCTCTCATTTCTCATTACTTTGAACCTTTTCTCAAAGATGGCGAAAAATAAGCCTCTGGCCTCAGTCTCCCTCGACCTCGACAATCAATGGTCGTACATGAAAATCCATGGAGATGAAGGATGGGATAAATATCCGTCATACTTTGACATTTTTATCCCTCACGTTCTGGATATTTTAGATGAACTTGAATTAAAGATCACTTTTTTCATTGTGGGAAAAGATACTGAATCGGAGGAGAACAGGAAATACCTCAGAATGATAACAGAGTGGGGTCATGAAGTTGGCAACCACTCTTATAATCATGAATCGTGGTTGCAGTCTTATTCTTATGAAGAGATTGAAAAAGAGATAATTGCCGCAGAGGAAGCTATAGAAAGAGCTACCGGTCAAATACCAAAAGGATTCAGAGGCCCGGGGTTTAGCTGGAGTGTTGACTTATTAAAAGTATTGGAAAGCAGGGGGTACTTATACGATGCCTCAACCTTACCCACATTTTTAGGTCCTCTGGCAAGGATGTACTATTTCTGGAAATCGGATCTTTCAAAAGAAGAAAAAAAAGCTAGGAATGAGCTTTTTGGAAAGTTTAGTGAGGGATTCAGAAGGTTGAAGCCTTATTATTGGGACCTAGGAAACGGAAAAAGAATTCTGGAAATTCCTGTTACAACAATGCCTGTTTTTAAACTACCATTTCATTTGAGTTACCTGATTTATTTGAGCAATTTATCAATCGGCCTAATGAAGCTCTATCTGAATATTTCACTTTTTCTTTGCAGAATTACCAGGACGCCGGTTAGTTTTTTACTGCATCCTCTCGATATCATTGGTGGAGATCAAATTACCAAGTTGGCTTTTTTCCCGGGGATGGATGTCATCAGTCATAGGAAGGTTATCGTTTTTAGAAAAGTTATTAAGATGATGTTAAAACATTTTGAAATTGTATCTATGACAAAACATAAAGAGTATTTAGTTACTGAATCAAAGTTGAAAAAAATCAAAATTTGTTGCAACTGTGAATAATAACCGAATACATATAGAATGGGTCGATGGACTGAAAGCATTTGCCATTATTGCTATTCTTCTAAATCATTTTGTAGAGTCTTTTGGCCTTTTTCCCTGGTTTTCTTTTCCATCTTATGATTGGCCGGATTTAGGTACAAGAATTTCTGCTATTTTACCTTCGGAAGGTCCTTTAACCTGGAGAATCGTTCAATTTCTGGGTTGGCTTGGAGACATGGGTCCGGGAATATTTATTTTTTTGAGCGGGTTTTCTCTTACTTTTTCTGCCTTGCAAAAAAACGAAAAGGGAATCGATCTCAAAAACTTTTATTGGAGCAGACTCATCAGGATATTTCCGCTTTACCTGGTTATTCATATCCTGGTTATGGTAAGTGGAGCATTTCTAGGAGATAAAAGTTATGACTTTTTTTCTTCAAGAATGTTTCTAAGTATGCTGGGTCTAAGAGCTTCTGATGGTCTATTTTTTTTCATTAATCCTTCGTGGTGGTTTATTTGGCTCATCATCCAATTATACGTTATCTTTCCTTTTCTTTATCGATATCTCGTCCGCGCAGGAATTCCTGCCTTCATTTTGATTTCTGCAGGATTTACTATTTTGTCTCGATTGGCAGGACTACTTAATATTACGTACTCAAGTCGGCTGGAATGGTGGATGATGGGGCTTTTTTTTGGAACAAGACTCTTTGAGTTTACAATTGGAATGGTTCTGGCAAAATTATTCCTTGAAAAACGCTTTGATCCTTCAAAAATAAGTATTCTCAAACTTTCTTTTGTTAGTTTAGCATTGTATGTATTAGGTTTTGTAGCTTCTCTTTTCTATCCTACAACACTAATTTCAAGTGCTATTATTACAATTGGATTAAGCGGTCTGTTTCTTTCAATCTGGAAAACTATTGATGCATATCTGCCCTTATTAAAGAGGCCCATTGTATGGGCAGGAGTAGCATCTTTTCCTGTTTTTTTAATTCATCAACCATATCTGGGTTGGTTAAGCAGAGGCTTCAGTGGATTAAATAAAGCATTCATTCTAATCTTCATCCTGTTTTTAGCTTTTCCAATAGGAAGGTTCATAGAATTAATTGTTAACAAAACTATTACATCACTTCCCAGGATTAAAAACAAAATAATTATTACTTCTATTCTTATATCCTTAACAGTCCAGGTCCTTCTTAACATTTTATTTTTCTTTACACAGCAACATTCGGTTTACAAATTAGATGTTCTAATTTTCATAATAAACATTTTTTTTATTCCTCTTTATTTTCTTCTTGGGAATAAGATTAAAAATCTAAATCTGCAAATCCTTCTCTGGACCTTTTTACCATCTTCTTTGGTATTTTGTTTTATACTTACTTCTAACTGGTTTAATATTTTCTGGATATTCATAATAATCCAATTAGCTGTAGTAATTTTAATATCTATGCTTACTGAAAACGTTTTTGTACGTTTTACGTTGCCTTCTGTTTTAGTTTTTGTATTATTCTTATCAGGTGAATATTATTTAGCGAAAAATCATCCAGTCGAAGTTAACAGATGGGGTGAATTCCCTTCACTTCAAAAAGATTCCGTAACCGTTTATACCCTTATACCAAATAAAGAAACTCATTTGAAATATAATAATTACGATTATTTTGTTAAGACAAATTCCATGGGGTTTAACGGGCCGGATATCGACCTGTCATTTAAAGACTCTCGGGAGCTTAGAATCCTTATCATTGGAGATGCTTTCACGATGCCTGAAGGCTTGGAATATCCAAAAGCATATCCTGAATTATTACGGGCAAGCCTCTCAGAATTATACCCTGAAAGAATTATTAAAGTCTTTAATGCCGGGGTAACTGGTTTTGGTCCTAATGAAGAGTTTGCACAACTAAGCAAATATATTGATACAATAAAGCCCGATCTATATATTAACGAAATGTTCATTAATGAGTTTGATGAAATAAATTTAGATTCAACAGCTCGTCTTAACTCACTCAAGTTTTCAAAATTACCTTTTCGAAATGAACTGTTTTCTGGAAACCAGATACCATTTCAGGTTTCCTTCGAGATAGATAAATTACTTAAAGATAATAATTATCTGAATTATATATACTTTAAGTCCCTTGCTTACTTTTATGAAAAGAACTCCATTTTATTCACTGAAAAAAATAAAAATAAATTAAAAAATTACTTTTTGAACGTAAAGGCTCTTTGTGAAAGTAAGAACTGCAAAGTAGTCACTTTATATGCACCTGGGCAGTTAGAGATTTCCACTCCGGCAGATATCGACTATTATCCTCATCACATATCTCTGAATGATACATCAAAATATGATTTGGACTTGCCCAGGAAAATAATGAAAGAACTTTCTAATAATGCCGGGATACCATTTCTTGATCCCACTAAAAGATTGAGAAGTAATCTCATTCAGCCTGTTTATTTCAGAGGTTCCTGGCATTGGAATTCAGAAGGCCATAAAGTAATTGCAGATTTTGTGGATCAGGAAATACAGAACCAGCTAAAGTTTAAATAGATTTCCATAGAAAATAAATCCGCCTGTTTCAAAAAATAAAAGTTTGATGATAAGAAGATAATTAGTTTGTTCTTTATCAGATGCTATGAAAATACTTTTAATTAATCCGCCAACAACCTTCTCGCAAATCTACGGTGATTGGGATCTTTCTGCACTTGATACATATTCTCCTCCATTAGGGATATTGTATATAGCAAGTTATTTAAGGGAGAATAATCATGAACCATCGGTGGTTGACCTGGAAGCATTAAAATGGAATCTTGATAAGTTGTTAGAATCCACCTCGACATTTAATCCCGATTTAATTGGAATTACATCTATGACAATAAATTTCATGAATGCCCAAAAGGTTGCTGCGTTCTTGAAATCTAATTTTCCTGATATACCTATTATAATTGGAGGCCCGCATATAACGGCTGCCCCAATAGAAACTATGTCAAAGTATCCTGAATTTGATTATGGAGTTTATGGTGAGGGAGAAATTACTTTTTTGGAAATGGTCGAAAAGACTAAAAATAAAGAACCACTTTTAAATGTAAAAGGATTAGTATGGCGAAATGGAGAGAGCAAGGTAATCATAAATGAACCCAGACCATATATTGAAAACCTGGATGACTTGCCATTTCCTGCCTGGGATTTATTGAAGAATTTTCCAGAACTATATCCCCTTTCAATCCTGGAGTCAAAACGGTTACCCTCAGCTTCAATAATGACATCAAGAGGATGTCCGTTTCATTGCACTTTCTGTGACAACAAAATATTTGGTACCAAAGTCAGACATTTCAGTGCAGAATATACACTGAAAATGATCAATCACTTAATCGATAATTATGCGATTAAAGATCTTATGATCCTGGATGATAATTTTCTCTTAGACAGAAAAAAGTTGTTTGACATATGCGATAATCTAATAAATAATAGAATTGATCTGACATGGTATTGCATGGGCCACGCAAAAACAATGACAGAAGAAAAGTTAATAAAAATTAAAGAAGCCGGTTGTTGGTTTATTGAATTAGGCATTGAAAGTGGTAATGAAGAAATGTTGAAGAAAATCAGAAAAAACACAACAAAAAAAGAGATTGCGCAAGCTGTAAGTCTGGCAAAAAAAGTTGGATTAAAAACAAAAGGTAATTTTATTTTCGGTTTTCCCGGAGAAACATTAGAGTCTATTAATGAATCTGTAAAGTTCGCATTGGATATCAAAATTGATTTCTTCCAGCAGAATTTCCTTACAGTTTGGCCTGGTTGTGAAATTTATTCAGAAAGTACAAACCATAGTGATATTTATGAATATTATGATTCAGATTGGCACTCCCTGGCTCATCAACGCATTACCTTCATTCCAAAGGGCATGTCGAAAAATGAATTGCTTAAAGCCTCTAATAGGGCATTCAGAAAGTTTTACCTCCGGCCAAAAATTATTATTGGACTTCTCCCTTTGGTTACTTCAAAGAGAGGAATAGCGTTTCTGTTTAAAGCATTTTTTTCATTTTTGAAAACAATTTTCAGAAATCCCAATAAATGATTATTGAATAATAATATTATAAAAAATGAGTAATAGTAATAAACCGTTTATTTCGATTATTGTGCCTGCTTTTAATGAAGAGGCAATAATTGAAAAAAGCGTTGAAATAATTCTGAATTATCTTAAAAGTAAAGAAGATAAATATTTATGGGAGATGCTCATTATTAATGACGGCAGCGCAGATGAAACCGGTTTGCTTGCTGATTCGCTAGCTAAAGCGAACAAAAATCTGCGTGTAATTCATCATCCGATTAACCTGAACCTTGGTAGAGCGCTTCAAACCGGTTTTAAAAATGCACTTGGTAATATTATTGTAGTGCTTGATATGGACTTGAGTTATTCAGTAGATCACATAGAAAAACTTGTTGATGCACAAATTGCATCAGATGCCGAAATAGTAATTGCATCTCCATACATGAAAAATGGCAGGGTCACAAAAGTCCCATTTACAAGAGCCCTTTTAAGCAGAACAGTTAACAGATTTATGCGTTTAGCGGCGCAGGAGAAATATCATACTTTCACTGGTATGGTCAGAGCATATAAAGCAGAATTTATTAAAACCCTTAATCTTAAAACAAAAGATTATGAGATAAATCCTGAAATCTTATACAAAGCTATGATCCTCAGGGCAAGAATTATAGAAATACCTGCTCATCTTGATTGGACCTTTCAGATAAATGCCGGTAAAAAGAGAGCCTCAGGTATGAGGGTAATTAAAACATTTTTTTCAGGATTGATGGCCGGGTTTATTTTCAGACCATATATTTTCTTTTTAGGACTTGGAATGATATTGCTTTTACTTTCTCTTTATATAATTGGATGGATTTTTATTAACACTTTTCTTATAATGCCTTCAATTCATATAGACTCGCAGGTTTTTGATGATCGGTTCTCGATGGCTATAGGACAGGTGTACAGGGCCCGTCCTCATGCATTTTTTGTCGGTGGCATTACTCTCTTAGCAGCAATTCAGGTATTGAGTTTAGGTTTCATTTCCCTGCAAAATAAACGATACTTTGAAGAGATGTTTCATATAAGTTCTTCTATCCTTAAAGGATCCGTATCAAAGAAATAATTGAGATTAAACCATTTGTAAAACTGAATCACAATTTTAGATATTTTCTTGTGTTTGAGAATGTTACTTAAGAGTAAATTGTCTTTATAATATTTACATTAAAATGTTCCGGAAATTAGTAGAATCTGTATTAAGACATAAACAAATAATTCTTGTTTCATTTTTATTTTTGCTTGTTTGTCTTTTTCTGTCATGGAAACTAAATATTTGGGAAGATGAATCATATACATTAACTACAGTATCTAATAAATCATTTAAAGACCTGATAAGGGCCTCAATAATTTTTGAAGGACAGCCGCCGGTATACTTTATTATTGCATTTTTTTGGGGCAAAATCAGTAATTCAGTAATCTTTATGCGTTTATTATCAACTATTTTTACTGTCTCCGGTGGATTATTAATGTATAAACTTTATAGTAAGAATTCTGTCAATACAAAGTGGTGGACTATTTTTATTGTTTTCGCAAATCCATTCATGATATATCTCGCAACTGAAATAAGATGCTATTCTTTGGTTGTTTTGTTATCAATTCTATTAATCAGTCTGTTCCAACAGTATTATTGTGATCAGAGAGTTCCTTTTCTAAAAAGACTAATATTTATCACAATTTCCATAGCTGCAGTCAACACACAATACTTCGTTGCATTTTTGCTTTTTACAAATGCGGTTTACCTCTTGATTAAAGGTTATAAAAAATCCTTAATAACATATCTGATCGATATGTTTTTTGTTATGATTTCTCTTTGTTGGGTTCCGTTTTATATTACCCAACAAATTAATACTCACGTTTATTATAATATATCAGATAGTTTTATAGATATCGTTAAATTTATGATGGGAAGATTAGATGAATATGTTCTTTTCAGACATTATTTTCCTTTTAAAATTGCAGGATATATAATTGAAATAATAATTCTATTAACCATTCTTATTAATTTATTTTCTCAACGACAAATTAAGAAATTCTTTGCAGAAAATTTATATTTTGTGTTTCAAATAGCCGCAATAGTTGTTTGCTTTGGTTCAGTTTATCCTTTATTAGGTAGTGACCTTCTCAGAATACGGCATACAGCAATTCTTTTCCCTTTTATATTCTTATTATTTCTCAGGTCGATTAATTATCTTAAGGCAGCCTATATAACAGGGTTGCTAACTTTAGCTATATTTCTATTCTACTTAGCTTGCAATTTTTATTTTTATAAACCATTTGTTAAAGACTTAGATGTTAATGGAGGTATGAACTATTTAAAAGGGAAATTGAAAGCTAATGAGTCTGTAGTTTTAATCAGACAGCGACTGGCAATTCCATTTGTTTATTATTTAAAGGGACCAAATGAGATTAATATTCTTCCATATCAGTTAGACTATACTAAACCTTTTGATTGTGAATCTTTGGCTGTACCAGCAAAAAAAGAGGTAGTGGAAGAATTATTTTCGAGGATCAGTAAGGCCAATAATTTCTGGGTTGTAAATTTTTATTTGATTGACTCCCTGGCTTCAGATATTCAAACAGTTGATTCATTGATTGGGAAGGCTTATACATTAGAATCAGATACAGTAATATGTGATACCAGAAGATATTATCATAATTACTTTCCGATTCAAATAAGGGAATTAAAGAGAAAATACTAATGTGGTGGCTTTTAATATAAAAGATAACCAGAAGTCTTCTTTATTAAACCTGTCTAAATTCCGGATTATTTTCCTGAATATATTGTATTAATGACACAAGTTTTGATTCTATTATTTTACAATGGTTAGCTGATGAAGAAAATCGAAATCTCTCCAATACAAGAGCAATTCTGGATTCTTCAAAATCTTTATCCTGACACCAGTGCATATAATATTCCATCTGTATTAAGAGTTGAAGGGAAACTAAATATAGATGCGTTACAAAATGCTATTGAACAAGTTGTACTTAGATATGAAATGTTAAGGGTTCGTTTTGTTGAGATGAATGATAAGGTATATCAGAATATTTTATCCGCTAATCGAACAAAAATAAAAATAGAGATTATTGATATTGACGAACCTTACACAAATGATTTATTGCCCAAACAAATTATGGAAGAGGTCAACCGACCATTTGAATTAAGTGTATGGCCACTTTTCCGCGTAAAAATATTCATTTTCAATGATGAGATATCCATTCTTACAATCGTTTTTCATCATATTATTATTGACCTTTTTTCATTACAGGTATTTGCCAGGGATCTTTCAGATTTTTATAATTCATACTCTTTCGGGTTCAATCCTCCATCTAATTATTCATTATCTAATTATTCAGATTATACTGTAAAACTTAAGAAGTGGCTTAATACTGAAAAAGGCAGAAAAAAAGTTGAAGAATGGAAAGAAGATATCCCTCAGATATCGGATTTACCTGATTTTTCAACAGAATTTGGCCGGCCCAAAATAAATAATCTTGAAGGGAAACGAAAATTCTTCTTTCTTGACTCAGTTACATCGCATAAAATAAAGGAATTTGCCGACCGGAATTCAATAAATGATTTCACTGTTCTTTTGACAGCATACGCGATACTTCTTAACAAGCTTAGTAATCAAACGAAAATAATTATAGGTGTACCTTTTGCTAACAGGAAAAGCAGAGAATTCAGGGAGACATTTGGATGTTTTGTTAATATTCTTCCAATTTGCGTTGATTTTGCCAAAGATATGACTGGAGAAGGTCTCCTGATGCAGGTATTCCAATCGTTGCTTAATGCTCATCGTAAACAGGAGGTGCCCTTTTTACTCCTAAATTCCATATTAAGTAAAAATGATGGTACGTCTCTTTTACATGTGGGATTTACTTTGGAGCCTCCTATGGAACTGCATCTTAAAGGTACTGACGTAATTCCATTGGTAGTTGAGAGGGAAGGTTCTCAATTGGATTTGTTCCTGACATTATGGAGTAACGATGAAAGATATAATGCTTATTTGCAGTATTCATCTGATTGCTTTAATACAGAAACTATTAAACATATCTGGAAGATCTATTGCACTGCAATAAACTCACTTATTGAAAATCCGTATCTTTTCATTAATGAAATCGATTTGACTCCTGAAGAAGACCTTCAATTCATCTATGAGTTAAACAGGACTGAGATCGAATATGAAGACAATATATGTATTCACCAAAAGTTTGAACAGCAGGTAGAAAAAACTCCTGACAATCAGGCAATCCTGTTTAATGATCATGCATTAAGCTACAGAGAGTTGAATGACCAATCCAATAGAATAGCAAACAGACTTATCAGGGCGGGAATTAAAGTTGAAGATATTGTTGGTATTTGTATTGGCCGTTCAATTGAAATGATGGCAGGTATTTTTGGGATACTTAAAGCTGGAGCGGCATATCTACCTTTAAGTCCGGAAACCCCTGCTGAAAGGTTAAAAAGTATAGTTACTGATGCAAATCCTAAGATTATACTGACAAATAAAAGTTCTTCATCTAATATTCCGCATGGAATCCCTATATGGAATCTGGATGATATTTTGAAAAATCCGCTCCCTGAAGATTCAACAACGCCAAATGTAAAAGTCAGTTCAAAGAATCTGGCTTACATTATCTATACATCAGGTTCCACAGGAATCCCGAAAGGAGTAATGATTGAGCATCATTCAGTTCTTAACCGCCTGGGATGGATGCAAAAGGCATATCCTATTGATATGACTGACACTTTGCTTCAGAAGACTCCAATAACATTCGATGTTTCTGTATGGGAATTATTCTGGTGGTCATTTTATGGGTCAAAGCTGGTTTTGCTTCCGGAGGGAGGTGAAAAAGATCCTGAGACAATTTTACAGCACATAGATAAGTACGGAGTATCAACTATACATTTTGTGCCATCAATGTTTGTAGCCTTTTTCGAGTCTCTAAAGGCACGAAAACTCTTTGACAGGCTCAACAGTTTAAACCGGATATTTTTGAGTGGAGAAGCTCTTCCATTAAAACTAGTTAAAGAATTTAATGAAATGAGAGCTGTTTATTTATTACCGGATTTAATTAATCTGTATGGCCCAACAGAAGCTACTGTGGATGTTTCGTATTTCAACTGTCCCAAATCTGAAGTAAATAATATTTATATCGGAAGACCCATCGATAATACTAAACTGTTCGTTCTTAATAGTAAAAACAAAGTTCAACCAATCGGAATTCCAGGAGAGCTTATTATTACAGGGGTTAATCTTGCCAGAGGGTATCTGAACCACCCTGAACTTACAAACCAAAAATTCTTTGATTTTAGAATTTCAGAAGACAAAATTGTTAAAGCTTATCGGACCGGTGATCTCGTTAAACTTACTCAGGAAGGAGAGATAGATTTTATTGGAAGATTGGATAACCAGGTTAAAATCAGGGGTTTCAGGATCGAATTGGGAGATATTGAATCAAAAATATTAGAACATCCGGAAGTCAGTAATTGTGCTGTAGTTGTATCTGAAAATTCAGATTTAAAATCGCTGATTGCCTATATATGTTTAAAATCAGGAACTGACATTAGAAAAGATATATTACGAAAATATTTATCAGAAAAATTGCCTGATTATATGGTTCCTTCACATTTCGTTTTTCTCGAAACTCTGCCATTAACCAGCAACGGGAAAATTGACAGAAAAAATCTTCCGGAACCTGTTAGAAACAGAACCAATGACATAATTGTCCTCCCGATAAGTAGTATTGAAGAGGGGTTATTGGAAGTATGGAAAAATCTCCTGGAAATGGAGTTAATTAGTATCACGGATAATTTCTTTGATATTGGTGGTAATTCGTTATTGGCAATCAGACTCATTAATAAAATAAGGGAAGAGCTTGGATTTTCTTTGACCTTTGGAGCATTAATTGCTAATTCTACAATAAAACAATTAGGTGTCTTAATTGAAAATCGAGCCAGAACCTCAGAAAAGGTCATTGAATTGATCCATTTGACTAAAACAACGAATTTACCCCTGACAAAAAATCAGAAAAGGTTATGGCTTATTTCTAAACTGCAACCATCCGTACCATCATACATTATTCCTTTCACGTATCATCTTGTTGGTTATCTTGATCGTGATGTATTTAAAAAGAGTCTGGAGATTTTATTCCAGCGGCATCATATCGTATTTTCTGTAATTAAGGAAGTTGATGGAGAACCATACTGTGATATAGTTCTATCAGAAGTAAATCTTGCATTTTTTGATTATTCAGGACTGCCAGAAAATGAGAAAGAAAAGAAAGTAAATGAGATCCTTAATTCAGATTCTGAAAAGGCCTTCGATCTGAGAACTGGTCCTTTGTTTCGTTTGTATCTTATTATGATTAGTAGCAATGAATATTATTTTCATTTTAGTATTCATCATATAATTTTTGATGGTTGGTCATGGGGTGTCTTTGTCAAGGATCTTAATATAATCTATAACAACTTGTTAAGAGGGAAAGCAATCGATCTGGAAAAAGTTGAATTTCAACAATATGATTATGCTCATTGGGAAAATAGCTATTCAAATTTTAGTATTGAGAATGAATTAATTGAATTCTGGAAAGATAATTTAAAAGAGTCGTCCCCGATTCTTAATTTTCCATATGATTTTCAACGAAGGAGTCAGCCGACAGGAAAAGGTGGTTACGAAGTCATTAGATTTTCACAGGAATTGTCAGATAAACTCAGAGAAATAAGTAAGGAAGAGGGTATTTCACTGTTTTCCACAATGTTGAGCACATTTGGGATTCAGATACATAAATATTCAGGCGAAGATGATATTAACATTGGATTACCGGTGGCTTCCCGTTCTCATTCAAAACTTGAGAATGTTTTTGGAATGTTTGTCAATACGATAGTTGTACGGCTTAAATTCAACAAAGAGCTTACATTTAGAAAACTAATTCACCAAACTGATCAAGTTGCTTTAAATGCAATAGCCCATAAGGAACTCCCGTTTGAAACTATCGTGGAAATTGTGAATCCAGAACGTTTTCCCAGCGTTAATCCAATATTTCAGATAGGTTTTGTCTGGCAGAATAATCTGAACGTTCCATTGAAGCTGGACGGTATCAGAAGCATTAAGGTATCTGAAAAACTTAGAACTACTCCATTTGATATTACAATATATCTCTGGGAAAGTGAAGGAATAATTGAAGGTGAGATTGAATATTCTACCGATTTATTGAAACATGAAACTATACTCCAGTTTAGGAACAACTTCTTGAATTTAGTAAATAATCTGGTTGAAAATTCTGATGCTGCTCTTGAATCGCTTCCTTTAATTACTGATGAGGAGAAAGTAAAGATCGATGGATTTAACAATACTCATATTGACTATCCAAAAGATAAAACAATTATCCAGTTATTCGAAGAGCAGGTTTCTATTTATCCGGATAAAACAGCCTTGGTTTTTAAAGAAGAATCATTGACCTATAAACAATTAAATTATAAAGCAAATCAATTAGCCAATAATCTAATTAAGGTTGGAGTCGGAAGAAATACACCTGTGGGAATTCTGGCAGAAAAGTCTTTAGCTGTGATAGTGGGGATCCTTGGTATTCTAAAAGCAGGCGGAGTTTATGTGCCCATTGATCCGGATTACCCTTCAATGAGAATCAATTTCATTATTAAGGACTCAGGATGTAAAGTACTCCTCGTTCAGGACAAAAGCATGAGCATATATTTAGATAATGTTACTAGATTAAACCTGAACAATCCTGGTTCTTATGCTGAAGAAATATCAAACCCGAAGACGATAAACAAGTCTTCAGATCTTGCCTATATCATGTACACGTCAGGGACTACAGGAGTTCCCAAGGGGAGTTTGATACCTCAGCACGGTGTAGTCAGACTTGTCCGGAATACAAACTATATTGAAATTACATCGGCCGATA
>Ga0208478_1000173_pt1 | contig 25584 bp, 27 predicted proteins | sample NGESurdeep072012_5_FD_184462 | JGI IMG/M metagenome (GOLD analysis project Ga0208478, IMG submission 184462) | Arctic peat soil microbial communities from Barrow, Alaska - NGEE Surface sample 415-2 deep-072012 (SPAdes) | ecosystem: Environmental > Terrestrial > Soil > Wetlands > Peat ...
CGCGGCCGAGCACGGCCGCCCGCATCGCGGTGGCGACGTCGTCGTGGTGCACGAGCTGGAAGCGGACCCCGGGATCGGGCAGCACGGGCTTGAGCGCCGGTACGAGCTCGAGCGCCTTCATCACGGCCGCCGGCATCCGCTCGGAGAGCTGGAAGTAGGGGATGCTCTCGAGCAGCATCAGCGCGTCGGGGCCGGCGACGATCGACGGGCGGAACACGTACGCCTCCGTGCTGCCCGCGGCCATGACCTCGGCGAGGACGCGCTCGAGCTCGGCCTTCTGGGCCGAGTAGTAGTGGTTGTCGGTCCCGCGGGGTTCGACGTCCTCGGTCAGCCATTCCGGGTTGTCGCTGTGGAATCCGTACGCGGCGACCGAGGAGGCGTAGACGAGTCGCGCCGCTCCGCCGGCGACCGTCGCCTCGAACACGTTGCGTGAGCCATCCAGGTTCACCGCGCGCGTCTCCTCGAGGCCGCCCATGATCAGGAAAGCGAGGTGAACGACCACGTCCGCGTCGGCCACCAGCTCGGCGACGGCGCCGCGGTCGAGCACGTCGGCCTGGCGGTACTCGGTCTTGCGCAGGCCCGCGGCGGCGGGATCGAACGGCCGCCGGGCCATCGCGACGATCCGGTTCACGTCGCGGCTGCGCTCGAGCGCGCGCAGGAGCGAGCGCCCGATGTCGCCGGTCGGACCGGTGATCGCGACCGTCAGTCCGCGGGATCCGGCGGCGGCGGAATCAGCAGCGCCCGGCATCGGCTCCTCAGTCCTCGTATCCCGGCTCGCCGGGCAGCACCACGCGGGCCGTCTCGCCGGACAGCAGCACCTTCGGCTGGACCGGGAGCACCTCGCGGTCGCACGCATAGGCGATCAGCTCATCGGCGGAGCGGAAGGCCGACAGCTGCTCCAGGTGCTTGATGGTGGGGAAGACGAGCAGCATCTCCTCCCGCTCGCCCGCCCGCAGCGCCGCCGCCGGCTCATACCAGCGCGAGTCGACGATCTCGCTGCCGTCGACGACCGGCTCGGCCCCGTCGGGCAGCGCGGCCAGGTAGAACCAGGTGTCGAAGCGGATCTTCACCTCGGCCGGCGTGATCCAGCGCGAGAACGCCACCAGCGCATCGGGGCCGGCGACCCGTACGCCCGCCTCCTCGTCGAGCTCGCGGACGGCCGCCGCCCGCAGCGCCGTGTCGCCCTCGCCCTCGCGCGCGTCGACGGCGCCACCCGGGAACACCCAGGCGCCGCCCATGAACCGCGAGGCCGGGTTGCGCTGCACGAGCAGCACCTCGAGCCCGGCGCCACCTCCACGCAGGAGGATCACCGTCGCCGCGGGGCGGGGGAGTGTCTCAGCGCCCGGGTTGATCTCCTCCCCGGGAGCGGGCCGGCCGATGTCCATGGTGCGACCCTACCTGGCTTGGTCATCTGGGGCAGCGCTCTGGCAACGTTGCACTAGGCTTCCGCCGATGAACGGACGGACAGCTCTTCGATGACGACCCAGACCAGCCAGAAGTGGATGTGCGAATCGTGCGGGTTCATCTATGACCCGGACGAAGGCGATCCGGACGGCGGCATCCCGCCCGGCACCGCGTTCGAGGACATCCCAGAGACGTGGTTCTGTCCGGTCTGCGGCGCCCGCAAGCGGGACTTCACTCCGTACGAGGATTAACGAGCGAGAACCAGGGCGCCGGCGGCCGCCCGCGACGCCTACGCCGCGGCCGAGAGCCGCTCGGCGCTGACCTCGGCGATCGCCTCGGCGGTGATCGAGACCAGGCGCCGGAGGTCGGCCTCGGTGATGGCCAGGGCGGGCATCAGCACGACGACGTCGCCGAGCGGCCGGACGATCGCGCCGCGTCGGCGCGCGGCCAGCGTGACCTGGTGGCCGAGGCGGGCCTTCGGTGGGGTCTCGCTCAGCTCGATCCCGACCATGAACCCACGCTGACGGACCGCGGCGACGCCCTCGAGCGGCGCCACGCGCTGCTCGAGCATGCGGGTGAGGAGCTCGATCTTCGGCTGCAGGGACTCCATCGTGCGCTCGCGCTCGAATGTCTCGAGCGTGGCGAGGGCGGCCGCGCAGGCGAGCGGGTTGCCCGTGTACGTGTGGCCGTGGAAGAAGGTCCGGAAGTCCTCGTGGCGGCCGAGGAAGCCCTCGTAGATGCGCTCCGTCGTGAGCGTCGCGGCGAGCGGGAGATAGCCCCCGGTCAGCCCCTTGCCGATGCAGAGGATGTCCGGCGCCACGTTCTCGTGGTCGCAGGCGAACATCCTCCCGGTGCGTCCGAGCCCGGTCGCGACCTCGTCGCAGATCAGCAGCACCCCGTGGGCGTCGCAGAGCTCGCGCACGCCGGCCAGGTAGCCGGGCGGCTGCATCAGCATCCCGGCCGCACCCTGCACGAGCGGCTCGACGATCACCGCCGCGACTTCGGCGCCACCGGCCTCGAGCAGCTGCTCGAGGTGCCCGGCGTCGCCGGCCCGGGCCTGCCAGGCGTCGAACAGCAGCGGCCGGTAGAGCGAGTGGAAGAGCTGGATCCCGCCCACCGATACCGCGCCGATCGTGTCGCCGTGGTAGGCGTTCTCGAGGCAGATGAACTGCGTGCGCCGGCGCTCGCCGAGCTGCGCCCACCACTGGAAGGCCATCTTCAGCCCGATCTCGACCGCGCTCGAGCCGCTGTCGGAGTAGAAGACGCGCGTGAGGCCCGGTGGCGTGAACGTCAGGAGCTTCTCCGCCAGCTCGATCGCCGGCGGATGCGAGAGGCCGAGCATCGTCGTGTGGGCCACGCGGTCGAGCTGGGCCCGGACGGCCGCGTCGATCGCCGGGTGGCGGTGGCCGTGGACGTTGCACCACAGCGATGAGACGCCGTCGATGTAGACGTTGCCGTCGGTGTCGTACAGATTCGTGCCCTCGCCGTGGTCGATCATCACCGGGTCCTCGGTGTCCGCCCAGCCCTGCTGCTGGGTGAACGGGTGCCAGACGTGACGGCGGTCGAGGGCGGTGAGCTCGGCGGTCGTGCGCATGTCGCTCACGCTAGCTTCCGCGGCGGTCGGAAACCGCCGTCCTGGCTACGGCTGCGACACCGTGCCGGCGAACAGGATCGCGCCGGTCCTCGTGTCCCGCAGCACGAACACGAAGGGCCGGTCGACGCGGAACTGGATCGGCGCCGGCCCCGGTGCGGCCGCGGTGGCGATGCTGACGGCCGTCGCCGCGGCCGCCTCGGTGCCCGCCTCGTCGACCCGCATGTACGCCTCGTGGATGACGTTCGAGATCCGCAGATCGCCCGGTGTGCCGGCGATGCCCGAGAAGTCGGCCCGATCGGTGAACGCGACCGGCATCCCGAGCGCGCCGAGCGTCGCGGCGAGCTCGAACCGGGTGCGCAGGGTGAGCTTGGGCAGCGCCACCTGCACGTGCTGATCCTGCAGGCCGCTCACCGCGGCGGCCAGGCCGCCGCCGGCGAGCATGCGCAGCAGCGCCGGAAGCCGGCCGGGATCGGGGAGCAGGACGTCGAACGCGATCCGGCCGCCGCGGTACGGCAGCTCGAGCACCGCGTAGCCGGCGTGGCGGCGGTAGCCGAACCGGCCGAGCTGGTTCATGGTGGCGACGTTGACCGTGCCGCCCGGAGCGTGGAACGGCGCGGGCGCCGTGTTGTCCTTCATGAACGGAGCCGCCCATTTCGCGTTCAGGTAGACGGCGTTGACCAGCACCAGCCGGGTCGTGTCGTCGACATCGGCGGCCGAGAGCAGCGAGGGGATCTTGGCGTCCGTCCGCTGCGAGACCCAGGCGTTGATCTCGGCGACGGCCTGGGCGGCCGCGTGCTCGAAGTCGACCGTCCTGACGCCGGCGCCGTAATAGCGCGCCAGCAGGGTCAGGAACGCGGTCTGGAACGCCATCCCTCGCTGGCCGTAGAGCGCATTGGCGACCGAGAGCGTCGCCCCGGGCTGGTTGACGTCCTCCAGCGAGCCGGCCAGAGCGCCCCAGGCCGGGAACAGGCGCGTCGGCGGAAGCGTGATGTCGAGCGCCCCGGCCATCTCCGACGCCGTCTGCCCGCGGGCGCCGGCGTAGGTCATCGCGAGCGCGTCGGAGATGCTGAACGGCGACAGCGCCAGCGTCGGCTGCGCGGCAGCGAGGTGCGCGAGGATGCGCCCGGCGAAGGTCGAGTTGCCCTGCGCCAACGCTGCGGCGTCGGCGGGAGCAACCGGCGCGCTCGCGCGCGGGGCCGAGGCGCGGACCTCCTCGCCGGTCGCGGTGGGCGTCGACGTCGACGCCGAGGAGCTGCCGCAGCCGGCGGCGGCGAGGCACGCCACGGCGAGGAGCAGCCCGGCCCGGATCGCGGTCACGACTGCACCGTAGCGAGCGAGGAGTCAGGCATGGGCGGATTCGCCGATCCACTCCTCGATCGGCAGCCCGCGGGCGGCGTCGGCCAGCAGGACGGGGTCGGCGCGCGCGATCGGGGGCAGGACCGACACGGTGACCGCTCCGAGCCGGGCCACGGTGTCGCGGTTGGAGCGCTCGAGCGCCCCCGGCTCGGCCGGCCACGGGGTCATCACCACGCCGGCGACCCGGAGTCCCGCGGCTCGCGCCGCCTCGAGCGTGAGCAGCGTGTGATTGATCGTCCCGAGCCCGGGGCGGGCGGCGATGAGCACCGGCAGGCCGAGCTCGCGCGCGAGGGCGCGGACGTCGAACCCGTCGGCGAGCGGCACGAGCAGGCCCCCGACCCCCTCGATCACCGACACTTCGACGCCCGCGGTGGCGCGCGTGACAGCCTCCCGCAGCGCCCGCGGGTCGACCGGGCGGCCGGCGAGCGCAGCGGCGAGGTGGGGGGAGACGGGCGGGCCGAAGGAGAACAGCGCCACCCCCTCGGACGGGACACCGGCCGCCCGCGCCAGCAGTACGTGATCGGGCGGCCAGTCGGGGTCAGGTGGCTCGTCGAGCCCGGTGATGAGCGGCTTCAGGGGCCGCACCGCGACCCCCCGCGCGCGCAGGGAGGCGACGATCGCGGCCGTCAGCACCGTCTTGCCGACGCCGGTGTCGGTGCCGGTTACGAAGCAGCCGCGCACACTGCCGCGAGCAAACGCGACACTAGGCGGCCCGCGCCACCGGCGCGGGGGCCTCGTGATCGAACGGGCGCTGTGTGTTGCCGGGCGGCGGCGGCCCATCCGCGGCCGGGATGGCCCGGGGCGGCACGGCGTCCTCGTCGGCCGGGCCGGCATCGCCGGCGGGCGACGGCACCCAGCTGCTGCGCGTCTCGAACCCGGCGGCCCGCGCGGCCTGGGCCAGCGTCCGGGCCGCGGCGCGGAGCTCCTCGGGCCGGTGCGTGGCCATCACGGCGATCCGCAGCCGCGAGGTTCCCGGCGGCACCGTCGGGGGCCTGATCGCCTGGGCGAACACGCCCTGGGCGAGCGCCGACTCGCAGATCCGCATGGCCAGCTCCGCGTCGCCGACGACGAGCGGCACGATCTGGGTCCGGGACCCGCGCAGGTCGAAGCCCTGCTGCACGAGCTCGTCGCGCAGCGCCTGCGCATTGGCCTCGAGTCGCTCGACGTGGCGCGGGCGCTCCTCGAGCAGGTCGAGCGCGGCCAGCGCGCCCGCCACCGCGGGCGGAGGCAGCGCGGTGGAGAAGATGAACGTGCGGGCGGCGTTGACCAGGTAGCGGGACATCTGCCGGTCGCAGGCGACGAACGCGCCGTAGGACCCGAGGGCCTTGCCGAGCGTGCCCACGATCACGTCGACCTGGTCCTCGACACCGGCGGCCGCGGCGGCCCCGCGGCCGCCGGGCCCGAGCGTCCCGGTGCCGTGCGCCTCGTCCACGAGCACGCGCAGGCGCTGACGCCGGGCGAGCTCGACGATCTCCTGGAGCGGCGCGACGTCACCGTCCATCGAGAACACCCCGTCGGTGGCGATCAGCGCACCGCGGCCCTCGGCGTGGGCGACGCCCCAGGCCAGGTGCTCGACGTCGCAGTGGCCGTAGACGAACACCTCGGCGCGCGAGAGGCGGCAGCCGTCGATGATCGAGGCGTGGTTGAGCTCGTCGGAGAAGACGACGTCTCCGGGTCGCGCCAGCGCGGCGATCACGCCGGCGTTGGCCAGATAGCCCGAGCCGAACAGCAGCGCCGCCTCGCGTCGCTTGAAGGTGGCCAGGCGCTCCTCCAGCCGGCGGTGGATGGTCATCGTGCCCGACACCAATCGTGAGGCGCCGGCGCCCACGCCCCAGCGCATCGCGGCGTCGGCGGCGGCCTCGCGCACGCGGGGGTGGTCGGCCAGCCCGAGGTAGTTGTTGGAGCACAGCAGCAGGACGGGCTTGCCGTCGAGCAGGACGTGCGGTCCCTGGGGGCCGCTGACGAGACGCATGCGGCGATGGAGCCCGAGGGCCCGCAGTTCGTCGAGCCGCGCCTCGATCTCGATCATGCGGCCCGCGCTCGCCGAGCCTTTGCTTCCCGGGTCTCGCGCCCTTGACCTGTGTTGGGCGCGCCATCAGGGCGCAGCGGGACAGTGCGCTTGCGCGCGAAGCGAAGCTGCGAGGCCGGATCCCACAGCCGGACCTCGAGCGGACCCGCCTGCGGCTCGGGTGCGGCGATCGCCTCGCCGACCACGTCCGGGGTCTCGCCGTCGAGCCACCCGGAGCGGTTGTCGGGCCGGGGATTGGCGCCGTTGTCGGTCTGGCGGGCGACGTTGAGACCGAGCTCCTCGAACATCGCGCGGTCCTGCTCGGGCGTATTGCCGAGCGTGGTCAGGAAGTTGCCCATCATCACGCCGTTGAGGCCGGCCCTGACCGCGGTGGCCTGCAGCTCGCCGAGGTTCTCGACCCGACCGCCGCAGAGCCGGAACAGGGCCTCGGGGAGGATCAGGCGGAAGATCGCGATCCACTTGACCGTCTCCCACGGGTCCATCAGCTCGCGATTGCCGAATTTGGTCCCGGGGCGCGGGTTGAGCAGGTTGATGGGGACGCTGGTGGGATTGATCCCGGCCAGCTGGAAGGCCATCTCGACCCGCTGCTCGCGCGTCTCGCCGAGGTTGAGGATGCCTCCGACGCACGTCTCGAGGCCCGCCTCGCGGACCGCATCGATCGTGCGCAACCGGCCTTCGTAGCGCACCGTGGTCGAGACCTCGGGGTAGTACGACGCCGCGGTCTCCACGTTGTGATGCACCCGCTGGACGCCCGCCTGCTTGAGCGCCTTGGCCCGATCGGCGGACATGTGGCCGATCGAGACGCAGCGCTTGAGGTTCGTGTGCTCCGAGACCAGCTTGACGCCCTCGAGCACCTTCTCGAAGTCGCGCCTGGAGAGACCCTGGCCCTGGGTGACCATGCAGAAGCGGTGAGCGCCCGCGGCCTCGGCGGCGCGGGCGTGCTCGAGGATCTGGTCCGGCTCCATCATCGCGTGCATCGGCGTGTCGGCCTCGGCGTACTTGGACTGGGCGCAGAAGCCGCAGTCCTCGGCGCAGCCGCCCGACTTCGCGTTCACCAGCGAGCACATGTCGGTGGCGTCTCCGAAGCTCGCGACGCGGGCCTCCCAGGCCCGTTGCACGAGCGCCTCGATCTCGGCGCGATCCTCGAGATCCCCGAGGCGCAGCGCCTCCTCAGGGGTGATCAGTGGCGGCACGGGGCGGCACGATAGGACCGCGCCCGGACGGACCGAGACGGCGCCTCAGCGGCCCCGCCACTCGGCGGGGCGCTTCTCGGCGAAGGCGCGGACACCCTCGCGGAAGTCCTGCGAGCTGAAGCAGGCCCGGCGCAGGGCGATCAGCTCCTGCTCGACGACGGGGTCAAGCGCCACGTGGGCGTCGAGCACGGCCGAGATCACGCGTTTGTTGCCGCGGCTGGCCAATGGGGCGTTGGCGGCGACCTCGGCGGCCAGCTCGACCGCCTCCTCGGGCAGGCGACCGTCCTCGGCCAGCATGTTGACCAGGCCCCAGTTCCGCGCCGTGCGGGCGTCGATGCGGCGGCCGAGGAGGAACAGCTCGCGCGTGCGGGGAGCGCCGATCGTGTCGATGAACTTGCGGATCCCCGTGTGCGAGTAGACGAGACCGAGCTTGGACGGCGGCATCCCCAGCGCGATCGTGCCCGCGGCGATGCGCAGATCACAGGACAGCGCCAGCTCGAGGCCGCCGCCGATCGCGTGCCCGTTGAGGGCAGCCACGGTGGGGAACGGATACGCCTCGACGGCATCGATGGCCGCCGCGAACGGGTGCGCGATCAGCTTCTCGGCCTCGTCGGCGAACACCTCGTCGGGCAGGTCGCCGATGTCGTACCCGGCCGAGAAGGTGGCGCCCTCGCCGGTGATGATCACGCAGCGGGCGTCGAGCTCGGGCATCGTGCGCGCGAACCGGTTCAGGATCGCGTGGTCGAGCGCGCCGCGCTTGCGCGGATTGGAGATGGTCAGCCGGGCGACGCCGGGAGCCGGCTCGTCCAGTCGCAGGGTGCCGCTACTCAAGGACGACGAGCGTGTCGCCTTCGGACACGGACTGGCCCTCGGCGCAGCGGATCTCCTTGACGACGCCAGGATCCTCGGCCTCGACCGGCATCTCCATCTTCATCGACTCCAGGATCACCACCGTGTCGCCCTCATCGACGGTGTCGCCGACCTCGACCTCGATCTTCCACACAGTGCCGGTGATATGGGCCTCGACCTCTGGCAACTAAAGCCTCCTGTCTCGCGGACCGGCGGAGCATAGCCCCGGGTGGCGACGAAGGTTCCGGACCCGTCCTGGCGGGCAGCGAGTTGTGCCATTTTCCGGGATCTGTCCGCGACCTCCGCTTGACTCTGGTCCATCGTGCGGTTTGGATCGCGCGCCTAGGAGCGGATGTGCGGCTTCTGAGCTCGGGCGCCCTGGACCGCTCAACCGAAGTGGGCCGGGTCGGGTCCGATCCGCCGACCGGCGTCGAGCTCGGCGATCAGCCGCATCTCGTCGTCGCTGAGCTCGAAGTCGAAGATCTGGAAGTTCGCCTCGATCCGCGCCGGGTCCGACGACCGCGGGATGGCGATGTTCTCGAGCTGCAGATGCCAGCGCAGGACCACCTGCGCCGGGGTGCGCCCATGCCCGGAGGCGATCGCGGCGATCGTGTGGTGATCGAGGATCCGCCCGCGCCCGAGCGGGCTCCAGGCCTCGGTGAGGATCCCGCGCCGGGCGTGGTAGCGACGCAGCTCGGCCTGCTGGAGGCGCGGATGCAGTTCGACCTGGTTGACCGACGGCGCCACGTCGGTCGCCTCGATGATCCGCTCCAGGTGCGGGGTGAGGAAGTTCGACACGCCGATCGAGTGGGCCCGGCCCTCGCTGTGGAGCTCGACCAACGCCTCCCACGTCTCGACATAGAGCTCGCGCGCGGGCGCGGGCCAGTGGATCAGGTAGAGGTCGACGTAGTCCGACCCCAATCGCTGCAGGCTGCGCTCGAACGCGGCCCGCGCCGGTCCGCGACCCTGGTGGTCGTTCCACGCCTTCGTCGTCACGAACACCTCCGAGCGATCGAGGCCGCTGCGGCGGATCGCCTCGCCGACCTCGGCCTCGTTGCCATACATCTCCGCCGTGTCGATCAGGCGGTAGCCCGTGTCCAGGGCGGCGAGGACCGTCGCCGTGGTCGCCTCGGGGGCCACCTGGAAGACCCCGAAGCCGAGCTGCGGGATCTCGCGCCCGTTGTGCATCGTGAGGCTCGGAACCGAGTCTGGCCGTACGCCGATCATCTCCCTGTCAGTATGCGCCACAACGCAAACAAGGCGGCCGGAGGCCGCCCTTATAGATTCTCGCTGTGATCTTTGCGACCGCCCAGGGCACGACCGATGGGTCGAGGCGTAGCCTCAGGTCGTGATGGCTTCGGATGACGCACAGCTCGACCTCGACCTGATCGCGGCGTCGCTGCGGGCGGACACCAGCGATCTCAGCGCGTTCGTGGAGAGCCTGGCGGACAAGCTCCAGCAGGTGATGCCGGGGCGCGTGCGGATCGACCGGCGCCGAACCGGACTGTCCGGCCCCAAGCGGGTCCGCCGGATCGCCCTCGACGCCGGCAACGAGCGGCTCGAGCTCGAGGTCGACAAGGGCGTGATCGCGACGCGCCGGGCCCGCCTGTCGGGCGGCATCGTGCTCAAGAACGAGGCGCTCGAGACCGAAGAATGGCTGGCCGCCCTGGGCGGGGCACTGGCCACCGAGGCGGAGCGCAGCGCAACCACTCGGCAGGCGCTCGAGCGCCTGCTACTGCAATAAGGAGACGACATGGGGTTCCTCAGGCGCGACGACGATCAGGGTCAGCCGGCGCAGGCCGCGAACCAGGCGGCGCCGCCGGCCGCCGACGGAGCTCCGGCCGAGGAGGCGCCGCACGCGGCCGCCTACGAGGCCGGTTCGCTGGCCGGCATCCCGGAGTCCGGGCGCCACCGAATCGAGCGGATGAAATCGGAGGTCGCGCGCGGGTTCTTCACCAGCGACCTGTCGGTGAACGAGTTCCTGCTCGTCAAGCAGGCCGGCTTCGAGCCGCTCGGGCTGGTGCTCGGGAGCTCGATCTACCACATCGGATTCCAGCAGGCCAACTGGAGTCAGAACCAGGAGATGGGCGTCCTCACCCAGGCGATGTACCACGCGCGCGAGCTGGCGATGACGCGGATGGAGGAGGAGGCCGACCAGCTCGGCGCCGACGGCGTCGTCGGTGTCCGGCTCGACATCGGCCGCTACGAGTGGGGCGCCGACCTGGCCGAGTTCATCGCCGTGGGCACGGCGGTCAAGCACCGCGACGGCGTGCTTCATCGCGCGCCCAACGGCCGGCCGTTCACCTCGGACCTCAACGGGCAGGACTTCGCGACGCTGCTGCGCGCCGGCTACCGCCCGGTGGGCATGGTGATGGGCAACTGCGTCTACCACGTCGCCCACCAGGGTCTGCGCGCGTCGTGGAAGCAGATCGGCCGCAACCAGGAGATGCCCAACTACACCCAGGCGCTGTACCAGGCCCGCGAGCTGGCGATGGAGCGGATGCAGACCGAGGCCGACGAGGCTCAGGCCGGCGGCATCGTCGGCACCCGGATCGTCGAGCGCAGCCACGGCTGGGGCTCGCACGTGATCGAGTTCTTCGCCATCGGCACCGGGGTGATCCCGACCAGCACCGACCACACGATCGAGCAGCCGGCGCTGGTGTTGCCGCTCACGGGGTAGTGCCGGCCGGGCCGGCAACGCGTGACCGAGGCCCCCGGCCGGGGTATCGTCACACGGACGTGTCCGACGTTGAGATCAGACCGCAGGTCTACAAGGACCCGAGGCCGAAGGAGTATTTCGACCGCTTTCACGAGCGGGTGCGCACGAGCGAGCCCGAGTGGGTGTACGAGGTCGTCCGCGTGGCAACGTCGTTGCACGCGCTGATCACGTTCCGGGCGTGGGGGATCGGGGCCGAGCGGGTGCCGAACGGACCGGTCATCCTGGCGCCGAACCACGCGTCGTTCATGGACCACTTCTTCACCGGCATGTGCATCCGCCGGCGGGTGCAGTTCATGGCCAAGTCGCAGCTGTTCAAGCCGGGCCTGCTGCAATGGATCTACAGCCACGGCGGGGTGTTCCCGGTCCGGCGGGGACACAACGACGAGGAGGCGTTCATCAGCGCCTTCCAGATCCTCGGGCGCGGGGGCGCGGTGGTCATGTACTGCGAGGGGGGCCGCTCGCGCACGGGGCAGCTCGCCGACGTGGCCAAGCCGGGCATCGGCCGCCTCGCGCTCGAGTCCGGTGCGCCCGTGGTGCCGGTGGCGATCCTCGGCTCCAACAAGACCCGCAATTGGAGGAAGCTGTCGTTCCCCAAGGTGACGATCTCCTACGGAGAGCCGTTCCGGTTCGACCGCGACCCCGACCCGACGCGCGAGGAGCAGCAGGAGGCTGCGGACATCGTCCTCGACCGGATCAAGACGCTGCACGCCGAGCTCGCGCAGCTCGGGCAGAAGGGCGCGCTGGCGCTGAATCGCGAGCGCAGCCGCGCGGCGCGGTCCTCCACGCCGGCCTCCAGAACCGAGGACGCCGTCAGGCGGTGACGATCGAGGCGGCCTGCGCGAGGCCGAGCTCCTCGATGGCGACCTCGCGCATCTTGAACTTCTGGACCTTGCCGGTGACCGTCATCGGGAACTCGTCGACGAGCTTGACGTAGCGGGGGATCTTGAAGTGGGCGATCTGCCCGCGGCAGAACTCGCGGATCTCATCCTCGCTCGGCCGGGCGCCCCCGCGCGGGATGATCCAGGCCATCAGCTCCTCGCCGTAGCGCTCGTCGGGCACGCCGACCACCTGCACGTCGGCCACGTCTGGGTGGGTGTAGAGGAACTCCTCGATCTCACGCGGGTAGACGTTCTCGCCGCCGCGGATGATCATGTCCTTGATCCGCCCGACGACCCGCACGTAGCCGTCCTCGTCCATCGTGGCCAGGTCGCCGGTGTGCATCCAACGGGCCTCGTCGATCGCCTCCGCCGTGCGGTCGGGATCGTTCCAGTAGCCCCGCATCACGAGGTAGCCGCGAGCCAGGAACTCGCCTGGCTCGCCGCGCGGCTGGGTGTGCCCGGTCTCGGGATCGACGATCTTGATCTCGGTGTGGGACATGGCCTGCCCGACGGTCGCGCAACGGTGCTCGAGCGTGTCGTCGATGCGGACCTGGGTGCTGACCGGCGAGGTCTCGGTCATCCCGAAGGCGATCGACATCTGATCGATCCCCATGTCGGAGGACACGCGCTTCATCACCTCGACGGGGCACGGCGAGCCGGCCATGATCCCGGTCCGCAGCGGCCCGAGGTCGAACTCCCTGAACCGCGGATGTCCGAGCTGGGCGATGAACATGGTCGGAACGCCGAACAGGCTCGTGCAGCGCTCTTGGGCACAGGCGGCGAGCGTCGCCTCGGCGTCGAAGGTCTCGGCCGGGTAGACCATGCAGGCGCCGTGGATGGTGGCACCGAGGTTGCCCATCACCATGCCGAAGCAGTGGTACAGCGGGACCGGGATGCAGACGCGGTCGGCCTCGGTGTAGAGCAGCGTGCCGGCCACGAAGTAGCCGTTGTTGAGGATGTTGTGGTGGCTGAGAGTCGCGCCCTTGGGAAAGCCGGTCGTCCCGCTCGTGTACTGGATGTTGATGGCGTCGTCGAAGTCGAGCTCGGTCATGCGGGCGCGGAGCTCATGCGGGGTGACGTCGGCGCCGGCCAGCTCCTGCCAGTCGGGCGTACCAAAGAAGACCGCGCGCTCGAGCTCGGGCAGCGCGCCCCGGATCTGGTCGGTCATGGCCACGAAGTCCGATCCCTTGCACTCCGGCGCCGCGATGAGCCAGCGGCAGCCGGAGTGGCGCAGCGCGAACTCGAGTTCGTGCAGGCGGTAGGCCGGGTTCATGTTGACCAGGATCACCCCGAGCTTGGCCGTGGCGTACTGGGTCAGAGCCCACTCGGCCCGGTTCGGGCTCCACACGCCGACTCGGTCGCCCTTCTGCAGTCCCGCCGCGAGCATGCCGGAGGCGAGCCGATCGACCGTCTGGTTGAACTCCGCGTAGGTGTAGCGGAGGCCCTGATGACAGGACACGAGCGCCTCGGCGTCCGGCACCCGGGCGACCGTGCGCTCGAGGTTGTCGCCGATCGTCTCCCCCAGCAGCGCACGATCGCCGCTGCCGTGTGCGTAGGACAGCATGCTTATCTCCTCACTCCTCCTCGGCCCAGGGCCTGATGAGAATGATGCTAGCCGGATTCAGAGCGAGGAGTGAGGGGATTGGCTCGCGGCCTGGGAGCTCAGTAGACGGCCTGCAGCCGCGGCCATGATTCGGGGTCGTGGCCGGGGATCGCGAGCGCGCTCGGGGTCTGTTCCAAGTAGCGGCGGATCTCCTTGACGGAGCGCCGGAACTGGTGCTCGTCGGTGATCGTGAACGGCATCGCCTCGCCGCGCAGGCCGCGCTCGGTATAGGCGGCGTCGCCCGCGACGAGGACCTCCCGCCCGCGGGTGCGGAGCACGACCGACTGGTGGCCGGGCGTGTGACCGGGCGTCGAGACGAGCCGGATCGAGCCGTCGCCGAACAGATCGAGCGACTGGGCGAAGCCGGCGAACGACGCGACCGGGTCAGCGGCATAGTCGAGCGTGCGCCAGTCGAAGGCGTGGTCGAACTGGCGGTGGTGGTAGCCGTCGAGCGTGCCGCCCTTGGCCGCCGCCGCCCACTCGCGGCGATCGACGACGAACGTCGCCTCGGGGAACTCGGACACCGCGCTGGCGTGATCGATGTGCAGGTGGGTCATGACCACGACCTTCACGTCGAGAGGTTCGACGCCGCGCCGGGGCAGCTGGAACCGGAGCGCTTGATCGTGGTCCATCCGGACCTCGTGGAGCAGCTTGCCGGCGCGGCCCATGTTGCCGGACACGTCGGTCGCGCAGCTGGGGTGCAGGCCGGTGTCGATCAGTACCGCACCGACGACGGGATGCTCGACCAGGAAGGCCGGGACCGGCAGCCACACCCACCGCTTGCGCGGGCCGATCAGCTTCAGGTAGACCCGCTCGCGGACCAAGCGCCCCTGGGGTCGCTCGATGTAGGAGCGCGGCGCATGCAGCTCGCCGGTCAGGATCGGGTGCAGCCGAACCGTCGCGCCCTCCCGGCCGCCGGGAAGCGGCAGCTGTGCGGGCCTCGGCTCGGCGGCCAGTGTCATCGCCGCACCAGGCTATACCGTGTCGCGGCCGATGACGCTGTTACGAGACGACCTGCTGAGCGGCGCCGCGATCGCGATCGCCGGCGACGTCGATGCCGTCGTGCGGGCTCGCCTCCGGGGGGTGCGCAGCTCGGAGGGACTCGGTGCCCCGCTCGGTGGCCTGGCGGCTGGGCTCGCGGCTGTCGCGGGCCGGCTCGAGGCGCTGGGCGCAACCTTGGAGGTCTTCGATCACAGCCTCGACGAGGACGCCGCCGAGGCGTGGGCGCGCGAGCGCCCGGCCCTGCGGGCGGTCGTCTACGACGCGGCGCTCGCGTTCGGCGAGGGCTCCGCGGACGGGCTGCTGGTGGCGGTCGAGCGCGGCTGGATCCCGATCCGGGCCGTCGTCACCGGAGCCCTGATCCCGGCGGGCACCGGCGGCAAGGTCGTGCTGCTGGCGCCGACCGCCACCGCCGGCCCGCACGCGGAGGCCGCGCGGGCCGCGCTCGAGAATGTGGCCCGGACGCTGTCGGTGGAGTGGGCGCGGTATGGGATCACCGTCATCGCGATCGCGCCGGGAGCGGCGACCGCCGCGGAGCAGATCGCGGAGCTGGTCGCGTTTCTGGTCTCGCCGGCCGGCGACTACTTCTCCGGCTGCCGGTTCGAGTTGGGCGCGGTCGAGGTGGCGTAGCCAGACGGACGGGGACGGCGGCTCAGGCGCTGAGCGCCAGCTCGTCACCGGTCTCCAGCATGCGCCTCATCTCGGGGAGCGCCGCGGGCCGGTTGACCAGGAGCGCCGCCAGCGGCCGGCCGGCGCGGCGGTAGATGACGGCGAAGTCCTGCTCCTCGAGCGAGCCGTCGACCGTGATCTCGTCGGCGAGCGGGGCGCGGCCCAGGTACTGGATCCGCAGCCCGTACTGATCGGTCCAGAAGCTCGACATGGGAGCGCGGCCCGGTTCCAGGCCGAGCATGGCGCGGGCGGCGCGGGCGCCCTGCCGGGACGCTGCCTCCCAATGGGAGCCGGGCACGTGGCGGCCGAGCACGGGGTCGAAGGTCGCAGCCGCGTCGCCGGCGGCGAACACGCTCTCGTCAAGCGTGCGCCCCGCTTCATCGACCTCGACGCCGGCCGGCGCGAGCCCGCTGCCGGACAGCCACTCCGTGTCGGGTTCGACGCCGATGCCGACGACGACGTGGTCGACCTCGACCGTCGTAGCGTCGGAGAGTTCGAGTGCCTCCACGCGGCCGCGACCGAGCACCTCACGCACGTGGTGGCCGAGCACGACGTCGACGCCCTCGGAGCGGTGCCGGTCCGCGAACCAGTCGCCGACCGCTTCGCCGAGCACGTGACCGAGGATCGACGGCGCCGCCTCGATCATGGTCACGTCGAGTCCGAGCTTGCGCGCGCCGGAGGCGACCTCCTGGCCGATGAAGCCGGCGCCGATCACGGCCACCCGCCCGCCGGCGCGCAGAGCCGCGCCGAGCGCCAGCGAGTCATCGAGCGTCCGCAGGACCGACACGTTCTCGAACTCCGCGAAGGCGGGAAGCGTGCGCGGCCGGCTGCCGGTCGCGACCAGCAGCTTGTCGTAGGAGAGCTCCGATCCGTCGGCCAGCACGACGCGGCGCTCACGCCGATGCAGCTGCGTGGCAGCGGTGCCGATGACCAACTCGACGTCCTTGTCGCGGTACCAGTCCTCAGGGCGGAAGAAGACGCCGTCGTGCGCGTGCGCGCCGGTCAGCACCTCCTTGGAGAGGGGAGGGCGGTCGTAGGGACGGCGGGGCTCGGCGCAGACCATCGTGAGCGGGCCATCGTGGCCCGCCCGCCGAAGCGTCTCCGCCGCGCGCTGGGCGGCGAGGCCACCGCCGACGATCAGGATCGACTTGTTCATGGGGGCAGTGTCGGCACTCCGTCTAAGAGCCGCGTGAGAGCAGCGTCGGAGCTGGGGCAGACTTGGCTGAGGCTTTGCGCGGCGTTAACCGTGGCGCTCGCCTGGGCGCCCGTCGTACTCGCCGGGCCGATGCCCGTAGTGCCGATGCCCGCCGGCACGAGCGGCACGCGTCCTCGACGCCGGTCACCACCCAGGCATCGTAAGTGCGCTCCCAGCAGCCTCATACGGCGTTCTTAGCGGGCGCTCACGCAACTGATACGGACGCTGTTCAGGCTGGTAATCGCCAAATCTCTCGCCACGACCACAGAGGCAATCGACATGACTCCCATCAGCCCCAACGCAGCCGCTCTGGAGACCGTCCAGTTCGGCAGGCCCCGCCGTGAGCGCCCACAGCAGACCGCGTCCAACGACGGCGTCGACGGCAAGACGCTGGCCAAGGCCAGGCTCGAGGCCCGCGCCCGCCACATCCGAACGATCCGTCGTCGGGTCCTCGCCGGTGCGCTGGCGCTGTTCGTCGCCACCTGGGTGTTCATCACACTCCAGCTGGTGACCGGACACGACCCGGCGCTGGCGAAGTCCGGCACGACATCGGCGGTCACGGCCGCCTCCTCGCCGGGCACATCGTCGTCAACGAGCGGTGTCTCGAGCACGGCCCTGAACACCTCATCGTCCGGCGCGTCCTCGTCGGGCAGCGGCACGTCTTCGTCGGGCAGCGGCACGTCCAGCGGCACCGCCAGCGGGAACAGCTCCTCGAGTGGCTCCTCGGTCACCACATCGCAGTCCTGAGCCGCGCCCCTGTCACAGAGCGCAGACAGGAGAATCCCCATGAATGGCCCCCAGCCGCCGACTCTGGTGAGTGAGTGTCGCGAGACGTTCCCGTGCTTCGGGTCCGAGTGCACGGTGATCGTGGACGGAGCGGGCGCCGAGGACGGCGTGGCGTTGGCGAAGCGGAGGCTGCTCGAGTGGCACGGGCAGTTCTCCCGCTTCGAGACCGACAGCGAGCTGTCCCGGCTGAACGCGGATCCACGCACTACGGTGCCGGTGAGCCCGTTGATGCGCCGGCTCCTCGAGGCGGTGGTCGAGGCCGCCCGGTCCACCGGCGGCCTCGTCGATGCGACGCTGGTGGGCGAGATCGAGCGGGCCGGATACGAGTCGCACTTCGACGGCGACTCGGTGCCGCTCGCCTCAGCGCTCCGGCTCGCGCCACCGCGCGTGCCCGGCGGGCCGAGTCCCACGGCTCGTTGGGGCGAGATCGAGGTGCACCGGCGGACGGGCACGGTCACCCGCCCCCCCGGCGTGGAGATCGACAGCGGTGGCCTGGCCAAGGGCGTGTTCGCCGACGAGCTCGCTGCGCTGCTGGCCGACTACGACCAGTTCGCGGTCGACTGCGCCGGCGACATCCGGCTCGGCGGGCGCGCGGGCACTCCCCGTGACGTCCACGTCGCCGGTCCGTTCGACGGCGCCACGCTCCACACGTTCGCCGTGGCCCGTGGCGCGGTCGCGACGAGCGGCATCGGCAAGCGGAGCTGGATCGACGGCGACGGTCGCCCGGCTCACCACCTGCTTGATCCCGCCACCGGTCGTCCCGCGTTCACGGGCATCGTGCAGGTGACGGCACTCGCCCCGACGGCGACGCGCGCGGAGATGCTGACCAAGTCGACGATCCTCGCGGGGCCGGCCGAGCTCCGCGAGCGGCTGGTGCACGGCGGTGTCGTCGTGCTCGACGACGGCAGCCACTGGGTGGTCGAGCCGCCGCCGGCCTAGGCCGGCGGGGCCGGAAGCGGCTGCTTCTCCCGTTCGCGACGCGGCCTCTGCGCCACTGCTGAATCGCCCGCGCCCGCCGGCGTCACCGGGGCGCGGGCCTCGATCCAGGCGCAGATGTCGTCCATCACCTGGTCCTGCTCGGGCTCGTTGAGGATCTCGTGGTAGAGCCCTTCATACGGCTTGAGGGTCTTGTCGGGGGAGCCGATCCGCTGGTTGAGCATCAGGCTGCCCTCGGGCGGGCAGAGCCCGTCGGCGGTTCCGTACATGATCAGGACAGGAACGCTGATCGCCGGCGCGCCGTCCGGAAACGACTCCACCGCCGCCACCATCTCCGCCGCGGTGCGGGCGGGCATCTTGCCGTGGTGGACGAGCGGGTCGGCCTCGTAGTCCTTGACGACCTCCGGATCGCGGCTGATCAGCGACGCGTCGATCTCGGTGACCGGCAGCCCCGGAGCGATCGCCGACAGTGCCTTCGCGATCATCCGGACGGCCGGTGAGGCGGCCTCGAGCGCGGCCAGCGGCCCGGACAGGATCAGGCCGTCCAGGTGGTCCTGGCGGCGCATCGCGTAGGCGACGGCGATGCAACCGCCCATGCTGTGGCCGAGCAGGAACAGCTCCAGGTCGGGATGCTCGCTCGCGGCGATCCGGATGAGCGAGTCGAGATCGGCGACGGCGTGATCCATGCGGTCGATGATCGGACGGCGGCCCTCGGAGCGGCCGTGACCGCGGTGATCGAGGGCGTAGACCGCGAAGCCCTCGTCGACGAAGCGCACAGCCACGTGGCGGTAGCGCGCGCTGTGCTCGCCGTAGCCGTGCGCGAGCACGATCACCGCGCGCGGTGGAGCCTCGGGAAGCCAACTCTGCCAGTAGATGCGCAGGCCGCCCACGCCGGTGAGCGACGACTCGCGCCAGGTGCTCACGCCGGCTCCTCCGCCCACGGCACGACGACCGCGTCCTCGTGGGGCGAGTCCCTGGCCACCACGTACTCGGCGGGGTCGGTGTCCGAGGCGTTCTCCAGCACGTGCGTCTCGCGCGGCGGCACGTACACGAGGTCGCGGGGGTCGAGCATCACCTGGTGCTCGAGGTGGTCGCCCCAGCGGACGAGCAACCGGCCCGAGAGCATGTACACGGCGCTCTCGCAGCCCTCGTGGTAATGCGGGCGCGAGCGCGCGCCGGGCGGTACCCGGAACACCGCCATGTAGATGTTCTGAGCCCCGGCGGTGGCCTGCGAGATCTCGGCGCCGCCGAGCACTCCGCGCGGCACGTCGCGCTCGGGTCCGGGCTTGATCACCTTCACCGGCCGCAGTCTATTCGGGTCCTCCGTCGCCCACACGCCGGGCGACCTGGATCTGCAACGGGGGCTGCGATGCGGCCTCGTGGTCGACCTGAAGCGTCGTGTGGTCGACGCCGAAACACTCCCCGAGCAGACGCTGGAGCGTCCGGCGCCGGTCGTGACAGTCATCACCCGCCCGCACGACGACGTGGGCCGAGAGCGCCGGGAACCCCGATGTGACCTCCCACACGTGCAGGTCGTGCACCTCGACGACGCCGGGCTGAGCGGCCAGCACCCGGCCGATCTGATCGGGGTCGAGTCCGGCCGGAGCGGCCTCCATGATGACCCGGCCGGAGGCGATGAGCAGGGAGAAGGCGGCATGCAGCATCAGCGCGGCGATCAGCAGCGAGGCGATCGGGTCGGCGCGGTCAAAGCCGGTGCTGAGAATGATCACGGCGGCCACGGCGGTGGCGATGAAGCCGTACAGGTCGGTGAGGATGTGGCGATAGGACCCCTCGACGTTGAGGCTGCGTGGGCCGCCGTAGCTCGGCCCGGCCAGGATCCGCGCGACGGCCAGGTTCACGACGATGCCCACGAGCGCCACCACCAGCACCGTCGCGCCGTGCACGGTCGGCGGCGAGATCAGCCGGACGATCGCGTCGTAGACGATCAGCAGCGCGAGCACAAGCAGGGTCACGCCGTTGGCCTGGGCGCTGAGAATCTCGGCCCGGCCGAGCCCGTACGTCATGGCGCCGCGGGCAGGGCGCGCGGCGAGCTTGGCAGCGGCCAGGGACAGGCCGAGCGCGGCGGCGTCGGTGAGCATGTGCGCCGAGTCGGACAGGAGCGCCAGGGAGGAGGCGAGCAGTCCGGCGACCACCTCGACCGTCATGAACGCGAGGATGATCCACAGCGCGATCCTCAGCGCTCCGCGCTCGGCGTGCCGGTGATCATGCGCGTGACCGTGAGCGTGATCGTGAGCCACAGGCAGATCGTAGGCCCGCGGGCGCCGTCACAGCAGCGCGGGCATCCTCAGTTGACCGACGGATCGGGCGGCATCCGCGCGATCAGCGCGTAGCTCCCGCCCTTGCGGGTCAGCACCCGCGGCCACAGCTCGCTCGCGGCCTGGGTGAAGGCGTCCTCGCGACGGGCGCGCTCGAGGATCCAGTCTCCACGCTCGAGCTCGGAATCGAGTTGGCCCGGTCCCCACCCGGCGTGCCCCACGAACGCTCGCCCGGCGCGCACGCCGGGGACGAGCTCGGCCGACGCCGCCACGCCGCCGAGCACGCCGACGTCGCCGAACGCGATCAGCGCCGCGTCGGTCGGGTCCTCGAACTCGGCCAGGATGATCACCGAGGAGGGCTGCACGGGGCCGCCGATGAACAGCGGCTCGGCGAGCTCGACGAGCTCTTCGATCTGCGGCACCGACTCGCCGACGCTCGTCTCCGAGGGGCGGTTGAGGACGAGTCCCAGCGCTCCCTCGTCAGTGTGCTCGACGACGAGCACGACCGTGCGCCAGAAGTTGGGGTCGAGCAGTCCCGGGCCGGCGATCAGCAGCTGTCCCCGGACCGGTTCCATCACCGGGCCTGGGCGCCGTCCAAGCGTCTGAGGGCTGACTCGGCCAGCTCAATCGCCTCCGCGGCTTCGGCGCCGCGCTCGAGGTCGAGGCTCGCGAGCTCGGCGACCACCTCGAACAGGTCCATGGCCAGGCAGACTTGCGTGTCCATCGACCCGTCGGATCGCCGGGCGTGGTACAGGTCCTTCTCGCGCCACACGAGAATCTTTGCACCGGTGCTTGCTCTGAGCGTGAGTTCCATCCCTCGGGCCCGTGCGGGGTCGCTGATGCTCCGCGCGGCCCCAGCCCCGCGTCCCCGGGACCGAGATGGCAACGTAGCAGAGCCGATCTGCGGGCGGCGACCGTCTGGTCAGAGCCCGAATGAGCGTCCCAGGATCTCCTTCATGATCTCGTCGGTGCCGCCGCCGATCGGGCCCAGACGAGCGTCTCGGGCGGCGCGCTCGATCTCGTATTCGGACATGTAGCCGGCGCCGCCGTGGATCTGCAGGCATGTGTCCATCACGTCGAAGGCCGACCGCTGGGTGGCCAGCTTGGCGATCGTCACCTCTTTGACGACATCCTCTCCGGCGACGTAGCGGCGCAGCGCCGCGTAGGTGACGTCGCGGCCGGCCTCGATCGTGGTCGCGATCTCGGCCAGCTTGTGGCGGATCGCCTGGTGATGCCCGATCGGCTTGCCGAAGGCCCGGCGTTCGAGCGCGAAGCGCAGCGTCTTCTCGAACGCCGCCTGCATCCCGCCGACGGCGCCCAGTGCCATCAGCAGCCGCTCCCACTGGAAGTTGGCCATGATCAGGTAGAAGCCGGCGTTCTCCTCGCCGAGCAGGTTCTCCTCAGGGACGAACACGTCGTCGAAGGTGATGTGGGCCGTATCGGATGCGTGCCAGCCCAGCTTCTCGATCGCCGTCGACTCGATGCCCTCGCCGCGCTCGATGAGCAGGAACGAGAGGCCACGATGGCCGCCCTCCTGGGTCGTCTTGACCGCGGTGAGGATCACGTCTGCGCGCACGCCGCCGGTGATGAACATCTTCGCGCCGTTGACGACGTAGCCGCCGTCGACCTTGCGCGCGAACGTCCGGATCGACGCCACATCGGAGCCGGCGTCGGGCTCGGTGATGGCGAGCGCGGCGATCGTCTCGCCCCGGATGCCGGGGACGAGGTAGCGCTGCTTCTGCACCTCGGTGCCGAACTGCCAGATCGGCGGCAGCGCGATCCCGCCGTGGGCCCCGATCCCGGCCGCGAGGCCGCCCGAGCCGCACCGGGCGAGCTCCTCGACGAACACCGCGTCGGCGACCACGTCGCCGTCGCCGCCATACTCGCGGGGGAACTTGAGTCCGATGTACCCGAGCTCGGCCAGGCGCCCGAACAGCTCGTTGGGAAACCATCGCGCCGCTTCCCATTCGGTCGCGTGCGGATATAGCTCCGCTTCGACGAAGCTGCGCACCGCGGCCCGGAAATCCTCGTGCTCGAGGGTGAACGGCGGCAGCGGCCGGCGGTTCGCGCTGGCGCCGGCGCCGCCCTTCTCGGACAGGCTCGTGGAGCTCACTCGTGGATCTCGCTACGCGCTCGGCGGCCAGGTCGGCGCGGACGGAGTGTCCAGCTCTGAGCCGCGCCGGAGCGCTCCGGGCTCGAGGCCCTCCTTGCGGTGGCGCAGGTCGAGGTAGATCACGGCCGTGATCGCGGCGAGCAGGGGATACGTGAGGACGTTGGAGACGATCGTGGCCATGCCCGAGAGCACGATCACGACGCCGACGCTGTTCACGTGGCCGCCGGACTCGATCGCGGCCACCACAGCCGTGATCACGAGGTCGACGGCGATGATCAGGACCACGCCGACGATCAACGCCCCGAGCGTCGGCCACCAGCGCCCGCTCACCAGCTCCCGCGAGCGCGCCAGCGCCGCCGGGCCCGCGATGCCCTCGAACATCAGGACCGGCACCGCCACGGAGAGCGCGACGAGCAGGTAGACCCCGGGGATCACGAACAGGATGAAGCCGACCAGCACGACCAGGCTGGTGAGTAGCGCGAGCCACAGCAGGGGCGCGAGGCGGTCGGCGGCGTACTCGAGTGACTGCCGCCAGCCGCTGGGATGGCCGACGTAGGCGTCGATCAGCCCGCGCGAGAGCGCGCCGATCACCAGCGCCGCCGCGACGAAGCGGAGCACGATCGTGACGACGATCCAGGCCCCGCCGACTGTCCCGACAGGCGCATAGAGCGATCCGTCGTGCGCGTACACGCCGCTGGGCAGCGAGGCGGCGAACACGATCCGGTCGACCACCTCGACCGGGACGATGATCAGGGCGACGAGCTTCCACAGCTCGACCGCCCGCGCGCGATAGAGCTTCAGCGCCGCGTCCAGGATCTCGCCGATCCCGAGCGGCCTGGCACCACCACCGGTCGCGGGCCCCGCTCCCATGGCGCGAACGATATCCGCAGCGGTCCTCGTCGGATCCGTTCGTTCTCAGAGCCCGTACGAGCGCCCGATGACCTCGAGCATGACCTCGTCGGTCCCGGCGCCGATCCGGTTCAGCCGCAGGTCGCGCCAGGACCGCTCGATCCCGTACTCCTTCATGTAGCCGGCGCCGCCGTGGATCTGGATGCACTCGTCGGCGACCTCGACGGAGATCCGGGCGGCGTACAGCTTGGCCATCGAGATCTCGCGCACCGGGTACTCGCCGTTCTGCAGCCGCCAGGCCGTCGTGTAGACCATCTGCCGGGCGGTCTCGATCTTGGTCGCCATGTCGGCGAACTTGTGGCGGATCACCTGGAACTGCCCGATCGAGCGCCCGAAGGCCTTGCGCTGCTTGGCGTATTCGAGCGTCTGGTCGAAGGCGTGCTGGGCACCGGCGACACAGCCGGCGGCGCCGATCAGGCGCTCGCCCTGGAGCTCCCACATGATGTGGTAGAAGCCCTTGCCGACCTGGCCGAGCACGGCCGAGGCCGGCACGCGGACGTCCTGGAAGGCGAGCAGCGCGGTGTCGGAGGCGTGCATGCCGAGCTTCTGGAGGCGCTTCTCGCGGATCACCCCGGGCGCGTCCATCGGGACCAGGAACAGCGTGAACCCGTCGTAGCCGGCGTTGGGGTCGGTCTTGGTCACGAGCACGATCACGTCGGCGCGGTGGCCGTTGGTGATGTACGTCTTGGACCCGTTGATCACGTACTCGTCGCCGTCCTGGACGGCGCGCGTCTTGATGCCGGCGACGTCGGAGCCGGCGTCGGGCTCGGTGATGCCGAGGCAGAGGATCTTCGTCCCGGCGATCGCCGGCGCCGCCCACTCCTGCTTCTGCTCCTCGGTGCCGAAGGCGAGGATCGGCGGCATCGCCATGTCGGTCTGGACTGCGAGTCCCATCGCCAGGCCGCCGCAGTGCGCGTGGACCATCTCCTCGGCGAGCACGAGGCTGGTGTAGTAGTCGCCGCCCTGGCCGCCGTACTGCTCGGGCTTGTCGAGGCCGAGGAAGCCGAGCTCGCCCATGCGCCGGAACACCCAATCCGGGAAGGTCTTCTCCTCCCACTCGTCCGCGTGCGGCTGTAGCTCCTTGATCACGAAGCGGCGGATCGACTCACGCAGCTGCTCGTGCTCGTCGGCGAAGATGAAATGTCGGCGCTGGGATGCGAAGTCGGGCTTGAGGACGTCGGCGCTGGCCATATGGCGGTTCTCCTGTGCGATCGCGGACGGCGGCGGACGGCGCGGCGGACCGTAGCGGAGCGCCGGCGAAAAGTAAACAGTAGGACTTCTTACTTCTCACTTGACGACGGTCGCGGGCGATCACGCGTAGGCTTCCGCGCATGCCCCTGGACACACTCCGCTATGACGTCGCCGAGAGCGGCGTGGCGACCATCGCCCTGGATCAACCCGACACCCGGAACGCGCTGTCGAATGAGCTGCTGAGCGACCTCGCCGCGGCGCTCGCCGGCGCCCGCGACGATCCCGCCGTCCGCTGCGTGGTGCTCACCTCCACGCACGAGAAGGTGTTCTCGAGTGGCGGCAACCTGGCCGGGTTCGCTGCCGAGGTGCCGCTCGTGCACAAGCACTTCGGCACCGACCTGTTCCCGCGCGTGTTCCGTCTGCTCGGCGAGCTCGGCAAGCCCTCGATCTGCGCCGCCAACGGCCATGTGCTGGCCGGCGCGCTCGGACTCGCGCTGGCCTGCGACCTGATCGTGGCCAAGGAGGGTGTCCGCTTCGGCACCCCCGAGATCAACGTCGGCGTGTTCCCGTTCATGATCATGGCGCTGATCTACCGCAACGTCGGGCGCAAGAAGACCAACGAGCTGCTGCTGCTCGGGGAGCAGATCTCCGCTGAGGAGGCCGAGCGGATCGGGATCGTCAACCGGGTGCTGCCGGCCGATCGGTTCGACGCCGGCGTCGCCGAGTGGGCGGAGCGGCTGGCCGGCAAGTCGCCGGTGCTGATGAAGCTGGGCAAGGACGCGATGTTCCGCCAACAGGACATGGCGTTCGCCGACGCCCTCGACTTCCTGCGCTCCCAGCTGACGATCGCGTTCTCGACCGAGGACATCCAGGAGGGCGTCAAGG
>Ga0208478_1000174_pt1 | contig 25381 bp, 24 predicted proteins | sample NGESurdeep072012_5_FD_184462 | JGI IMG/M metagenome (GOLD analysis project Ga0208478, IMG submission 184462) | Arctic peat soil microbial communities from Barrow, Alaska - NGEE Surface sample 415-2 deep-072012 (SPAdes) | ecosystem: Environmental > Terrestrial > Soil > Wetlands > Peat ...
ACGCTGTCTACGGAAGCAAGAATGTGTCCACGTATGTGTCCACGAGTTGGCAGGCTAGGCGCAATGCCTTTTAGCATCAGCAATTTAGCGCGCTAACTGACCTTCTGCATCGAAGTAAGCAACTCACGGCAAGTGACACTGAGATTCGTGGACAAACTACTCAGGGTGCTGGTTAGCTGTTGCAGCCAGGTTGTAGGTTTCGAGGCATATACTTGCCTCAACTACCGGAGACCCGCCATGGCGCACCTGAATGTTTACGTCTTTCATTGCTCGCGCTGCGGCGAGCCTGCCGTATCACTGTTCAAGGAAAAGACTCCCGGCGGTACCGAATCCCAAGACGCCATCTTTGCGCCGATCGATCTCAAGTCGATCCGGGCCCAGTGTTCCGCCTGCAAACACACGCAATTCCGCGACGCCGCAGATGCCGCGCATCACCAGTTGCTGGACTGGAACTAGGGACATTGTGCGAAAGCGGGCGACAAGGCGGCCCCTGGCTCGCGCCGGCCTCAGCGACGGTGGGGGGGTTGACAATTACTGCTTAGCTAAGTAAATTAGCTAACGTGAAAACGCACACCATCCACGAGGCCAAGACCAACCTCTCGAAGTTGATCAAGAGGGCCTGCGACGGCGAAGAGGTTGTGATTGCACGCGGCGACAAGCCGGTGGTCAAGCTCGTCCCAATTGCGGCTGCTCAAAAGAAACGCGTTCCCGGCGGCTTCGAGGGAAAGATCTGGTGGACTGACGACGCATTTGACCCGCTCACCGAAGAAGAGTTGCGCGAGTGGGGTCTCGAGTGAATCTATTGCTGGACACGCATGTACTGTTGTGGTGGTTCACCTCCGACGCCAGGCTTTCTTCGGCAGCCCGGGATGCACTGGCCGAAACGAACAACATTGCTTATGTTTCAGCTGTCGTCGCATGGGAACTGGCTATTAAGACCAGATCGGGCAAATTGGAAGCCCAGCCTATACTTTCGGATTTTCATGGACTTCTGCTTCAAAGGGGCTTTCGGCGACTCGCAATCTCGACGGCACATGCGCTTCGTGCGGGTCAACTTCCCCTTCATCACCGAGACCCGTTCGACCGGATGCTCGTGGCGCAGGCACAAGCTCACGCATTCTCCGTGGTGAGCGCAGACAGCATGTTTGATCGCTATGGGATCTCGCGTCTCTGGTAATCGTAGGCTATTTCGACAATCCACCCATCGCGGCCCGGAAGATCGCATTGAATTCGTTCCACTTGCGGTATGGGAAACACTGAAGGTGGAAGCGTTACGGCCTCCCCGCAAGCTGAATCGTCTTCCCCGCCGCCGCTGATTGCCGCGCGGCATCCAGAATCTCCATCACAACCACATTGGTCTCAAGCGACGATAGTCCCGTTGGCTTGACGCCTCCCAGCACCACGGCACGCAGATAGTTGATCGGGTCGTCATCCGGCGGAGGAATTGGCGTAGCCGAGATTTTCTCTTCCTCGCTGCCGGCGCGGCGCACCCGAAGTTGATCACGTCCCACGGTGATGGCGTATCCAGTTTGCCCGTAGACTTCCATATCTTTGCGATCAAACGGCCAGTTCCACGACGCCTGCACAATCGCCTGCGCGTGTGGATACGTCAGGATGATCGTGGCTTCGTCATCGACCTTGGGATAGACATCCGGCTTGATCTGCTGCACCACCGCCGTAACCGATGTGGGGCGACGCCCATCCGTCAGCCAGGTCATCAGGTCGGCACCGTAACAGCCGAAGTCGAAGAGCGCGCCTGCGCCGTCGAGCTTCGGGTCGGTAAGCCAAGTCAGAAACTCGGGCCGGACGTCGATCTCTTTGGGACCGCGATGGCCGTCATGCACCACCACTTTGCGCACGTCACCCAAAGCATTCTGGTGCACCAGATCGTAGGCCGCGCGATTGCTGCGGTACCACGTGGTCTCGTAGTTCACCAGCACCGGAATCTTCGCCTTGCTCGCCGCCTGCTGAATGGCCAGCGCATCGTCCAGGCTGACGGACAGCGGCTTCTCCATCATCACGGCCACGCCATGCCGCGCACAGATCTCCACCACCCGGCGATGATCGTGGGTACTGGTGTACTCCAGCACCGCTTGCGGATGCGTCTTCTCTAGCATCTCGTCGAGGCTGGTGAACAATAGCGCGCTGTCGATGTGAAATTGCGCAGCGTATCTGGCCGCCAGTGCTCGGTCGGGTTCAGCGATCCCCACCAATTCGATGTCGGCTCGATGCAGGTTGGCTTGCAGGAAGCCTTCCGCGTGTCCGTGGACCAGACCAGCAATCGCGACGCGCAGGGGAGCGCCGTTCTGCGAGGGCTTGGTTTGGCCGGATGAGATTGTCGAGAGCGCTAGAGCGACTACAACAAATAGAAGCAGGAATCGCATTTTAGACATGATGATTCTCGCCCGGTATGGGTTCATCGGCTGAGCCTCTCGCGTGGCGCGCCCGTTACTTCGACAACCCGCCCAGCGCCGCCCGGAAGATCGCATCGAAGTTCTCGCGTCCCGCCGACGCGACCGCGTGTCCGACGGCCTTCTCCGACAGCGCCCTCTGATAGCCAAGGTTGGTCAGCGCCGAGATCACGTCCTCCTCGATCGCCGACACACTGACTGCCGCCTGCGGTGCGCCGAAGGCGTCGAGCTTGTCGCGCAACTCCACGCACATGCGTTCGGCGGTCTTCTTGCCGATGCCGGGAATCCGGGTGAGCCGCGCGAAGTCATTGCCCCGGATCGCACCCACCATGTCGGCTGTCGCCATGCCGCTGAGGATCGTAATCGCCAGCTTCGGTCCGATCCCGCTGACCGTGATCAGCTTCTCGAAGAGCTGCTTTTCGTCGGCGCGCAGAAATCCGAACAACGCGATAGCGTCCTCGCGCACGTGGGTATGGATGTGCAGCGCCACCTCACTGCCCAGTGCGGGCAAATCGGAAAACGTGGGCACGGTTATGGTTACGTCATAACCGACGCCCGCCGCCTCAACGATGGCCTGGTTGGGATGCTTCGAGATCAGCCGTCCGCGCAAGTGGGCGATCATTCGGGATGATTGTAATGCAGCGGTACGATTGCGCACCTACTCGGTCGTCCAACCGAACCGATAGACGTGAGCTCGATCGCAAGGTACACATCGCGGAGTGCCGTTCCGTGTGCCAGTTTTGCGAATAGGATCCAGGAGGGTCGAAGCGGGCGTCGGCTTTCCGTATATAAAGGTCGTGATCCGGTTGGGCGGACTCAGCATGAAGTCCGGGGTTGCAATGCCTGGAGGCTCAAGAAAATCATCCAAGCTACACAATATATGGTCATCCGAACTATAGAAGCTGGTGGGCGCATGCCAAGGCTGGTGTCCGCCTGAACTCTGCGTGCTGAACACAAAATAGCGTTCATCCGGCGTCCACTCCGCCTTCACAACGACAAAGCCGTGCGTGCCATCCGCAGACGAATAGTCAGCAGAACACAGCTTATTTTCGCGGGCGCCAAAGAAATCGATGACGGTCTCGCCGGTACCGCCGACCGGTCGGACCACGGCCCTGTCCCCGCTCGCAGCGCGGTAAACCCGCTTTGTTGCATTGGTTTTTGTCTGCGCAAGAAGGAGAGGAGTGAGAAGTGCTACCGAGACGCATGCGAGCGCGGCGCGATTCATCCTCTCAGCTCCATCAGCTGGCCACTGACAACCGGCAACTGGTTCTTACTGCCTTCTCCGGTGATACACCGCGAAGTCATACCCAGGATTGGGCGGAAACAACTCATTCACCTTGCGCAGCCGTTCGGCCAGCGCCGCCGGAGCCAGCAGCGGATAGTCGCGCTCGCGCAGTTCCTGATAGTCAACGTCCAGGTAGAGCGACAGCGTATACACCGCGATGGCGTCGGCAAAGACGGCCAGCAGGTATTCATGCTTCGCCTTCTCCGCTTCGGGACCGTTGGTAGTTGCGACCTTGCGCAACTCGTAGGCATCCATAGAAGTCTCGCCCCGGACTTTATCTTCGACCTGTTTCCACACCAGGTCGCTGAACTCCTGCGCCACCCCGACCTTCTCCACGAAGTTGTGTCCCACGTTGATAAAGAACTCGAATGCGATGGCGAAGCTGTCTTCCATAAGCCGCGTGGAGATGAAGACACACTGCGAATCGCCCAGCGTCTGGTTGCGATGGCAAATGGCGCTGTCGGCAAGCTGCACATCGTAGCGGTCGGCGATCAGGGTTTCGTCGCCTAGGTTCAGCGTCAGCGGTACAAAGTAGTACGCCTTGCGGTTCAGCGCGGCGGCCAGGGTGCGGGGCACCGCCGCAACCAGGTGCTCGAGGTCGGTGACGGCAGTCGACACCTCGCCCATCATGGCGTAGCAGATGCCGTTGCTCGCCTGCGTGACGGGCGCCAGCCGCACCACTTCCGCCGGCGTTCGGGTAATCGCTTGTGACGCTTGCGACATGCAGGGTGATTGTAACGCAAGGGAAAGAGAATGGTGGATTGCACAGTTTTTACGATTTGTTTTCCACAGCATCCCCAGGATTTAGAACGAAGAATGGTTCTAACTCACTGATTTAGCTGGCAAGCCAAGCAAATAACTCTATATTGCATGATGAGCGGTACAGATCGCGGTTCTAGAACCGGGAGACTTGATGCCAACGAAGAAAGAGGATCGAGAGCAGTACGAGCATTGGTGCGAATGCGAATATTCGCAGTGCGACATTGGAGCGCATGAACGGAGCTCCAGCAAGGAATGTCACATGCCCAAGTGGCAGGATGCGGACAGAACGAAGATAAAGAAACGTCCTACTTCTTAGATTTCTGGGCCCACTGACGGAAATGGAATTCGAATTCCTCGGGCGAGTAGATGCCCTTTTCGATCAGCAGCGTGTTCATCGCATACACCGTCGCCCTGAATCGCTCGTCACGAGACAGCACGTTCAATGATTCCTCAAAGCTGATCAAGGTCTTTCCATCTGGTACTTGCGAGTAAATGCGTTCTTCAGTCGGGGCCGTCGCCATAGTTCGTACTCCCGCAATACAGGTGATTCTCTCCGATGCGCCGAATGAGTCAATAGTTCTTTCGCGACCCCGCCTGAGCAGCCAATCGTCGAGTTAGAATCGTATCAGTGATGTCCTCCACCGCCATGTCTTTGCCCAACCAGCGCAGCCAGCTCTCGATCCTCTTCACCTCGACGGTGCGGGTGCTCTTCACCACCCTGATCTTTACCGCCGGAGGCATGGGTCTCGGCCTGCTGCTCGGCATCATCGGGATGATCGTCTACGGCCTGGTCGCCGGAGTCCAGCCCGACATGCGCAATGCCTACCGGCACGTCGCCATTCCTCTCGCCATCACCATCGGCTGCGTGGCGTTCCTGGGGGCTCTAGTACTCGAAGTCCGCGCCCGGCGGACCCCCGCTTGATTGATTGGACAACTCGACAGACGTACAGGAATCCTGTACTCTGTAGCAAGGAGCAAAACCATGCCCGTCGACACTACCTACACCAGCCTGCGCGAGAACCTCGCCGCCGTACTCGATCGTGTAGCCAACGATCAGGAGGTCGTCATCGTCCGCCGCCGCGGGGCAAAAGATGTTGCGTTGATACCGGCCGACGAATTGGCGAGTTTGATGGAGACAGCATACCTGCTTCGCTCTCCGGCCAATGCGAGACGACTATTGGCGGCACTGCGCCGTGCCAAACAAGGCAAGGGTAAACCGGAGCCGGTTGAAAAACTGCGGCGGGAGATGGGGCTTGAAAGAAGCACCTAGACGTGAAGCGGTGTTTGATGCCGAGTTCCGCCGCGACCTTGAATTCTGGGTAAGAACGGACCGAAAAATTGCCTTGAGGGTCATAGAATTGGTGGAAGCGGTGATCAGAGACCCCTTCCAAGGCGTTGGTAAGCCGGAATCCCTGAAGCACGAATTGGCAGGATGTTGGTCGCGACGTATTTCCCCGGAACATCGTCTTGTTTACCGCATTAGCGGAGCTCGGGTTGATTTCCTGCAGGCGCGCTATCACTACGAATAGATTTAGGTTTCAAAAGGCCACGTTTTATGTCCGAACTCATTCATGTGAAATTGCCCGACGGCAGCGTCAAAGAAGTCCCCTCCGGCACCACCGCCCTCGACATCGCGAAGGCCATCAGCCCCCGTTTGGCCGACGCCGCACTCGCCGCCCAGATCAAGCCCAGTTCGAATGGCGACAGCCCGATCTTGGTCGACCTCACCCGCCCTCTCGACCAGGACGTCGAGCTCCGCCTGCTCACCGAGCGCGATCCCGAAGCCCTCGAGGTCTTCCGCCACTCCTCCGCCCACCTCATGGCGGCCGCCGTGCTCGAACTGTTTCCCGAGACCAAGCTCGGCCACGGCCCCGCCACCGAAAACGGATTCTTCTACGACTTCTATCGCGAGAAGCCCTTCACCCCCGACGACCTCGCCGCCATCGAGAAGAAGATGCAGGAGCTGGCCAAGCAGGACCTGCCCTACGCGCGCGAATTTCTGCCTCGCACCGAAGGCCTCGAGCGCTTCAAGGCTGAAGGCGACTTCATGAAGTGTCACTTCATCGAGCAGTTTACCCAGCCCGATGAGAAAATTTCGATCTACAAGACGGGCAAGTTCACCGACTTCTGCCGCGGCCCGCACATCCCGTCCACTGGGCGCATCAAGGCCTTCAAGCTGCTCAACATCGCCGGAGCCTACTGGCTGGGCGACGAGAAGAACGCGCAGCTCCAGCGCATCTACGGCACCTCGTTCTACTCGAAGAAGGACCTCGACGACTACCTCAACAAGCTCGAAGAAGCCAAGAAGCGCGACCATCGCCTGCTCGGCAAGCAGCTCGACCTGTTCTCCATTCAGGAGCTCGCCGGCCCCGGCCTCATCTTCTGGCATCCCAAGGGCGGCCTCATCCGCAAGCAGATGGAAGACTGGATGCGCGACGAGTACCTCCGCCGCGGCTACTCGCTCGTCTTCACTCCGCACGTCGCCCGCACCGACCTCTGGAAGACCTCGGGCCACGCCGGCTACTACGCGGAGAACATGTTCACCCCCATGGAACTGGACGACGCGGAATACCGCATGAAGCCCATGAACTGTCCGTTCCACATCCTCATCTACCAAGACTCCCTCAGGTCCTATCGCGACCTGCCCGCGCGCTACGGCGAGCTCGGCACCGTCTATCGCTACGAGCGCTCCGGCGTCATGCACGGCCTGCTGCGCGTGCGCGGCTTTACCCAGGACGACGCCCACATCTTCTGCACCCCCGAGCAGATCGAAGACGAAGTCGTCGGCTGCATCGACTTCGCGCTCGAAGTGCTGCGCGTTTACGGATTCGAAAAGTACCAGGTCGAGCTTTCCACCTGGGACCCGAGCGACCAGAAGACCTACGCCGGGCGGCCCGATCAATGGGAGCTGGCCGAGCGCTCGCTCGAGCAGGCGCTCAAGCGCCGCAACATCGAGTACAAGACCATCCCCGGCGAAGCAGCGTTTTACGGCCCCAAAATCGACGTCAAGCTGGTCGACGCCATCGGACGCCTCTGGCAGCTCTCCACCGTGCAGTTCGACTTCACCCTGCCCGAGCGCTTCCAGCTCGAGTACGTCGGCGAAGACGGCAAGCGCCACCAGCCGCTCATGGTGCACCGCGCTCTCTACGGCTCGGTCGAGCGCTTCTTCGGCGTGCTCATCGAGCACTACGCCGGAGCCTTCCCCGTCTGGCTCTCACCCACGCAGGTGGCCATCATCCCCATTGGCGAGAAGCACCAGGCCTACGCCTACGAAGTTGGCGAAGCGCTCAAGGCCGCCGGAGTGCGCGCGCACGTCGACGCGCGCAACGAAAAGATGAACGCCAAGATCCGCGAGCACGCCATGCAGAAGGTTCCGTTCCAGTTGGTACTAGGCGACCGCGAAATGGAAGCCAAAGAAGTGAACGTCCGCGTTAGGGGCCAGGAAAAAGCCGAAGGCTCGGTCGCGGTGGATGCCTTCGTCGAGCGGGTGAAGAAGCTGGTCGCGGAGAAGAGTTCCACACTGTAGGACAGCGCTATCTGGTGCCTCATCCAACGTTGGTGCCCCGTTCAAGCGGCCCGCTTTTGGCCGCTTGAGCGGGGTTTTCGTGTGTACTACTGAGAGCTCCACCGTGAGTTGGGGGTCTTCGCTCCAAACCGCACAAAGCTCCGTGTCACCCGTCACGGTTTCCCAAACCGATTCTCGTTATCCTCCACCCATGCCCTGGAGCTTCAAGCGCTACCAAAACACGGGCGGCCTCCATTTCATAACCTTCAGTTGTTACCGGCGACAACCACTCTTGAGGAACCCGGGAGCGCCGGAGATGTTCGAGCAAGCACTTGAACAGGCGCGAGTGAAGTACGAGTTCCTCGTCTATGGATACGTTCTCATGCCCGAACACGTTCACCTGCTGGTTGGGGGAACCGGAAAAGGCGACACTCGCCGCGGCACTGAAAGCGATGAAACAATCGGTCGCGCGCCGACAAGTTAAAACAGGCGGACACTTCTGACAGGAACGGTATTATGACTTCAACGTTGGCACTCCGCATCGAGTCGCCGGTCGCGGCCTGGAAGCGGAGACAGGTTGGGAAGCAGAACACCCGTGCACTCCTCCCACAAGAATGAAAACCCTCGCGCACGATTCGCCGACCCGCTACTGCGACTCCACCGGCGGCATCTGCGATGCCACCTGCAGTTCGATCATCATCGCGATGCGCCTGTCGAGTTGGAAGAACGTCGCGGTCTTCCTCCCGTCGAGTACCTTGGAGACCATGGGCACGTACTTCTGACGTAACTGGTTAGTCGCAATATCGAAGTCCAGCCACTGCCGGATGAATACCAGCGCCTGGTCGTTCGTCATCGTGCCGTAGTTTTCCGCATAGTCCTGGATCAGGGCGAACTTCTTGTCGTTGATCGCGTTCAGTTCCTTGATGTACAGGACATACACCGGCCAGAATCGTTCTCCTTCCGCCTCCGTCAGCTTCAGGTTCGCCGCGGTTAAATCTCTTCGTTTGGCCCGCAGGTCTTTGCGCATCAGCTCCATGTCCTGCTTGCTGATCACGGCGCCGCGCGAACTGCTCTCTTGCGGCATCACGGTCTGTGCCCAGCTCGCGACCCCGAACAGCATCCATGACACCCCCAGCAACCCCGCCGCCACCAGTTTCTTCAGCATTCGCCCCCCTTAAAACCGTCCGCACGCCCGAACCCATCGTTTGAGGTTCGCAACGCTGCGTTGAGTATAGGCCGGTGCCTCCGAGAAGAGATCCATTCCAATCTGCCGAAGGCCCGCGCGCAGCCGCAGGCGAAGCGCAAGAAAAGGGAACTCGGCAGTTTGACCCAGACAACCACCTCCCCGAACCAAGAAATCTACAGATCGGGTGCCCCACTCAAGGTCGCGAAGCGACCTTGAGTGGGTGTTTCGTTTGTACCACGACGAGCATCCGGGGGTTCATCCCACTCACCGCACAGCGTCAGGTGTCACTCGTCACTGTCCCCCATCGAAAACCTTCAGTATCCTCCACCCATGCCCACACCCATGCCCTGGGGCCTGCGGTTGGCTTTTCCTGATCCGTGTCATCCGTGTAAATCCGTGGTTGCTTTTGCCTTTCTCCTCCGGCGCCTCGTGGTTACTTTCGTTTCCACGTCGCGCTCATTTTGCGTGACTCCCACCCCCGTTTGCTCTATCCCTGAAACTGGAGAGTTTTTGCCGGGAGGCAAGACTCGACCACGGCGAATCCTGAGATTGGCCGGAGTCGAACGGTGTGGGCCAGTCCTACCACCGTCCTAATCCTGCGATCTTTCAAACGTCCGCGCCGCCATCGAATCAGAGAGTATGCAAAGACTTGCACATATAACTCCTTATGGCTGAAATGGATAGATATAAACCACTTGCAATCAATTGCTTGCAACGAATTTACGTCCAACCTATTGAAAACAAACGGAGCGTAAAGAGCTTTGTTGACAAAATTTGTAGATTTGCCACACTCGAGTGCAGAACCGCCTCAGCGGCAAAGATTGGAACCTGCTCCTTCAAAACAAGCCTGATTCCGATCCGTGCGATCGGTGTAAATCCGTGGTTGCTTTTTGCCCTTCGCTCGCGTGAACTAGAATGCCTACGCACGGAGAGAAACCATGGCAACTGCAGCGACCTCAACTGATGTGAAGCCCCAACTCAACCTCGACCAGATCAAGTTCGACATCTGCTGTGCGGCCCGAATTCTCTACCGCCAGGGCATGAGCGCTGCTAATGCCGGACACATCAGTGTGGCCATTGCCCCCGACCGTATGCTGATGAACCGCTTCGGCCCGTCGTTCGCTACGCTGCATCCCAACGACATCCTCACCCTCGACTTCCGCGGCAACATCATCGAAGACCATACCGCGCAGAAGAACGCTCGCGTCAACGAGACGGTCGAATTGCATGGCGTGATTCATCGTTACAATCCGCAAATCGTCTGCGCGCTGCATACTCATCCTCCGGCGACCGTCACCTGGAGCGCCTTCCGCAAGGTGCCCGAGATTTACGACCAGGAAAGCTGCATTCTCGCCGGAGACGTCGCCGTAGTTGACGAAGACTACGATGGACTCGCCTCCACCGAAGACCGCCTGCGCACTGCTGCCGAAGCGCTGGGCAAGCATCGCGCCGTCATCCTGCCCAACCACGGAGCCATTACCACCGGTCCCAACGTGCAGTACGCGCTGTTCTGCATGATCCTGCTGGAGGGCATGGTGGCCCGCAACCTTTCGGTGCTCTCGACCGCTCGCGCTACCGGCCTGTCGCCCCAGCCCATCAAAATGGAAGTGGCCCAGCAAGTTCGCAAGGGCATCGCCAAAATGAACGCGCTCGAACCGCTGTGGGCCGACCTGATGCACCGGCTGGCGGCTACCGATCCGGAACTTTTTGCCTAGCCTGACGAAAGACAAAAGCAACCACGGATCAACACGGATTACACGGATAATACTTGGGTCTTAAAACCCTAAAGGCCGATCCGTGGTTACTGGTTTTTCTGCTGCTCCAATGCGTGGTTGTTAGCGCTAACGACTGATGGCTGACAGCTTGTAGGTGTCAGCTATACCATCATCCCGTGCGCGACAACGTCCTCCATTGCATCCGCGAACGCAATCTACTCCGCGCAGGAGACCGCGTAGGCGTTGCCGTGTCCGGCGGTGCTGACTCGGTTGCGCTGTTGCGCGTCCTGCTCGAACTCCGCTCCGAGATGGGAGTTGTCCTTGCCGTCGCCCACTTTAACCACGCATTGCGCGGCGCTGACTCCGACGCCGACGAGCAGTTTGTCGCTGAACTGGCGCAGCGTCACGACCTCCCATTGTTCGCCGGTCGTGCCAACGTCGGCGAGTACTCGCGCACCCGTAAGCTCAGTCTCGAGCATGCCGCCCGCAAACTGCGTTACCAATGGCTGATTGAGCTGGCTCAGCAGCAGCGCTTCGAGGCCATCGCCACCGCGCACACCCGCAACGACCAGGCTGAGACCGTGCTCATGAAGTTCCTTCGCGGAGCGGGCACCAAGGGACTTGCGGGTATTCATCCTGTGCTGCAGCTTGATGGCGTCCGCATTGTGCGCCCTCTGCTTGAAACGCAACGTGCTGAGATCGAGCGGTACCTCATCTCCAACGACCAGGCGTGGCGCGAGGACCACACCAACCTTGATACCCGCCTGACCCGCAACCGCATCCGCCATGAGCTGCTGCCCCTGCTGGAACGGGACTACAATCCCAACTTCCGCGAGTTGCTCAATGAGGCCGCGGAGGTTGCCTTGGCCGAAGAAGACTATTGGCAGAAGAAAGCTGAGAAATTCCTGGATCAGGGGCACGAGCCGCCCGAAAGGTTGCTGTTGTGCGACAGAGTCAGCCGCTCGGAAGGCTTGCCGGCTGAACCGCTGGCTATGCAGCGCCGCGTGCTGAAGAGTTTTCTCGAACGCCACGGTCTCCCTACCGATTTTCACCATGTCGAGGCGGTGCGTCGCTGCGCGCTCGGAGGGACTTCACGAGTGGACCTTCCCGGCGGCTGGCTGGCCACGCGCCACGGCGACTGGCTGGAACTCAATCCTCCAGCGACCCAACCCGAACGCCTGGTCGCTGGCTACGAATATTTGTTGCCGATTCCCGGCGAGTGCTTCATCCCAGAAGCACATCTGACCATTCAGGCAGCCTTCGTGTCGGCGGACGAAGCCGCAATGGCGACCCCCGACTCCCTGCTCTGCCGGACCCAGCTCGGAGAGAGCCTCATCATCCGCAACTGGCTTCCCGGCGACCGTTTCCGCCCCGCCCACACCTGCTCCGAGGAAAAACTGAAGCGTCTTTTCTCCGAAAAACGCATTCCGGCCGTTCAGCGGCCCCTTTGGCCGGTCGCCCTTTCCGGCTCCCAGGTCGTCTGGGTCCGCGGATTTCCCCCCGCCCTCGACTTTGCGTGGGTTCCCGGCTCTGGCGACGCCCTCCGCATCGAGGTTTCGCCGGAGGAATGACCGCTAACCGCTACCAAATGGCGCAGTCAGGTGTCTAAACCGATGTAACCAGATGTTCATCACACGGCGCAGTCCCAATTCGGGCAGAGGTTCGTCCCTCTCCGGACGCACGCTTTTTGATAAGTCTTTCCCCCCGTTCCGTTTACACCGGAGTTACAATCAGAGAAGGTACGGAAAAGTAAATCCAGCGCCATCCGATGGCATCTAAGATGGCTGGGCACGCTTTTGTGTCGGCCCCGTTACATGAGGAGTATTCAGTGAATTCGACGGTCAAGACGGTCGTGTTCTGGCTGGTGATTGTGCTGGCTGGCGTCCTGCTTTGGCAGGTTGTCAAGGGAGCCAACTCCGGCGCTAAAGAACGTGACATCATTTACTCGGAGTTCATGTCGCAAGTCGACAAGGACAACATCAGCGAAGTGACGGTAATTGGCAACGACGTTCACGGCAAGTTTAAGAGCGACAAGGCCTCGTTCCACGTCTTCGTTCCGCCCAATTACACGGAAATGTACAAGCCGCTGCGCGATCACGGCGTCAGCATCACCGTGAAGGACTCGCAGGGCGGAAGCTACACCTGGCTCATCAACCTGCTGCCCTTCGTGCTGCTGGGTGCGCTGTGGTTCATCATGATCCGGCAGATGCAGTCCGGCGGAAACAAGGCGCTTTCCTTCGGCAAGAGCCGCGCCCGCCTGCTTTCCATGCAGCAGAAGAAGGTGACCTTTAAAGACGTCGCCGGCGTGGATGAAGCCAAGGAAGAACTCAAGGAGATCATCGAGTTCCTGCGCGAAGCGCAGAAGTTCCAAAAGCTCGGGGGGCGCATCCCCAAGGGTGTCCTGCTCGTCGGACCTCCAGGAACCGGCAAGACCCTGCTCGCCCGCGCTGTTGCGGGTGAAGCCAACGTTCCGTTCTTCAGCATCTCCGGCTCCGATTTCGTCGAGATGTTTGTCGGCGTGGGCGCCAGCCGCGTCCGCGACCTGTTCGAGCAGGGCAAGAAGAACGCGCCCTGCATCATCTTCATCGACGAAATCGATGCTGTCGGCCGTCACCGTGGCGCAGGCCTCGGCGGTGGACACGATGAGCGCGAGCAGACCCTTAACCAGTTGCTGGTCGAGATGGACGGCTTCGAATCGAACGATGGCGTCATCCTGATCGCCGCCACCAACCGTCCCGACGTGCTCGATCCGGCGTTGCTGCGTCCCGGACGCTTCGACCGCCGCGTGGTGGTCACGCTGGCCGATGTTCGTGGCCGCGAAGAAATCCTGCGCGTGCATACCCGCAAGATTCCAATCAGCGACGACGTCGATCTCAGCGTGCTGGCCCGCGGAACACCGGGCTTCTCCGGAGCCGACCTGGCCAACATGGTGAACGAGGCCGCTCTCTGTGCCGCGCGTCAGAACCGCAAAACGGTGCTGATGTACGACTTCGAGATGGCCAAGGACAAAGTGCTCATGGGCGCCGAGCGCAAGTCGATGCTCCTCTCCGACGAGGAGAAGCGCATCACGGCCTACCATGAGGGCGGACATGCCCTGGTGGCGGCCATCCGCGAGCACTCCGACCCGTTGCACAAGGTCACGATCATTCCCCGTGGAATGGCACTGGGCCTGACCATGCAGTTACCTATCGACGACAAGCACACCTACCGGCGTGAATATCTCGAAACCCGTCTGGCCATCCTGATGGGTGGACGCGTGGCCGAGGAGTTGTTCCTGAACAGCATGACCACCGGCGCCGGCAACGACATCGAACGGGCCTCCGATCTGGCCCGCAAGATGGTCTGCGAATTTGGCATGTCGTCCATGGGTCCGATCACTTTCGGCAAGAAGGAAGAGCAAATCTTCCTCGGCCGGGAGATCAGCCAGCATCGCGACTTCAGCGAGGAGACGGCGCGGTCGATCGACGCCGAAGTCCGCCGCTTCGTGAATGAGGGATACGAGTCGGCGACCAGCATCCTGTCGTCGCACCGCGACGCGCTGGAACGAATCGCGCAAGCGCTGCTGGAGCGCGAGGTACTCGATGCCGGCGAGGTGACGATGCTCATCGCTGGCACAGAGCTGCCGGTGCGCGTGAATCCCAATGCTCCGGGCCCGAAGGACAAGGACGAAGTGCAGCAGGTGCTGAAGCCTGCACCGGGCCAGGGAAACGCGGCTCAAGGAGAGCGTCCGGCCCAGGCGTAAAAAGTGGCTAGCGGTCGGTGATTAGTTGTCAGCAAAAAATGGGCGGCCGCGTTGGCCGCCCAAAGTCTTTGGGCTCGGGGCTTGTTTTTCTCTAGGTTGTCATCACGCGCAGCGAGGGATCTGCCGTCGCGAACGGCGTCTCCTGCGGAATCTTTGGGAAACCTGAAATTTGGCCATCATCTCCAACTGTAATCATGATGCCATCGGGTAGCCTGATTTCGTCGTCGGCTTGGGCGGCGAACGCCCCTACATCAGTCAGCTCTCACCTTCGCTGGTGCCAATTTTGGATTGATCTGGTGTTTAGATTAGGGTTTAATCAGCAACACTCGCTTATATTGCTCCCAAGGAAATCAGAAGCAGTGAACGTCGAAGCTGCAGTTTGTTAGTTTTCCTTACCCGGGTGCTCGTGTATGCCCCATGCTGAGGCTTGGTTATGAGACCCGTCACAGTGTTCGAGTCGCACGTCAGCTTCACCAACGTCAACGTGGTCACTCTGCTACAGGCAATCGTGTGGCCGCTCCTGCTAATGGCGCTGATTGTCATCTACCGCCGCGAGATCCCAAAACTGATACACGCACTTGGCGGGAGGATGTCCAAGCTGTCGGCCATCGGTGTGACGCTCGAATTTGCCGCTGCCCAGCCTGTATCGGAAAGCGTCCGGATTCGACTCGAAGACTTCAGAGAGCCAACCAGCACCGGACCGCCTCCGACGAGCGGCATGCAGTCTTTGATCGAACTGGCTCGCTCGTCCGCTCCGACCGATTAAGTCAGAATTGATCTGCGCGAAGGAACATCGTGGTTGACCTCACGCTTGTACCTGTTCGCAGTGGTGCTTCCTCCTATCCTGGGTCTGCGGTGCTTTGTCTTCGTCCGTTCGCAGGGACACGTTCCACGCTACTTTCTTGGAATGTCTTCTCCGGAGGCTGTGAAGCTCTGCCTTGAAGGTCGGTACCCCTGGCTTCACAGCGCCATGGTCCAAGCGCAACTGTCTCCAATTATTAGCGGGCAGATTCCGAACCGCTACGTTTCTTGGTACCCGACTAAGGAAACGCGAGAGGCTCTGAGAAAGTTACCCGGCGCGGCTGACCAGAGTCCCATCGGCATGGAACAGGCGGCGGCCCTCGATGCCATCGTGCAATCGCTCGTCAGTCCAATTAACCTTTCACAGACGGGCCAAGTGGAATCGTTTGTAGATCGTTTCCTGCAGGCCCCAAGCCTCAGGCGCCCTCACCGTATTGCATCACCTTGGGAGTCTTGGCCGGAGGACTGGGTTCAGCTTGGCGACGTAGACGAGCACGCGCGGTGGATTCAAGACGAGCGCCAGCTTCTTGATCTATTGGGCGACCAGCTCAGGCGACAACGGATCGTCGTCGATGGAACGAGTCAGGATGACGACCTCACGAAGACTCGTTTCTGAAACGTGGAGACTTTGTCGCGGTCACCGACTCGGAGGGGCGCTTCATTCGCCTCCTCGATCGGACTGCACTTCTGGAAAATGTCGCAGCCGGAGGACAGTAACCCGAAGCCGAATCAACATCGACTCGCTAGGGCCGCACCCGTCTAACTTCTTTCGAACCTTATCTGTGCGTCACTCCCGAGGGTGACAGTCTTCAGGCTGGCTCGCCGGCCCTGCAGCGTCTTTACGGCAGTACCGCAATCATTGGCTTCCGCTTCTCCATCGCTTCGCCGATCTCCACGGTGTTCACTCCAGCGTCGCCTAACCTTGCAACCAGGCGCGCGCCGTCTGACGCCGCCACCGAGATCAGCAGACCCCCTGCGGTCTGCGGATCGTAGAGCAGCGTCCTGACATCCTCGGGAACCTCGTCAGCGTATTCGACGCAGCCTTCGGCGAAGCCGCGGTTCGATTTCAGGCCTCCGGGAACGCATCCGTGGCGAACGCATTCCAGCGCGCCTTCCAGCAGCGGTACGCGTGAAGCATACAGCCGCAAGCTCACGCCTGATCCCTTCGCCATCTCGCGCGCATGTCCGATCAGGCCAAATCCAGTCACATCGGTCATGGCATGAACCGCGAAGTCACCCGACGTCACCACTTCCGCTGAAGCCTTGTTGAGCGTGGTCATGGCGTGCGCCGCGCCGCGCACCCAGTCAAACTCAGCGTGACCGCGCTTGATGGCCGTCGAGATCACGCCCGTCCCAATCGCCTTGGTAAAGATGAGCCGGTCGCCGGGCTTGGCGCCGCTGTTGGCCAGGACGCGTGCGGGATGCACGGTGCCCGTCACCGCGTAGCCCAGCTTGATCTCGTCGTCCTTGATGCTGTGTCCGCCGATGATGGTGCAGTTGGCCTCGACCATCTTCGACAGTCCTCCCGCCAGCATCTGCTCCAGGATGGTTATGTCGCCGGACTCCGGAAAGCACGCCAGGGTCAGCGCGCTGATGGGGCGTCCGCCCATGGCGTACACGTCGCTAAGCGCGTTGGTCGCAGCGATCTGGCCGAAAGTGTACGGATCATCGACGATGGGAGTGAAGAAATCGACCGTCTGAACGAGCGCCAGCTCAGGCGTGAGTTGATACACGCCAGCGTCGTCGGCTGTGTCGAAGCCGATGAGCACGTTGGGATCGTGTTGCCGGGCTAATTTCCCAAGCACCGAGTCCAGCACCGCCGGACTTAGCTTGCTGGCTCAACCCGCGGCTTTCACCATCTCCGTCAAACGAGGCTTGGCGTTGTCAGGCACAGGCTCATTGTAGCAACGGAAAAACAAAGACTTTCAACCACGGATTCACACGGATGACACGGATCAATAAAACCAAAAACGCCTAACCGCGGATTACGCGGAAACACGCGGATCTGAATTAGGCAAAAAGAAATCAGCGTTCATCCGCGAAATCAGGGTTGCTTTTGTTCTTCTGCCCAGGATTGATCCGCGTCCTCCGCGCAATCCGCGGTTGCTTCGTCTTTACTGCAGCAAGTGAATATCGCTGGAGTACAGAAACAGCAGCGCATCCGGCAACCGCTTTGACCATGCGCCTTCGTTGTGATGCGCGCCCTCTTCGACGATGACTTTCAGCCGGTTGGGTCCCAGTCCCTTGGCGCGCAGGATCTTCTCCAGGTCGCGCACGGCATCGGCGTCCTTGGCACTCGCCTTTTCGTCTGCTTCTTCCGCAGTGCCAATGGCCAGAAACATCTTCTGTGGGAATTGCGTGGCCTTCTCCGCGTCTTTCAGCAACTGCCTCTCGCCAATCAGCAGCGACGGGCTTTCAATCAGCGCCTTGCCAAACACTCCAGGATGGGTCAACACGGTTGCCAGCGTCACCGCGCCGCCATACGACGAGCCGCCTAGCCCTGTGTTCGCCGGCCCCAGCGCCACGCGGTATTTCTTCTGGATGACCGGCATGACTTCCTTGATTACGAAGTCGGCGTACTCCTTACCGTGAACGTCTTGCGATTCCGGCTTCCCGAGTTCCTTGTTTTCCGGATCGGGATACGGCAGGTACTCGTTGGCGCGGCGGCCTCCGGCGTTGTCGATGCCCACCACGATCATCGGCCCGATGCGCATACTGCCGGTCAGGAACTCGATGGTCTCGTCAACCCTCCATTCGTGGTTGAACGCCGTGGCCTCGTCGAACAGGTTCTGCCCGTCCTGCATATACAGCACGGGATAATGCTTGTTGCGGTTCACGGGCGCAAAATAGTTGCCCGGAAGCCACACCCGCAAATTGCGGATGTTACGGAAGGTTTTGCTGTTGAACGGGACGATCTCCAACACCCCGAGAACACTCGGTTCCTTCGGCGGGATCAGCTGCGCGGCAGCGGGCGCAACCGCCTGGTTACTGTCAGCTTTCGGCTGCGCGGCCGGCGACGGCTTGCCGCCGGGTGCGTTGGTCGGCGTGCCCTGGGCGTTCGAGGAAATGCTTAAGCAAAGCGATAAGACAAGTACGAACGCAGTGGCGTGAAGGGTTCGCATAGCAGAAGACTAGCAGGCGGGCCGATCGGAAATTATCCGCGTTCTCCGTGCAATCCGCGGTTGCCTTTGCTTTTCTGCCCAAGCCTTATCCGTGTCCACCGTGCTCTCCATGGTCGAGCTTGCCTCTGCTTTTCTGTCTGAGTCCGATCCGTACCAATCCGTAAAATCCGTGGCTGCTCTTCGCTCTTACTTCAGCTTCAAATTCACCAGCTCCATCTGCGGATAGCTCTGGTCCCACCCATCGGAAATATGTTCCAGCGTGATGCGCACCATTTTCGTTTGTCCGGGCCCGATCGGCGCCCGGCTCATGTCGACCAGGTCGGGATAGCCCGCCAATTGGTTCTCCACCAGCACGTGCAGCGGGATCGTTTCCTTCTGCACGATCTGGCCCATGGTGTCCTTAAACTGGGCTTTCACATCGGCGCCTACCAGCGCCTTGTCGCCTGTATTGGTGATATTGAAGTCCAGGTACGTCACGGTTCCGCCCATATAATTTTCGGCGGCGCTTAACTTAATTTCCGAGAGCTTTAGCTTTTCCCCGTATGGATTGGGCTGGCTACCGACTGGGCTTTTAGGGCGCAGGAAGAGCAGGATCGCTCCGACGGCCACCACGATGGCTACCAAGCCGACGAGCAGGGGGATCCAGTTCCGTTTCTGGTCGGGCGAAGGGGCGGGTTCATAGGCCTGTTCCATGACGACCCGATTCTACTCCCGCCCGCAACCGCCCCGGCGGGGCGCCTCGTTAACATGCCTGTAACTTTCCGTTAATCAACAATTTACATGGAGCAGCGGCGGATTTTCTGGCCGCTCCGGGGCTATAATTAGGAATGGAGGCTGCCATGAAAAGCGTCCCCAATCCCGTCTGGCTCGCTCCGGCCGATAGCCCCTGCCTGTTTTCCCTGCCCGATCATTAGGGTCCCCAAGGCGCATCCTTCCTGTGTCTGTGATCGCTGACTGTGGACGCGACCGTCTCGGGTACGACGTCGCACACCTGCAGTTTGGTGATCCTGGGGCTTTTCCCTACAGTTTGTACCCGAAAGCGAACTCTGTATGTGCTGGATTTGGTTGTTCCTGGCGATTTTTCTCGAAGTAGCGGCAACGATCTTGATGAAGCTGTCCAACGGACTTACCCGCACCGTCCCGACTCTGGGGATGTTTCTGCTCTACGGCTTGAGCTTCATCCCCATGACCATCGCATTGAAAGAAATGGAGATAGGAGCTGTTTACGCCATCTGGTCGGCGGTAGGGACGGCGGTTGTGGCGGTACTTGGCGTAATCGTCTTCCACGAACAGGCGAGTGCCTTGAAGGTTGTCGCCATCGTGCTGATCATCGCCGGCGTCGTCTGCTTGAATCTCTCCACGCGGCACGCATCGCACACTGCGGCGCCGACGCAGGCTCAACTGCGCAGCGAATTGCGGTTGGACACCAACGCCAACACCAGAAGCGTCGCCGCTCCCCAAGTCGCTTCCCATTCTGTACGGACGGTCACTGGGCCTTAAGCGCTACGATCTTCAGCTCGGGAACTTCGTGGTTCCAGGCGGGTGGGACCTGGTCAATTGCCACCCGGAAAAATCGCATCTCGTTCGGCTGGATCGGGTTCCTCGCGAACTCATTCCGTATCAGATCGGTGCCTCCGTGGGACATACCCATGATCAGTTTTTGTTCGCTGCTGACCACCTTGCCGTGCGAATCGTGGAAGTTCACTTCGACGGTGGCTGCAGTGACCGCGCCATATCCCGTGTTTGTGACTAAGCCGTCGAGATAAAGAGCTTCACCGGCAGGCGCCACGCTCATTTGCACACTACCCAATTGCAATTCGTCGGGTGCCTCCTCTATCGGAGCATGTACGGTCTGGGCGTGGGCGTTTCTTGAGCCTGGTGGCAGGTACCGCAGGACGACTGCCAGCACCACCAGCGCGACTGCGGTGCTGATGATCCTGCCCGTGAGAGTTCGAGGTGTTTTCACTGTTTTCTTCCGCTCGCCGCGTACGAGTGTGAGATTGGTCCGCTCGCTGACTGTGCTTCGGGGGTTGGTTACCATCGCTGTCCTCTTGGCTCGAAGGCCGGGTTGTCCCGCCGGTTTTTGACCGCGGTACCTTTGGTTTCAAGCTAGACGAGTGGGCAGCCAGTGGCTGGTTCACCCTTTTCAGGTGAGCTGATTCGGTAGTGCTGATTCTATCAAATATTCCCGACGAGTCTGTTGTTAAATCTGACAGCCTTCGTGCCATTCAGGTTCTGCTGCACCCGGTCCGAAAGTGCGCCTCCACGCTATCACTGCACCGCTCCGGATTCAGCCACCGAGATCTTCGTATCCGCGCGGAACTTGCGATAGTCCTTGTAAGTCACGTGTACATTTTCGTTGATTCCCTTCAACAGTGCCACGCGCGCATCCAGCTTCAGGTCGATGCGCTGCGGCAACCAGACTTCGTCGTTCACCCGCACCTGTTGCACTTCAAATAGAGAGCCTTTGTGCAGTCGCGCCACCACCCAGCCGAACGACACCGTATCGGTAAACTCGGCGCGCAACTTGGTCCAACTGTAGTCCTGCTGATCGATCCAGAACCGCGGCTTGATCTTGGGCAGCATTTTCGATTCCCGGCGCTTGCCCTCGAACCCCGGGCGCGGCGCGCCATCGATCACCCACGTCGCGCGGCCATTCAACACCTCGGTGCCAATCAGCGTAAATGTGTATGCATCGATGATCTCGCGCACAAACGCTCGCCCCTCCTCGCGTTCCTTTTCGTATTTCTGCAGCCGCTTCTGCCGCTCTTCTGGAGTCTCGTTTTCGCGCTTCCGCGTTTCCTTTTCGAACTCCTCGTCTTCTTTCTTCTTTTCTTTTTCAGACAGCGGTTTGTCGTCCTTCGCCACCATGCGCGAAAACGGTTCGCCGTAGAGGACCTGGATTTCGTGCGTCTCCGACTTGCTCGATTTCACCTGTCCGTTCCCATCGAGCGCATCTTGCTGCGAGCGCTCCAGGAATGTGTAGTCCTTCGCTTCCTCCCAGTTGTAAACGTCCTTCTCCACCGCTCGCCGCATGATCTCCTGCGGATCGGCAGGCTGCGGCCTCAAGTGCTGTTCATTATTTGTGACGGTTGGGGTTCCAGATTGTGCGGGACTGGGCGGACTTGCATTCTGCGCGAGCGCCAGCGCTCCAGCGACGAGCAGCAGCATGGCAAGAATGGAGGTTTTCCGCTGCATAGAAATCAGAGACACTCGCTGACCCTAATAGCTTCGGCGCTGGGCCGACGATTCCGACCCAACGCCGTGAAAATCTGTGACTCGGTTGGCTACTCGCCCGCTACCGTCATCCCATCGATGCGTATCGCAGGCGAGGCGATCGCGCCGCGAAACTCCAGGTCGTTGCCAATCTCGATGATATTCGAGAACATATCTTTCAAGTTGCCCGCCACCGTGATCTCCTCTACAGGAAACGTCAACTCGCCGTTCTCGATCCACAGTCCGCTGGCGCCGCGCGAGAAGTCGCCCGTGACCAGGTTGACGCCGAAGCCGAGAAACTCGGTCACGAACAAACCTTCCTTGATGTCGCCGATAATTTCTTTGACGTTCTTGGCGCCCGGCTTGAGAAAGAAATTCCCCGGCCCGATTCCCGGCGTTCCCGCCAGGCCCCGCGACGCGTTGCCGGTGGTTTGCATTCCCAGCTTCTTCGCTGTGTAGGTGTTCAACAGGTACGACTTGAGGACGCCGTTTTCGATCACGGTAGTCCTGCGGCTGGCCACGCCTTCCGAATCGAACGCGCTGGTGCCAAATCCGCCCACCATGGTTCCATCGTCCACGATGTTGATGTTCTCGCCCGCGACCTTCTCATTCAGCTTGCCCGCCAGGTACGACGCGCCGCGATATACCGAGTCACCATTCACCGCCTCGAAGATGTGTCCCACCAGCGAACCCGCTACGGTGTTCTCGAACACAATTGGCACTCTCGCCGTCTTGACCTTGCGCGCTCCGATTCGACGCAGCGTGCGCCGCGCGGCAATGCGTCCTACTTCCTCCGGAGACTCCAGCTTCTTCAGCGTCATCGCCACTGAATACCAATAGTCGCGCTGCATGCCTGAGCCTTCGACCTGCGCGATGGGCACCGCCGATACCGAACAGTACGAGCGCCGCGAATCGCCGAGGAATCCGTTCGAATTCGCCAGCACCTTATACCCGATCGACGCGTCGAAGCTGCCGCCGTCCGAATTTACGATCTTCGGATCGGCATCCAGCGCGGCCTTTTCCGCTCGCCGCGCATAGTCGATCCGGTCGGCCGTTGACAGCGAATACACGTCGTCGCTGTAGAGCTCGAGGTCGCCCTCCAGCTTGCCCTGTTGCGAAGGCTCTGGAATTCCCGAGAACGGATCTTCGCTCGTCACCCTGGCCAGCTTCAATGCAGAATTCACCAGGCTCAGCACGCCTTCAGGCGTCAGGTCGCTGGAGTAGGTAGTGGCAGCGCGTTGTCCAAAGAAGACACGTACGCCGACCGCCTTCGATCCCGATTCCTTCAGCGTCTCCACTTCGCCCAGGCGCACCACGACGGAGAACTCGCTTCCGTCTACGGCCACTGCTTCTGCTGCCGTAGCGCCGCCCTTCATGGCCCGGCTGACTACATCGGCCGCGATTTCCTTCAGATCTGCTGGTGCCGCTTGCGCGCTGGTCGCCCGTTCTTGCGTAGATACGTTCATGAAACTCCCAAATTAGTTGGTATGAATTCTGGCTAGTGTGATCAAAGGTTGAGTTCGCTCTTTATGCTCGGCCGTATCCGCGTGCCCTGCGCAATTCGCGGTTGTTCTTGTTCTTCCGCCCTAAATTAGTCCGTGAAAATCGGTGTAAATCCGTGGTCGCCTTGCTTTTGACTTTCGTCTTGCTCGGAAACTCCGCGGTTGCTCTTGTCTTCATGCCTAAAATTGATCCGTGAAGATCCGTGCAAATCCGCGGCGAAAAGGGGTTTTACCCGCCGGTTCCGCCCACCGTCAGCCGGTCCACCTTGAGCGTCGGAATCCCAACTCCCACCGGCACCGACTGTCCGTCTTTGCCGCAGGTGCCCACGCCCTCGTCAAGCTGCAGATCGTTGCCAACCATCGAAACCTTCGTCAGCACATCCGGACCGTTGCCGATCAGGGTCGCATTCTTCAGCGGAGCCGTGATCTTTCCGTCCTCGATCATGTATGCCTCTGACGCCGAGAACACGAACTTGCCGTTGGTGATGTCCACCTGCCCGCCGCCGAAATTCACCGCGTACACGCCATGCTTCACCGAGCGAATGATGTCTTCCGGCGAGTCCTGCCCCGCCAGCATGTAGGTGTTGGTCATACGCGGCATCGGGATGTGCTGATAGCTCTCGCGCCGCCCGTTGCCGGTGTTCGACATGCCCATTAGCCTCGCCGACAGCTTATCGGTGAGATAGCCCTTCAGAATTCCCTTCTCGATCAGCACCGTGTTCCCGGTCGGATTGCCTTCATCATCGACATTGAGCGAGCCGCGCCGTCCCGGCATGGTGCCGTTGTCCACCACGGTGCATTTATCGCTGGCCACGCGCCGCCCCATCATGCCGGAGAACGCCGAAGTCTTCTTGCGGTTGAAGTCGGCTTCGAGTCCGTGACCAATTGCCTCGTGCAGCAGGATCCCCGGCCATCCCGGGCCGAGCACCACTTCCATCTCGCCCGCCGGGGCCTCGATCGCATCCAGTTGAATGATTGCCTGCCGCGCCGCTTCCTTGGCAAAGTGTTCAGGAGTTTTCTCCGTCAGGAAGAAGTCCAGCGCCACGCGTCCGCCGCCGCCCGAAGTCCCATGCGACGATTCGCTGCCCGACTTCGCCAGGCAAAACACGCTCATGCGCGCCAGCGGTTGCGAGTCCTCGGCAAAACTGCCATCGGAGCCGATCACCAGGATGCGCCGCAATCCATCCACATAACTCACCCGCACTTCTTTAATGCGCGGATCGTACGCCCGCGCCGCGACGTCCGCGCGATTCACCAGGTCCACCTTCGCCATCACGTCAGCTTCCACCGACGGCTGCGGTACGGGATACAGATTGTGCGCAGGCCCATCGGTCAGGCCCACCACCGGCTGTTTCGCCGGACCGTTGGCGATCATTGCCGCTGTCCGCGCCGCATGCAGGATGCGCTCGGGAGCCAGGTCATCGGTATAGGCGTAGCCGGTGCGTTCGCCCGAAAGCACCCGCACCCCGCAGCCCACCGAAATACCCTGCGAGGCTGACTTCACCATGCTCTCGTCGAGCGAAACCGAAGTGGACGTGTCGTATTCAAAATAGAGGTCGGCAAAATCGCCGCCCGCGGAAAGCGCCGCACCGAGGTACCGTTCCACGTCGGCCTGTGCCATGCCGTAGCGCTCAAAGAAGAACTGATTGTCCATAGTCACTCTAGTTTAGATGTTCGGAAGCCGCAGACGACGCGGGCCTTACCAGCCCTCGGCGAAGTCTTGCGTTTTTGCCGGAATATCTCATTATCACACGTGTCTGTGTCCCGGGATGCAGCGGCGGGCAGCGCCTTTCACTACGCTTCCCATAAGCGGCGGGAATGCAAACATGTGCCATTTCGGCAGAAGCCTTAGGTCGGATGCTCGAGTCCTTCCTCGCCGAATCCCCCGCGCCATCGCCATCGAAAACGGCGAGCCCATCTTTGACTTCACAACAGCGCGATACTCCGTCTCCGGCGAGGGCAAATGCGTACTACATCTTCGGTCGGAAGAACGCAACGCCGTCCGCCGCGTGCTCGACGCCGAACTGAAATCGAGCGTGCTTCGCCTTAGCCTGAATTCCGAAGTTCCGCTTTTGGTTTTCTCGTAGACATCTGAGACAACAGGGGAATGAAACCATATGCAGCGGACAATGCA
>Ga0208478_1000175_pt1 | contig 25344 bp, 23 predicted proteins | sample NGESurdeep072012_5_FD_184462 | JGI IMG/M metagenome (GOLD analysis project Ga0208478, IMG submission 184462) | Arctic peat soil microbial communities from Barrow, Alaska - NGEE Surface sample 415-2 deep-072012 (SPAdes) | ecosystem: Environmental > Terrestrial > Soil > Wetlands > Peat ...
GGTCGGCGCACACAGCTCGTGCGCCGGCTCGCCGCCAAGGACGACGGCATCGACATCATCGGCATGGACGCAACTGGACGGCCGAGTTCGCGGCCGCCGGGTGGATCCTGCCCTGGGAGGGGGCCAACGCAGCCGCGGTGACCAACGGCGCGCTCCCCGGTCCGATCCGCACCGCCACCTGGAAGGGCATGCTCTGCGGAGCACCGCTGAACTCGAATACGCAGCCGCTCTGGTACGGCAAGGATCTCGTGCCCACACCGCCGACCACCTGGGCGCAGATGATCACCGACGCCGAGGCGCTCGCCAAGCAGGGCAAGCGCGACTACATCGAAGTTCATGGGCGCCAGCACGAGGGCCTGGCGGTGTGGTTCAACTCGCTGGTCAACTCGGCCGGCGGCCAGATCCTCAGCGGCCCGAGCACGGTGATGATCGGCACGTCGGTCCAGCAGGCCGCGAAGATCATGCGAAACTCGCCACCTCCGCGGCCGCCGATCCCGGCCTGTCGAACGCCGAGGAGGACCAGGGTCGGCTCGCCTTTGTGGCCGCGTTCGAGGTCAACTACCCGTTCGTCTATCCGAGCGCCCAGGCCGACGTGCCGAAGCTCGCCAAGGTCATGGGCTGGGCGCCCGGCGGGTCGCGGCGAGCATGCCTGCCAGCGATGAGGATGGTCGAATACGCGCAGACGCGCGGCGGCGCATCCGGACGCGTTGAACGATCGCGCTCTCGGACGCCTACGCCTTCCCGACGAACTCATAGGTGAGGAACGCGAGGCCGTCGCCGATTGTCCTGCTATCGACGAGGCGCATGGATTTCGTGCTGCTGGTCTTGCTGAACAGGCGCGCCCCGCTCCCGAGTACGACCGGGAAGACGACCAGCCGCAGCTCATCGACGAGGTTGTGCTCGATCATCGTGCGCCCGAGCTGGTAGCTGGCGGGGATGAGGATTTCTCCGGTTAGCTCCTGTTTGAGCTTGGAGACTTCGCTCACCGTTCGCCCGTGAGGACGGTGGTGTTGTTCCACGCGGGGCTTTCAAGGGTCGAGGCCACGACGTACTTGGGAATGCTGCTCAACCTCTCCGCGAGCTCGCCGGTCCGGGATCGCCAGCGCATCGCGAAGAATTCGTAGCTTCTGCGACCCAGCAGCCATGCCTCGGCGCGTCGCGCCGCGTCGAGTGCGACCTCGTTCCACTGTTCGAGGTCGTTGCCTCCAGACTGGACGAACCAGCCGCCCAGACTGAACCCCTCCTTACCGTCCACGTCCTGGATTACGCCATCGAGCGAGACGTTCTGTGGGCCACTGATGACGATCTTTGCCATCTCGAGTTCCTGCTGTCGATCACCCTCACGAGTACGGCGGCGCGGCCGGTGTCCGCTGCGATCGCGTTCCTCACCGGCAGCACCCAGTTCCAGGTACCGATCGGCACGATCAGCGCGGCCCTCGTCACGATCACCGCCCCCTTGATCATCCTGGTCGTGATCTTCCAGAAGCGGATCGTCGCCGGGGTCACAGCCGGCGCGGTCAAAGGCTGATACGCCCGTCCCAGCCCCGCTCGAGCGCGAACCGCGCACCGATCGTCCACGCCTGCACGCGGTTTGCGATCGGAATCGACGCGGGCTCGCCGGATGTGACGGCGTAAAGCTCGGGAGCGTCTCCGAGCTGGTCGAGCGCGATCAGTACGCCCTGGCGCACCCGCTCGGCCTCGTCACCGCGGCCGGCCGCGCGCAGACCACCCCACCCCAACCACGAGTCGAACGGCCAGACGGCGCCGCGATGGTAGGCGCTCGCGTCGAATTGGGGGTGCGTGGACGCGAGGGTGCGCAGCCCGAAGTCAGTCAGCACGTCGGGCCGGCAGAGCCGTTCGGCGTAGGCATCGCACTCGGACGCCGGCAGCGCGTCGGCCCACAACAGCCATCCCAGCTGCGAACCCGCGCCCGACACGCGCCGATCCCGTCGGTCAACCGCCATCGTGTCCAGCGAGAACGCGCGCGCGATTCGCTCCGTGGTCTGCTCGGCCAGCGACAACCATCGGTCGTCCCCGGACAACCGGGCGGTGGCCCGCAGCGCGGCGACGGTCACCGCCTGCGTGTCTGCATCCGCGACCGGCGGTTCGGGGATCCGGCCGTCGGCGTCGATGATCCCGCCACCGTACGCCTGCAGCGGGTCCGAGGTGTCCCGCCAGCCCTGCTGAGCCAGCCCGCCACGGCCCTGGCGCGGCCCATGACGGATCAGTCCGTCGCCGCGTTCGAGCGCTTGCTCGACCCACGCACTGGCCGCCCGCCAGTGACGTGAGAGCTCTTTCTCGAGCGCGGCATCGCCGAGCTTCGCGAGCACGACGAGAAACCAGGATGTGGCATCCGCGGAGCCGTAGTAGCGCAACTGCCCATCTCGCACCGGCCAGCCCATCTGCTCGAAGCGGGGTTCCGCTTGTGGGCGGTACTCGTGGACGATCTTCCCCGGCTCCTCATCCGCCCAGGCATCGAAACGCTCACCCTGGAGGGCGGCGAGGGCCCGGAGCGTCGCACGCGCCACTTCTGGGTGCGCGGGCAGCACCTGCAGTGAGGTGATCAGGGAGTCACGCCCGAACAGGGCATGAAAGCGACCTGGATCCTGCTCGTCGATCGGCAGCGACGACGCGTACGGCCACCCTTCATCGGAGAGGATCGAGCTGCCGAGCACGTTGTCTCGAGTCATTCGATTCATCGCTACAGCATTTTCCCCCTCACGCCGTTTACCCGCGCCGGCGCGCTCGTGCGGCCCGCTCGATACGGTGCCCGCATGGCCGAGAGAGAAGCTCGACGCGCCGTTCTAGCCGCCATCGCGACCGCGTTGTCCACGGCCCTGGGGCGGCGCCTGGGTGAAGCTGGCCGAGATCGCCGCGAGCGCGTCGAGGACGTCCGGGATGAGGGGGTGCCGCCCGCCCGGTGGGAGCAGCGCGTACACGTCTCGCGCGAGGTCTGACTCGGCGATCGGCCTCAGCGCGAGGTCGCGAAACGGGTCCGCGAGCAGTTCGGGGACGAGCGTGACGGCGAGCCCTCGCCGGACAAGCGCGCTGATCGCGAGCTGATCGTGCGTGATCGAGACGACATTGGGCTCGAAGCCCGCGTTGCGACAGGCCCGGACGATCATGCCATCGGTCAGCGCGACGCTCCAGTCATCCCGGCTCAGGTCGGCCAAGCGGACCGCGCGCCGTCGCGCGAGCCGATGGTTAGGGGGAAGCGCGACCAAGAACCGTTCGCGCATCAGGAGCTGGGCACCGGGTGCGTCGGGGACGATTCCCGTCTCTTCGAAGACGATGGCGATGTCGAGCGCACCGGTGCTCAATTTGGCCGACAGCTCCACGGAGGTCCCCTCGTCGAAGGTGACGCGAAGGTCGGGATGGGCTTGGCGCAGGCGATGGACCGCTCTGGGCACGAGACTCGCCAGCGCCGTGGGAAAGGCTCCGATCCGCAGCCGCGCGCGGCGGCCCTGGGCGGCAGCGGCAATCTGCATCCGCGCGAGCTCGAGTCGCCCCTCGATCACGTCGGCGTGCTCGAGCACGATCCTGCCCTCGGCGGTGAGCTCGAGACCGCCCGGATCGCGCGACAACAGCCGAACACCGAGCTCGCGCTCGAGCTGGGCGACCTGGTTGGAGACCGCCGGCTGCGACAGCGAGAGGTCGCGGGCGGCGTGCGAGAACGAACGCCGGTGCGCGACCGCGCGAAACGTGAGCATCCGCCGCGGGTCCATAACCGCAGCTTATCGACACGAACAAAATATGATTTGCGATTATGGGAGCGGAAAGCCACACTGGCGTCACGGATAAGGCCCAAGAAGTAGGCGGATTGCTGATTGCAGGCGGGCCTTCTTACGTCAGGCTCATCGCAGAGGTCATGTTCAGCTCGCCGCAAGCACACAGCAGTGGATTGGCACGGATCGACGCGCAGTGGGACTTCCGCCACGCCCGCCGCGCATACCTCGTGGGCCGGCTGGGCGGCTGGGTACGCCGGTGCGGGTCCTGCCGGCGCCCCCGAACGCTCGCGCCGCCGGCCGCCTTGGCCGCCGGGCCCCGCAGGCTCGAGGCCGTGCCCCTGCGCAGCATCGTCGGCACGCTCGAACCGACCGAGAGCTTCGACGCGCAGTTTCGTCCCGCATCGGAGATCGTGCGGTGGCGCTGGGAGCGGATCGCGCTCGCGCACCGACGAGGCGATTCCCTGCCGCCAGTCATCCTGCGCCGTCAACCAGACGGCTACTACATCGTCGACGGACGCCACCGCGTATCGGTCGCGCGCACGCTGCGCCACCGCGACATAGACGCCTGGGTCACCGGTCCCGAAGCCTGAGCGCGACGGCCCGGTTGCGCCAACCGGGGCTAACCGATCCAGCAGCGATGCAATGCCGCCGCATCGCGGGTGGGTCAGCGTTCCCGACGAGCGCACGGGCCGACCGCCCCGGACAGCCTCCAACGCAAGAAGAAGCTCGACGAGGCCGCGGCGGCGCTCGGCCCGCGCGGGTCCACGTACCGGGAGACAGACGGATCGCTCGATCCGCCGGACCAAGCGTGGCCCATACCGTGGATCGTCCAAAACTGCGCCACGGCGCATCCCTGCCCATCCGGGTACGACACAACCGTATACGTTCGTCCGCGAGGCACGACGCTCTGCCTCACCGCGGCTCGCCTCCCCAATACGGGGGCGCGGTGTTCTCGCTCGAGAACAAGGTTGTCCGTGTCGAGCCACTGATGGAGCGCTTGCTCGCCGCAGCGGTAGGGAACCACCTCGTCTTGATCGCCATGGAACACGATGACCGGTATCGCGCGGGCGTGCGCCGCCATCGCGCCCAGGGCGGCGTGCGCCAGCGTCGCTGTAGTGCTCGGCGACACGCCTTCCGCCAGGCACCCCAGCTCGACGCGCGTGTACGCGGCGCCGGAGTGGATGCCGATCGCCGCGTAAACGTCGGGGTAGCTCGCGCCGAGGATCGAGCTCTCGAATCCGCCGGCGGAGATACCGATGACGTAGACGCGCCCGGGATCGATCCTCCATGTCCCGACCACCGCCCTCGTCATCGCGGCAATCGCCCCGGCGTCGCCTCGACCCTGCCCCTCCGCACCGGGATCCCAGATTCCCTTCCAACACCCCCCGTGGGCGAGGTCAGCCGCGTCTACGTCCGGGTACAAGACGATAAATCCACGCTGCTCGGCGACCTGGGCATAGCCGCTCGCAACAGCCTGCTGACTCGCGCTCGTGCTGCATCCATGGAGCACGACCACCAGGGGCACGTTCGCAGCACCGCGATAGCTGGCCGGCACGAACACCAGGTACTGATACGAGTCGCCACCCACTTCGAGCCGCGCGTAGTGATACCCGCCGTGGCGGGCCCGACCCTGGCCGACCACGACTACCGCCGTCGCCGCAGCCAGCGCCAGCCCGCACAGCACCAGCATGACCTGGACTGGCCGGCGTCGTAGCAGCTCCGGGGTGATGCGACCGGTGTGCACGTTCGAACCGCCGAACGGTACCCCGCCGAGTCATAGAAGACACTCGCGCGGAGCCGGATACCCCCTTCGGCGGGGCGGTCGCAGCGGCGACGGTGAGGCTCAGCTGTCGCGTCCGGTCAGCGAACGGCTGCGCTGGTCGACGCCCGGACCCCCGTAGGGATAGTCGGACGGCGCCGGATCGCTGATCACGTCGAGCCGCTCGGTCTCCTCTCGGCTGAGGTGCAGGCCGGCCGCCCCGAGGTTGTCGGTGAGCTGCTCCACGGTCCGCGCGCCGAGGATGACCGACGTCATCATCGGCCGGTCCGTGAGCCAGGCCAGAGCGACCTGCGCCATCGAAACGCCGCGTCCCTCGGCGACCGACTGCACTGCGTCGATGACGTCCCACGTGCGTTGCTGCGTGCTGCGCCGGTCATAGGCCTCGACGCCGCGCTCGGGGTTCTCACCCAGACGCGTGGGCCCGCTCGGGCGCTCGGACTTCGTGTATTTGCCGGTGAGCCAACCGCCGCCGAGCGGCGACCAGGACAGCAGTCCCAGACCGGTCGACTCGCACGCCGGCACGATCTCCCACTCGATCTCACGGACGAGCAGGTTGTACTGCGGCTGCAGCGTGACCGGGCGCGCGAGCCCGCGAAACTCGGCGAGGTCGACGATCTTCTGGATCTGCCAGCCGGTGTAGTTCGACAGCCCGACGTAGCCGATCCGGCCCGAGCGAACAGCGTCGTCGAGAAACTGCAGCGTCTCGATGAGCGGCGTCTGGGGATCGAACGCGTGCACCTGGTAGAGGTCGATGTGGTCCACGCCCAGGCGCGTGAGCGACGCGTCCAGGGCCTCGCGCAGGTGCCGGCGCGAGAGCCCCAGGTCGTTCGTGCCCGGCCCCATCGGAAAGCGGCCCTTGGTCGCCAGCACGACCTGACTGCGTATCTCCGGCGGCTGCTTGGCCAACCAGCGCCCGATGATCTCCTCCGAGACGCCACCGCTATAGACATCGGCGGTGTCGATCAGGGTTCCGCCCGCCTCGATGAACACGTCGAGCTGCTCATGCGACACGCGCTCGTCGCTCTCGGTCCCGAACGTCATCGTGCCGAGCGCCATGCTCGAGACCACGCAGCCGCTCTGTCCCAGTGTCCGGTACTCCATCCCACACCTCGCTCTCGGTCGTTGCAGGCGTCCTACCCGCCGGGGCCCCGGTTCACGACCCGATCAGTCCCCCGCCCGAGGGCCTCTGACCGTGAAGACGTTCATGAACGCAGGACGGTCGGCGCGTGCTGGGACCCGCCACTTAGCGATGGCCGACGTCGTCGGCCTGCTCGTGCCGCTGGCCGCGCGCGGACTGTACCGGCGCGCTTAGCGTGTCCGCCGCGACGACCGACCGCACTCGGGAGGCGACGGCGGCCGCGTCCACCGTGTCGGTCGTGTCGACCTCGAGAAGCGTTCCAAGTCCAGTGGCAGTGAGATGGTGCTCGTTCCACAGCTCGTCGACTGGGCGTTCAGAGTCGAAGTGACCCCCGGTACGAGTGCCCAACCGGGCTCGGTAACGGGCCTCGACGACGTCACGCGGGCAGACGCAGCGAATCTCGACCAGTTGTCCCGGCAGAGCTCGTAGGTGAGGCAATGTATACGGGTAGAAGGTGCTGTCCAGTACAGCACCCGGACTGGTCCTGGCCACGGTGAGCATCGCCATCACCGCCGCACTCCCTTGCTCGCGGCTCTGCTCGACCGTGCCGGGCAAGCCGAGCGCGTCAATGAGCGCGTCCTTGATGGCGTCTTTGGCCAACAGGGGAAGAGACAGCTCTTTCGCCAGCGGCCGAGCGAGGGTGCTCTTACCCGATCCGGGAGGTCCAGCCACCAGCACGAAGACCGAGGTTCTCCGTCCGCGTAACCCGGGCGCGCCGCCAGATCCCAAACCGTCCGCCACCCCATCAAGGATACGGCTCCACCTCAGGCCGCCCGCCGAGCGCGAAAAACGCTTCGAAATGGGAACTAATCGCCTCGGACACGACGAGGCGCCGCTCAGGTGCCGCGCGATCTAGCCCTTGACGGCGCCCGCGGTGAGACCGGCCACGATCCGCTTCTGGAACAGCAGCACGAGCAGGATCAGCGGCACCGAGATGACCACCGAAGCGGCCGCGATGCTCCCATACGGGACCTGATGCTCGGTCGCCCCGGTGAAGAACGAGATCTCGGCCGGAACGGTCCGAGCCGCGGTGGTCGCGGTCAGCGTGACGGCGAGCAGAAACTCGTTCCAAGCGGCGATGAACGTCAGGATCCCCGCGGTGGCCAGGCCGGGAGCGGCGAGCGGCACCACGACCTTGCGGAACGCCTGGAAGCGCGTGGCCCCGTCCACGAGCGCCGCTTCCTCGAGATCCTTGGGGATCTCACGGAAGAACGATACGAGGATGAAGATGGCCAGCGGGAGCGCAAATGTGAGGTACGGGATGATCAGGCCGATGTAGGTGTCGAAGATCCCGATGTCCGACCACAGCTTGAACAGCGGCGCCGCGATCGCGATCTGCGGGAAGGTCGTGATCGAGAGCACAAGGCCCAGGATGATGGCCTTGCCGCGGAGCTTGAGGCGGGCGAGAGCGTAGGCGCAGAACGAGCCGACGATGAGCGCCAGTGCCGTGGTGATGAGCGCCACGATGGCGCTGTTGCGTAGCGAGGCGATGAAGTCGGGGTTCTTGAAGATCGCGCTGTAGTTAGTCAGCGTCGGGTGGTGCGGGACGACGCTCGACCCGTTGAGGTCGCTGCCCGCCTTGAGCGACATGTTGATCAGCCAGTAGAACGGAAACAGGCAGAACAACACGATCGCCACCACGGCGATCCACATGTACCACGGGGTGCGGTCCCTTTTCGGCTTCCTGGCCGTCCGGGCGCGAGCGCGCGGTACCGCTTCGGCGGAGGTAGCGGCTGATGCTTCCATTTATCTCATCCTCCCTACTCCGCCGTCATTCCACGGATGTTGCCGCCAACGAACCGGATGTAGCCAAACGACACCAGCATCACGATGATGAAGGCGAGGATCGCCATCGCCGCTCCCTGGCCGTAGAGCCGATTGGTGGCGAAGGTCTGCTGGGCGATCGTCGACAGCGTCGATGTGCCCACCGTGCCCTGAGTGAGCACATAGGGCAGATCGAAGATCCGCAACGCGTCAAGCGTGCGGAAGATGAGCGCCACCAGGATGGCCGGCTTGAGCAGCGGGAGCGTGATTCGCACGAAGCGCTGCCAGGCCGTGGCCCCGTCGACCTTGGCCGCCTCATAGATGTCGTCCGGGATCACCTGCAGGCCCGCCAGCAGCAGAAGCGCGATGAACGGGGAGGTCTTCCAGACGTCGGCCAGGATGATGATGATCAGTGCGTATGGCTCCTGACCGAGCCACACCGTGTGAGTGCCCAGGATCGTGTTGATGAAGCCGTAGGGCGACACGAACATCGTGCGCCACATCACGGCCGTCACGACCGTGAGTACCGCCCACGGCACGAGCACGACCGTGCGCAGCAGGCCCTGACCGCGGAAGGCGCGGTGCATGGCCAGGGCCATCCCGAGGCCGATCATCGTCTCAAGCGTCACGGAGATGACGGTGAAGATGATGGTGTGGTACAGCGCCGAGCGCCAGTCGGGGCTCGACACAGCACTCGTGTAGTTGTCTGCGCCCACCCAGCGCGACAGCCCCGCGACCCGCACGCTGTACTGGTGCAGCGACAACCAGATCGCGTAGATGATCGGCCAGGCCGCCACGAGCGCGATGAGGATCATCGAGGGCGAGACCATGAGCACGGCCAGTCGCTTCTCGGAAAGGCTCCTGGAGCGCCGGCGCGTGGGCGCCGGCGCTCCAGCCTGATTGGCCACCGTGGCCATGATCGTTTAGAACGTCGCGAGGGCCGAGTTGATCTGCGAGTCAGCCTTCTGGAGCGCTGCCTGTGGGCTGACCCGACCAGCCAGGGCATCGTTGACGTTCGTGTAGATGGCCTGCGAGATCTGCGGGTAGACCGGCGAGACCGGGCGGGCGTGCGCCTGAGAGAGCGCCTGCAGGAGCTGCGACGAGTACGGGACCGCCTTCCGGACGTCTGGGTCGGTGTAAACCGACGGGATGACGGCCGCGAGCGAGAACTTGAGGATCTGCGCCTTCTGCATCGCCGGGGAGGCGAAGAAGTCGGCAAACTTGAGCGCGAGGCCCGGATCCTTCGAGTACACGCTGATGACGCTGTTATGACCGCCGAGGATGCTCGCCTTACCTGCGCCGGCGAAGGTCGGCAGCGGGGCGGCCGCGATCTTGCCCTTCAGCGCACCCGTGCTGTCGGCCGCGTATGCGTAGGTCCAGTTGCGCATGTAGCCGTACTTGCCCGTGGTGAACGCCTGGTCGGTCTCCGGCTCCATGTACGTCGTCACGGCCTGCGGGGCCGACCCCTGCTTGATGCCGCTGACCATGAGCTCGAGCGCCTTGACGTTCTGCGGCGAGTTGAGCACCGACTTCTTGCCGTCGGCCGAGAGCACCTGACCGCCCGCCGCGAAGGCGAGCTCGAGGAAGTCACACGTGAGTCCCTCGTACGGCGCCCCCTGGTAGACGATGCCGCCGGTCTTCTTCGCATCGGCGTAGACCTGCTGCCAGGTCGACGGCACGGCCTCACCCTTCTTGTAGTAGATGAAGGCCGCGTCGCTCGTCTGGGGGACGCCCCAGTACTTGCCGCCGTAGTGAACGGTGTCGAGCGGCGCCGCGATGAACTTCGACGCGTTCGCCGTCACGTACGGGGTGAGGTCGTAGAGCCACTTCTGGCTGGAGAACTCCGCTGTCCAGATCACGTCGGACGAGAACACGTCGCAGGAGCTCGAATGCGCCTGCTGGCGCTGGATGAACTGCGCCCGCTGCTGGTCAGCCGAGGCCGGGAACTCCACCAGCTGGGCGTGGTAGCCCTGGGCGCTGTACTTGGCGTTGAACTGGGCGACGGTGTAGGCGGCGTCGCCCGTGGTGTCCTTCCCGGTGCAGTATGTGATCGTGCCCTTCGGCGGGGAATTCATCGCGCTCGCCGCCAGGGTCTTCGCGCCCGAGACGCTGCCGCCGCCTCCGCTGCTGCTGCTGCTGCTGCTGCTGCCGCTGCTGCCGCACGCGGTCACCGTCAACGCGATCGTGGAAACGATCGCGATACCAAGTCCACGCCTCATCTCTCCTCCTCCAGCTTTTCCCTCGTGAACCGCGGCCTTGGGCCGCATGCGCAACGGAACCATACTCATTTACCCGCGCGGCGCAACGGTGAACCGCGATCTGCACAACCCCTAACCTCGCGGCAATCAAAGCGGAGGGTCATCGGCCAGTAGACGCGGTGGTGATCGGCGCGCCGCGTGCGCCGCGAGCCGGTTCCTGAATTGCCGCCGCGCCCGTGATCGCGTGGTATCTTGGCCATCGCCCGACACCGAGGGAGGAGACGGCAGAAATGGCTGAGGTCGAGCTCGATCACATCTGGAAGCGCTACCCGGACGGGTTCGAAGCCGTACAGGACATGGAACTCGACATCCGAGATGGCGAGTTCATGATCTTGGTTGGGCCCTCCGGGTGCGGGAAATCGACCGCCCTGCGGATGATGGCGGGACTCGAGGACATCACCGAGGGTGAGTTGCGAATCGGCGGGGAGCGGGTCAACGACCTCGAGCCGCGCGATCGCGACATCGCCATGGTCTTCCAGAACTATGCGCTTTACCCGCACATGACGGTGCGCGAGAACATGGGCTTCGCGCTCAAGTTGAACAAGACGCCCAAGGAGGAGATGAACCGCAAGGTCGAGGAGGCGGCAACCATCCTCGACCTCAACCAACACCTCGACCGCAAGCCGGCGAATCTCTCAGGCGGCCAGCGCCAGCGCGTGGCCATGGGACGGGCCATCGTCCGCAATCCCAGGCTGTTCCTCATGGACGAGCCCCTTTCCAACCTCGACGCCAAGCTGCGCGTACAGATGCGCACGGAGGTGTCGCGCATCCAGCAGCGGCTGGGCACCACGACCGTGTACGTCACCCATGACCAGACCGAGGCAATGACGCTCGGCGACCGTGTTGCGGTCATGCGGTCGGGAGTCCTGCAGCAGGTCGCCGCGCCCAAGGTTCTCTACGACGATCCCGTCAACCTGTTCGTGGCCGGCTTCATCGGGTCCCCAGCGATGAACTTCCTGCCGGGGCGGCTTGAGGGCGAGGCCGTGCGCACGCCGCTCGGCGACATCCCCATCCCCGGCCTCCTGCGCAGCCGCCTGCAGAGCCGCGCCGGCGGCGGCAACGCCGGTGATGTCATCGTCGGCATTCGCCCGGAGAATTTCGAAGACGCCTATCTCGCCGGCGAGGGCATCAAGGGCATCCACTTCAAGGCCAAGATCGACGTGGTGGAGTCGATGGGCTCCGAGCTCTACGTCTACTTCGACGTGGCCAGCCATGCCGCGTCGGCTGATCTCGAAGAGCTGGCCCGCGACGCGCACCTGGAGGATCTGCCCAAGCACGGCAGTGCCACCACCGTGGTCGCGCGCCTCGATCCCGCGTCCAAGGCGGCGCCGGGCCAGGAGATCGAGCTGGTGCTCGAGAGCAGCGAGATCAAGCTGTTCAACCCCGAAGGCGGCGCGAATCTGACCGCCTGAGGCCCGGACGCCCTGCCGCCTTCGTGGCGCGCCCTTCAGCTGGGCGCGCGCCGCGACTGGCGGTGCGCTCGAGGCCGGTGGGACAATGGCCGCCATGACGCGGTCGCCGTCGAGGGTCCCCGCGCTCGCCCTGGAGGTCGTCCTCGCCGTCAACGCGGTCGTCTGCGCCGGGCTGTGGCTCCGTCATGGCCCGGGAGAGGTGCACAATCTCGCCACGGGCCTCGTCGGAGCCGGGCGGCTGACCGGCCTGCTCGGGGCCTACCTGGCCCTGGTCCAGATCGTGCTTCTCTCGCGGGTGCCCGCGCTCGAGCGACTGGCGGGTCTGGACCGGCGCGTGGCCTGGCATCGTCCCGCCGCCGGCGCCTGTCTCGGCCTGCTCGGTGTCCACGCCGTCCTCATCACGGCCGGGTACGCGCTCGGCGATCGGCTCAGCGTGCCCGCCGAGGCGCGGCGCCTGATCACCGGCTACCCGGGAGTGATCACGGCCACCGCCGCGCTCGTCCTGCTCATCGCCGTGACGGCCGTCTCGGCCGGGCCGTTGCGACGCGCCCTGCGCTATGAGACGTGGTACTTCTCCCACCTCTACGTCTATCTGGCCATCGCTCTGGCCTTCAGCCACCAGATCGCCACAGGCAGCGACTTCGTCGGAGACCCGCTCGCCCGCGCCTACTGGACCGCGCTCTACCTCGTCACGGCGGCCGTCGTGCTCGCGGGTCGCGTGGCCGCGCCGTTGCTGAGCGCGGCCCGCCATCGCCTGCACGTGCTCAGCGTGGTCGCTCAGGGCCCGGGCGTGACCTCGATCGAGATCGGCGGCCGGCGGCTGGACCACCTGCGCGCCCACTCGGGCCAGTTCTTCGCCTGGCGCTTCCTCACTCGCGACCGGTGGTGGGAGGCGCATCCCTTCTCGCTGTCGGCCGCGCCCGACGGCCGCCGCCTGCGCATCACCGTCAAGGGCCTGGGCGACTTCAGCTCCCGGCTGGCCGCTGTGCCGGTCGGCACCCGCGTCATCGCCGAGGGGCCGTACGGCACGTTCACCGCGGCGGGCCGGCGCTGCACGCGCGTGGCTCTGATCGCCGGCGGCGCCGGGATCACGCCGATCCGGGCGCTGCTCGAGGACATGCCGGCACAGGCCGGCGAGATCGCCGTCGTTTACCGCGCCGCCCGCGCCCAGGATCTCATCCTGCGCGAGGAGCTCGACGCGCTGGCGGCGTGCCGCGGCGCCGAGGTTCACTACGTGACCGGTCCGGACCGAACGCTCTCGGGTGCGGAGCTGCGAGTCCTCATCCCCGACATCGCCGAGCGCGATGTGTACGTCTGCGGCTCGCCCGAGATGACCCGGTCCACGCGGGCGACGCTGCGCGGTCTCGGCGTCCCCGCCCGGCACCTCAACGTGGAGAGGTTCACCTTGTGAAGCGCGCGCTGGTGGCCCTGATCCTGACCGCCGCAGCGGTGGCCGCGCTGGCGCGCTTCCACGCCCATCCCCCGCGGACGCTCAACCTGCGTGCCGCGCAGGCAGAACGCCCCGCCGTGCGAGCCGCGGCCAGCCGAGCGCGGCCCGGCGTGCGCACGGCCACGGGGCCACCGATGATGACGCCGTTCTCGCTTGTGCAGGTCCGCGTGACGCTCACCGACGGGCGTCTCACGGGCGTGGAGACCGTGGCGCTAACGGGCGATGGGCCTCACACCCAGGCGCTTAACGCGCGCGCCGAGCCGATCCTGCGCCGCGAGGCCCTGCGCGCCCGCAGCGCGCACATCGACACGGTAAGCGGCGCGACGTACACCAGCCGCGTCTGGATCCAGTCGCTGCGCGCGGCCATCGAGGCGGCCCGCCGTGGCTGAGCGCCGCACCGAGCATCTCATGGGCACGGCGGTCACCGTCGAGATCCGCGATCGGGTCGTCCCCTACCGCGCTATCGAACACGCGTTCGCCTGGCTGAAGTGGGTCGATCGGAGGTTCAGCACCTACGACGCGGCCAGCGACGTCAGCCGACTCAACGCCGGAGAGATCGGCCTGCCCGACACGCACCCCATCGTTCGGGAGGTGCTTGCCTATTGCGACGTCTTGCGAGCCGAGACCGATGGGTACTTCGACGCGCACGCTCCCCTCCCCGGGGGCGTCGACCCGTCGGGCCTCGTCAAGGGGTGGGCGGTGGACGTGGCATTCGCAGGACTTCTCCGCGCCGGCGCGCAGCAGCTGTGCATCGAGGCGGGCGGTGATGTGCGGGTGGCCGGCGGACCCTGGCGCGTGGGCATCCGCCATCCGCGCCAGCGCGAGCAGCTCGCGGCGGTGGTCGTGCTCCGCAGCGGCGCTGTGGCCACCTCGGGCGCCTACGAGCGCGGGGCCCACGTGGTCGATCCGCACACCGGGCGGCCACCGGTCGGAACGGTGAGCGTGACGATGATCGACCATACGCTCGCGCGGGCGGACGCTCACGCCACGGCGGCGTTCGCCATGGGATCCCGCGGGCCGGTGTGGTCAGCCGGGCTCACCGCCATGAGCATCCTCACCGACGACCAGGTGCTGCTGACCCCGACCTTCTGCCACCTGCGGGCTTGAGCCTCATCGGCGAAAGCCGCCCTCGGCATTTATGACCTGGCCCGTGATCCACGCGCTGTCCGCACCGGCGAGCCAGCTCACGACTGCCGCGATGTCAGCGGGCGTGCCCCAGCGCCCGATCGGAAACGCATTGCGTAACGCCTCGCGATCCGCGTCCGAGGCCCATCCGGTGTCGACCGGGCCGGGATTGATCGCGTTCACCGTGATCCCGCGGTCGGCGAGCGCGTCGGCGAGCGACCAGGTCATCTGATGCACGGCTCCCTTGCTGATCGCGTAGGGCAGCTCGCTCGGCATGGGCCCCAAGTGCTGCCCGGAGGTGAACAGCACCACCCGGCCGTCGCGGCGCGAGTCATCGTGCCGGTCGGCATAGGCTTGGACAAGTAGGACGACGGCGCGAGCATTGACCGCCCAGGCCAGATCCAGATCGGGTGCCGTGACCGAAGGCAGGCTTCCCGGGGCTGATCGAGCGTGGTTCGCCACCAGGACGTCGACCGCTCCGAGCTGTTCGACGGCGAAGTCGACGACACGGCGCGGTGCTCCGGGATCAGCGAAGTCGGCCTCGATGCTCCTGAGTCGATCACTCTCGCCTCCGAGGGCCTCGACCACCGCTTGCACACCGCCCGGATCGGGTCCCCATGGCTGCTCGGCATCGTGCGGCGCCCAGGACTGCACGACAACGCTGGCGCCTTCAGCGAGCATGCGCTGAGCTATGGCGAAGCCGATTCCCGCCTGCCTACTTACGCCGGTGATGAGCGCAATTCGCCCCGTCAGACGTGCGAGCATCGACGACTTCTATCGCACCTCGATCTCCGTGCAAGTCGACGGCGAACAGGCTCGGGATCCCGGGTAGGAGGTACGGGTCTTGAACGGTCCAGACCGCCACGCCATCGACGCGGCGACGCGCGCCACGTATGCGGCTTTCGTCGGCATGGGCTTTGCCGTCGCGAGCTGGGCGTCGCGGATCCCGCAGGTCAAGCAGCAGCTCGATCTGGACTCGTCGGAGCTCGGCTTGGTGCTACTGGCGATGGCCGCCGGATCGGTAATCGCGCTGCCGTTATCGGGCCCCGTGGTTACCCGATTCGGCGCGCGCGCCGTCGTCTCGCGCATGGCTACCGTCGCCGGAGCGGGTCTGGTCACGATCGCGTTCGGCTGCCGCATCGGCGTGGCCCCGGTCGTGGTGGGCCTGTTCGCGCTGGGGGTCGGGACGGGCAGCTGGGATGTCGCGATGAACGTGCACGGTGCGGCCGTCGAACGACATCGCGCCCGCGCGATCATGCCGCGCTTTCACGCCGGGTTCAGCATCGGGGCGGTCGCCGGAGCGCTGGGCGGCGCCGCGATGGTCGCGCTTGGGGTGTCGGTGACCGCGCACCTGGCAATTGTGGGCCTGGCGGTCGCCAGCGGCGTGCCGATGGCGGTACAGCCCTTCATTGGAGATCATGTCGATGCTAACCCTGGGCCTCCGTCCTCAGGCGCGGGAGCCGCCCGCAGGTCACTGAGAGCCTGGCGCGAGACGCGCACGCTGCTGATCGGCGTGTTTGTGCTCGCGCTGGCGTTTGCCGAAGGGTCTGGCACCGACTGGATCAGCCTGGCCATGATCGACGGCCACCGGGCGCGACCCGTGATCGGAACGCTTGCGTTCGCCGTCTTCCTGGCTGCAATGACAGCCGGGCGCTGGTGCGGTCCACGGCTTCTCGACGAGCACGGACGGGTACCGGTGCTGCGCGCGACCCTGATCCTGGCAATCGCCGGACTCGTCATGTTTACGCTCGGGTCCGGCATCGAGGTCGCGTTCGCCGGCACAGTGCTGTGGGGCGCAGGAATCTCCCTTGGGTTTCCAGTTGGCATGAGTGCCGGCGCCGACGACCCGTCCTTGGCCGCGGCTCGAGTGAGCGTCATCTCGTCAATCGGCTACTGCGCCTTCGTCGCCGGACCACCCTTGCTCGGATTCCTCGCTCAGCGCTACACCTTGCTGCACGCGCTGAGCGTGGTCATCGCGCTTCTTGTCCTCGCCGGCGCCATCGCCGGGGCCCTACGCCGTCCCGCTTGCCTGAAACGATGAGGCGCCGGTCACTGGCGGATCATCCTCCCGCCGCTCAAGGGAACGCCGGGAATCGTGCGTGAGCACGTGCTCGGATCTCATACGATCGGAGCGGCATCAGGTTGCCGAGCCGGCGTCTGTGCCGGCGGCCGTGCGGGAGGCGCCTGGTTATCGCCGGTCGACCACTCTTTGATGACCTCCACTGCCGATGGATCGGCGGCCTTCCCGGTCGGAGCGGGGGCCGACATGGGATCAACCGACGGTAGGGACGCAGTGGGGTGCGATGGGCGGCGGCAGGATGGCGGCTGCTGCTCCCACATCCGGACATCCCGAGCACCAGCAAGCCGGTGAGCATCATGCGCGATGAGTGCTCGCATGGCGACTTTGGGGGAGGCGGACCGTGTTGGCCGGCCCAGCCGCGACCCAAGCGCGCTTGACGGACTTCGGCTAGGTCATAGAGGCGCTCGGAGGAGGCGAAAGGTTGCCGGCCTGGACCTCGTTGCGCCGAAGCTCGTGCGAGCCGTCAGCTCGACTGTACTCGTAGTACGCCCACCACGAACCGGCGATGTTCACGACGTCGACGTATCGCAGCGATCCGGTTGCGTGGGGCGAGACCAGCGCCGGGGCTTGGACCGAGATGCGTAGCCAGCTGGTGAGATCGAGGCTGCAGGCAATTCCGCAGCACTCCTCGGTGTCCGCGGCTTCGCTGCTGGCCCCGTCGTAATAGCCGACGAACCCGCCGCCGAACGGGACCACGCACCCGAGCCTTGCCTGGTAGGCGTCCCAGCCACCGCTGCTGCCGACGGCCAGTGCCTCGCCGCGCCAGTTGTAGCGCAGGCTGTTTCGGCTGCTTGCGAGCGACGTGGGGGCGGGCCCGTGTTGCCGCAGGAACGTGCTGACGTACATCAGCATCTGTGTGCCGTGGCTGATCACGTACGGATCTTTCACGGCGGCAACGCCGACATCCGCGGGCGCAATCACTGGTTGTGCCGTTGAGATGTCGAAGCGCTCGGGTTCGGGGGCGCGGAGCAGGTCGATTCGCCAGTGGTCGCTCGACGGCGGGTCCTCCCAGCTGGTGTACAGCAGCCAGTCGCCCGCCGGCGAGCGGCGCAAGCAGAAGCGCTCGAGCGACGAAGTCCCGATCTGCTGCTTGGTCACATGCCACAGCTCGGTGAACGATCGGCCGCCGTCGGTGCTCTGGGCGACAATCCCCACGTAGCCACGCTCATCCACAGACCCATCCCGCGGTCGGCGGCGGCGATAGGACATCAACACGCGCCGCGATAGGGCGTCGTAGACCACGCTCGGCGCTCCAACCCAACACCCTGCGCCCGGCGTGTCGGGGGCGAGCACCGTCTCGCCCGCTTGCGGGTCGAACAGCGGGAAGCTCCCCCTTGCGATCGCTGCCTCCACACTGGCCGCGAGCACATCAAGTTTCGATGACTGGTCTTGCATCGCAACCTTCCTTCAGAAGCTGGACAACGCCTCGATGGCAGCTCGTCCTGGACGGATGCCATCGGGTCTCGGTGGCGCTGGCACTCGGTCATCCAGACAGCGAAGCCTTGGTGCGCGCGTGAGCCCACATCGCTGGCGGACTCGTGCTTGCCGCGAGCGGTCGTGGTCAGCCGGGCACCGTCACTCCGTGTACCAAACGGCGGTGTTCATCGGCACCCGATCCCCTTCGGTCAGGGGGCCGCTGGCGAGCAGCTTCTCGGCGCGGTGCGGAGCGCTCACAGGGTCTCCGGAGAGATTGACGATGCATACGAATCCCGGATCGCGCGCGAACGCGATCACGCCCTCGGGCGCGTCGAGCCATTGCAGGTCGCCGTCGCCGAGCGCCGCGTGCTCGTGCCGAATCTTCAGCGCGCGACGGTAGAGCTCAAGGGTTGAGGCGTCGTCGCCGGTCTGCGACTCGACCGTGAGCCCAGCCCATGAGTGAGGCTGCGGCAGCCACGGTAGAGCACCTGCCCCCTCGGGGCTGAATCCGAACGGCGGCGCGTCCCCCGACCAGGGGATCGGCACGCGGCAGCCGTCCCGGCCCCTGTCGGTGCGGCCCGACTGTTCCCACGTGGGGTCCTGCAATACCTCGTCCGGCAGATCCTCGACCTGGGTCAGGCCGAGCTCCTCACCCTGGTAGACGTAGGCACCTCCAGGCAGGGCGAGCATCAGCAGCGCCGCGGCGCGAGCGCGCATCAAGCCAACCGCGAAGTCGGCCGGCAGATCGATCAAATCGGTCAGCCTGTGCACCGGTCGCGCACTTTGGGGGCGGGCGTACCGAGACACCTCTCTGACCGTGTCGTGGTTGGAGAGGACCCAAGTGGGCGGAGCACCGACCAGGTCATGCGCATCGAGTGACGTGACGATCGACGCCCGCATCTCCTCAGCGTGCCAAGGAGCGAGCAGGAAGTCGAAGTTGAAGGCGGTGTGCAGCTCGTCACCGCGCACGTACTGAGCCAGGCGTTCGGCATTGTGCACCCATGCCTCCGCCACGAAGATCCGGGAATCCTCATAGCCGTCGGCCAGAGTCCGCCACCTGCGGTAGATGTCATGGACCTCGTCACGATCCCAATGGGGATGGTCGACCGGGTCCGGGGTGAGCGGCGGCCACACGATCGAGCCGACATCCGGGAGGCCGTCGGCCTTGACGAGACCGTGGGCCACGTCGATGCGGAAGCCGTCGACCCCTCGCTGGAACCAGAAGTGCATCGTTTCCTCAAACTCGGCCCGCACACTGTCGTCGTTCCAGTCGAGGTCTGGCTGCTCAGGCGCGAACAGGTGCAGGTACCACTGCCCCGGGCGTCCGTCAGCCTCGGTGACCCGGGTCCATGCAGGACCGCCGAACCTGCTCACCCAGTCATTGGGGCGCTCGTCACCGCTTGGGCCACGTCCGTCCCGGAAGATAAAGCGGTCTCGCTCGGGCGATCCGGGGCCGGCAGCCAGCGCCTGCTGAAACCATTCATGCTGGTCAGAGACGTGATTCGGCACGATGTCGAGCAACACCCGGATTCCGAGCCGGTGCGACTCGGCGATCATCGCCTCGGCGTCGGCCAGAGTTCCGAACACCGGCTCGATGTCGCGGAAATCCGCGACGTCGTAGCCGGCGTCCTTCATCGGGGACGGGTACCACGGGGTTATCCACACGGCGTCGACTCCCAGACGAGCGAGGTGAGGCAGGCGGGAGCGCAGGCCAGCAATGTCTCCGATGCCGTCGCCGTCACCATCGGCAAAGCTGCGCATGTAGACCTCGTAGACGACCGCACTGCGCCACCACGGCGTGTCCACGCCCGCAGCGCTCGGCTCCACCTGCACGGAAGCGTCGTTCATGCTGCTTCTTCACCTCATCTAGAGCGCCGGACCGCGGCTTTCCGGGACGGTTGCGATTTCGGCAGTGAGAGGCAGAGCCGCGGACGACGATCCGGCGAAGAGCTGGAACGTGCCGGGTTCGAGCTCCCACCTGCCGACTTCCACATTCCAATGCTCGAGCGCTCGAGGCCTGATGGTGACAGCCGCGATCACATCCTCGCCCGCGTCCGCCGCAACGGCCGTGAAGCCGACGAGCCACCGGACTGGGCGCTCGACGGCGCTTCCCGGACGGCTCGCATACACCTGGACGATCTCCTTGCTACGTCGGGGACCCACGTTGCGAAGCCCGATGGTGACCTGCACGTCCGCGCCCGGCTCCGTTTCCTCCGGCGCGTGGATCGACAGGCATCGCCAGCTCGAGAAGCCGAGACCGTGGCCAAATGGATACCTCGGGTTCCTGCCATCGCGATCGTACCCGCGGTAGCCGATGAACAGCCCCTCGTCGTAGGGCTGCAGCCCGTTACGCGGCTGGGGAGAAGGAAGGCCGCTCTCGGACCGCGGCCACGTCGTCGGCAGGCGCCCTCCGGGCTCGGCTCGGCCAAGCAGAACATCGGCTAATGCATTTCCAAACTCCTGACCCGGAAACCAGGCGAGCAGGATGGCCGCTACTTCCTCGGCCCACGGCAGCAGCACCGGAGCGCCGGCGTTCACGACGACGACAGTCACCGGGTTCGCCGCGGCAACGCGCTGCACGAGCTCGTCCTGCCGGCCGGGCAACGACAGCGAGCTCCGATCGAAGCCCTCGCTCTCGACCTCCGCGCTCGTCCCGACGACGACGATCGCGACGTCGGCCTCCCGGGCGAGAGCCACCGCGCGATCGATTTCCTCGTCGTCCGTGCGATGAGGCGGCTGGAGTCCGAGCTGGAAGGCCACACCGGCTCCTCCGCCCGCGGCCGGCGTGGATCCGACGAGATGGGAGAGAACGACCTCTGACTCCTGTCCCCGGGCAAGATGTACCTCATGGCACGCCTGCGGCGGGACCACGAGGCCCTCCACGACGTCTGCACCCGCTCGCAGCTCCAACTGCTCGTCGAGCACCTCTTTGCCGTCGAGCGACAGGCGATAGCGCCCAATCCCCGAGGCGGCGATCGTGTACGTCCCGGGGTCTGTGGCCCGGATTACCGCGTGCACCTCGATACGCTCAACAGGCGTGGTGCATGAGAAGGAGTGAAGCCAGTTGAACGTGCAGCCCAGGCGATGCTCCCTCATGAGCACAGTGCCGTCGCCGGCCAGAAAGCGCACTTCAACCCCGCCGGCGCCATCGGATCGCTGGACCCAAGGAGCGCTCGCCACGGGGATGCGGGTGCTGGCCCGTGCGCCAACGCTGTGGCGGACCTCGACGTCGGGCCCGAGCGCCGTGCGCAGACCATCCAGAGGCGACACGGCGTATGCCGGGAAGACCGTCGCGCTTCCGCCGCCCATTGTCCGGGCCACGCCGGCGCTGGGGCCGACGACCGCGAGGCGCTTCACCTCCGAGCGGACGAGCGGAAGCGCCGAGCGCTCGTTCCGGACGAGCACAAAGCTGGCCGCAGCTGCTCGCCGTATCGTGTCTGCAACCTGGGTATCGTCAAAGTGCCGAGCGGGAGGCGCCGATGGTTCATCCAGCGCCCCGACTCGGGCGGCGAAGCGCAGCAGCCGCACGACCTTGTCGTCTATCTTGGCGCCATCGACCTCGCCATCACGAACGGCACGCACGAGTGCGGCACCCCAGGGGCCGTCCGGTCCTGGCATCACCAGGTCAAGCGCCGCGTTGGCGGATGCCGCCGTTGACCGGGTTGCGAACCAGTCCGACATGACGAGCCCGTCGTAGTCCCACTCGTCGTGGAGTACGTCGCGAAGCAGTGCGCTCTCGGTCATCCGCTGGCCGTTGACTCCGTTGTAGGCCGCCATCACAGACCAGGCCCCCGCGTCGCGAACGATCGCCTCGAATGGCGCCAGGTACATCTCGTGCAAAGTCCGCTCATCCAGCTGCGCGTCCAGGGTCATTCGCTCGGTCTCGGAATCATTGGCAACGAAATGCTTGACAGTTGCTCCGACGCCGGCGCCCTGGAGACCGCGGACGTAGGCGACGCCGATCCGAGCCGTGAGCAGCGGATCCTCGCTGAAGCACTCGAAATGCCGCCCGCCGTACGGCGTCCGATGAAGGTTCACCGTCGGGGCCAGCACGACATCGACGCCTTTGCGTCGCGCCTCGAACGCCAGCAGGCTTCCCAGTTCCTCAGCCAGTTCCTCGTCCCAGCTCGCCGCAATCGCCGTCGGTGACGGGAGATTGGCGGAATGGTGCCGTTCGTCCCATGTCTCACCGCGCACGCCGGCCGGACCATCGGAAAGAACCAGGCGACGCAAGCCGATCGCCGGTTCGGGGTGAAGCGACCAGAAATCCGCGCCTGTGAGCAGGCGCACCTTCTGCTCCAGCGAGAGCGTCGCGGCACGCGCGGCCAGATGACGTTCGCGGATCAGCGTCGCGGGTTCGCCCATCGGCGTCACGATGCTCTCCCGCGCAGGCGACAGCGCACGGCGGCGAACGGCGGATCGTGCGACTCGGTCGGCTCTACCACTCGGGGTCGGATTCTAGGTGCGGGCTCGCCATTCTTCCCCGGCGGAGGTTGGGGCAGTCGCCACACGGTCGATCCATCACCGTCGGTGCAACTCTCGACGAGTCCTGCGGCCGACAGCTTCGCCAGCTCGGCTCGAAATGCGTGGTAGGAAACCAGCCCTACTCGGGTGAGCGTGGCGTATCCGACGCGGTCATAGATCTCCGAGGTACTCGCAGGTTCCCTCGTCAATGCTGCGAGGAGCGCCGACACGCGCGACATGGACAGGGACTACCCGGAAGCGCCAGACGTCGAACGGAGCCGGTTCATGCCATGAGAGGCGCCGCGGGACAGGACTCCGAGGCGAAACGCCAGACCTTGGATCTCGACAGCAAGACGTGCGGTCGACTGTGCGCGAGCGTCGGCACGAGCTCTGGGCCAGGTGACGATCGGCGGCATCAACCTCGGCGTCTCGGCCTTCTCACCGCACCCCGACGACGCCTTCGAGGCGATCAGGTGCCTGGCCAACAAGCAGAACCAGGCGACCGATGCCGTCAAGGGCGGGCTGCCGCCGACGCTCGCCGCGCTCTACGACGACCCGGCCGTCCAGAAGGCGTATCCGTTCCACGCGCTGATCAAGCATTCGCTCCGGGCGCCGGCGCTCCGGCCTCAGACGCCGGCCTACTCCGACGTCTCGCTGGCGATCCAGAAGGGGCTCTCGCCGCCGAACGCGATTGATCCCAAGTCGATCGTGAGCACACTGAAATCGCCGATTAAGAACGCCTCCTCCGGAGCGCTGCTGTGAGCGCAACCACCGCGACGACCGGCCGCACGGCCGCACCGGCATCGTCACCGTCGTCGCCGCGTTCTCGTGGCGATATGCGTGGGAGGCGGACTCGGGCTGGATCCCGCACCTGCTGGGTATCTCGACCGATCCGCTCACGACGACCTTCGGCAGCTACGTGGCCATCATCATCTCCGAGGTGTGGACGACGACGCCGTTCATGGCGTTGCTCCTGCTCGGCGGACTCGCGCCCGTGCCCGACGAGCTGCACGAGGCGGCGAAGGTCGACGGCGCCTCCGCGCGGCAGCGCTTCTGGCGGATCACGATCCCGCTGATGAAGCCGGCGATCCTCGTCGCGCTGCTCTTCCGCACGCTCGATGCGCGGCCTGTACGACGCCTGGCCCGACTGATCATCCCCTACATGACGTTCGCGCTGCCGCCGTCGATCTTCACGCTGTCGGCGTTCTTCCGGGAGATTCCCTGGGAGCTCGAGCAGGCGGCCCAGGTCGACGGCGCGACACCCTTCCAGGCCTTCTTCAAGGTCATCGCGCCGCTGGCGGCGCCGGGCGCGTTCACGACCGCGATCCTCGTGTTCCTGTTCTGCTGGAACGACTTCGTGTTCGCGATCTCGCTCACCTCGACCTCGAGGGCCGAGACCGTGCCCGCCGCGATCGCGTCGTTCCCGGGCGCCTCACAGTTCACGGCGCCGATCGGCTCGATCGCCGCGGCCGCGGTCGTCGTGACCATCCCGATCATCGTCATCCTCGTCGGCCCATCGGGGGGCGGGAAATCGACCGCGCTGCGCATGGTCGCCGGTCTCGAGGACATCTCCGGCGGGCAGCTGAGGATCGGCGGCGAGGTCGTCAACGATCGCGCCCCGAAGGACCGCGACATCGCGATGGTGTTCCAGAACTACGCGCTGTACCCGCACATGACCGTGCGCGAGAACATGGGCTTCGCGCTCAAGCTGGCCAAGACGCCGCAGGCCGAGATCGATCGCAAGGTCAACGAGGTGGCGCAGGTGCTCGACCTCGAGCAGCACCTCGAACGCAAGCCCGCCAACCTCTCCGGCGGGCAGCGCCAGCGCGTGGCCATGGGCCGCGCGATCGTCCGCGATCCCAAGGCGTTCCTGATGGACGAGCCGCTCTCCAACCTCGACGCGAAGCTCCGGGTCCAGATGCGAACCGAGATCTCGCGCCTGCAGCAGCAGCTCGGCACCACGATGATCTACGTCACCCACGATCAGACGGAGGCGCTGACGCTCGGGGACCGGATCGCGGTGATGCGCTCCGGCGTGCTACAGCAGGTCGGCTCACCGGGTGAGTTGTACGCCAACCCGACGAACCTGTTCGTCGCCGGGTTCGTCGGCTCGCCGAGCATGAACTTCCTCCCCGGCGAGCTCGCCGACGGCGTGGTCAAGCTGCCGATCGGCGACGTGCGGCTGTCCGACGAGGCGCGCCAGGATCTCGAGGGCGGCGGAGGCCCGGCCAAGGGCCGACAGGTGATCGCCGGGATGCGTCCCGAGCACTTCGAGGATTCAGGGCTGGTCCACGATCCTCCCAGCGGAGTGAAGTTCCCGGTCACGATCGATGTGCTCGAGTCGATGGGGTCGGAGTACTACGCGTACTTCAACGTCGAGTCCGGCCGGGTGGCCTCGCAGGAACTCGACGAGCTGGCCCAGGACTCGGGCGTCGGCGAGATCCCGCACGCCGGATCGCGCACGCAGGTGGTCGCCCGCCTCGACGCCGCCAGCACGGTCAAGCAGGGCGAGCCGGGAGAGCTGTGGTACGACTCCTCACGGCTGCAGCTGTTCGATCCCGAGAGCGGGCGGAGCCTGCTGACGCACAGCAAGGTCGACTGAGCCTCGGCCATTTCGGACCGCGTCAGGCCCGGAGCGCCGGACGCTCATCGCTGCAGGCGCAGCCGCTCGAGCACCTCGTCGCTCCAGGCGCGGGTGCGGAGCAGGCGGTAGCGCTCGGCCGCGACGT
>Ga0208478_1000176_pt1 | contig 25175 bp, 26 predicted proteins | sample NGESurdeep072012_5_FD_184462 | JGI IMG/M metagenome (GOLD analysis project Ga0208478, IMG submission 184462) | Arctic peat soil microbial communities from Barrow, Alaska - NGEE Surface sample 415-2 deep-072012 (SPAdes) | ecosystem: Environmental > Terrestrial > Soil > Wetlands > Peat ...
TAGTCGTTCTTGGGGATCGTGATCGTGGCCGGGAAGTCGCACGCGCCGGAGCCGCTGCACGGCGCGATGTAGGAATCCTTCTCCGCCACGCCGTTGCGGATCACGTGCCCGCCGACGATCGAGATGCGGTCGCCGGGCAGCCCGACTACGCGCTTGATGAACGTCTCACCCGACTCCTGGGACTGCGGCACGCCGCACGCCCGGCTTGAGTCCTTGCCGACGTCGCTCTGGCCCTCCTGCGGGTCGGCGCAGCCCTGGTCGTAGTTCTTGGGCGGATGGAAGACGTAGATGTCGCCGACGCTGGGCGAGCCGAAGTGCGGCCCCAGCCGGTTGACCAGCACGCGCTGGTTGATGTGCAGCGTCGGCAGCATCGAGCCGCTCGGAATCCGATACGGCTTGATGATGAACGCCTGGATCGCCAGCGCCAGGCCGAGCGCGGTGGCGACGATGACGACCAGCTCCAGCACGGAGCTCAGGGCCGACTTCTTGCCCTGCGTCACACCTATTCTTCGCCGGCGGGGGGCTCTGCGGCCGCCGGCTCGGCGTCCTGCGCCGCCGTCGGTGTAGCGGCGGGCTCAGCCCCAGCGCCAGCGGGCTGCGTGGCGGCCTCGGGCGCAGCGGCCTGCACCGGCGCGGCCTCGCGAGGGGCGGCCTCGGACGTCTCGGCCCCAGCCTCGGACGTCTCCTCGGCCGGTGCGAGCTCGGCGTCGGCGGGTGCCTGCGCCTCCTCTTGCACCGGCGGGTACAGCAGCTCGCGCTCGACGACTTCCTCGGGCCCGACCGAACGGCGTTCGCGAACCCGGGCGCGCTTGCCCACCCGGTCGCGCAGGTAGTACAGCTTGGCCCGGCGGACGTCGCCGCGGGCGGCGACATCGATCCGCTCGATCTTGGGCGAGTGCAACGGGAATGTGCGCTCGACGCCGACGCCGAACGACTGCTTGCGGACCGTGAAGGTCTCGCGGGCGCCGTGGCCCTGTCGCTTGATCACGACGCCTTCGAAGACCTGGGTGCGGCGACGCGTGCCCTCGATGACCTGGAAATGCACGCGCAGGCGGTCCCCGGCGTCGAACGTCGGTAGGCGGCGGAGCTGTGCACGCTCCAGGCTGTCGATCACGGTGCTCATGGCAAGAAAGTATCCCGACTGGCTCCACCGGAGGTCGGGCCATCCGGGTTGGCGGTGGGCTGGCAGGGGCTGCGGGCCCCCGCCCCGCGCGGGCGGTCAATGGTAGCGGAGAGACCCGTGCATCGCGGATCCGCATGCCGGACGCTCATTCCGGCTCCGCGGCCCCGCGCATCCGGCTCTGCTCCAGGCGCCACTCGCGGATCCGCGCATGGTGCCCGGAGAGCAGCACCTCGGGCACGCGCCAGCCGCGATGCTCGGCCGGCCGGGTGTAGTGCGGGTACTCCGGCGCGCCACCGAGTGCGGCGCTGAAGGACTCCTCGATCACCGAGTCCTCGTGCCCCAGCGCACCGGGCAGCTTGCGCAGGACGGCATCGCAGATGACCATCGCGGCCAGCTCCCCGCCCGCCAGGACGTAGCGGCCGATCGACAGGCGGTCGCCGACCATGTGTTCGAGCACCCGCTCGTCGAAGCCCTCGTAGCGACCGCACAGCAGCGTCAGCGCACGCTCGCCGGCGAGCTCGTCGACGAGGGCGTCGTCGAGCACCCGGCCACCCGGGGTCAGCGCGATCACGCGCCGCTCGCCGGCCAGCGCCACGGGATCGCGCCCGTAGCGGGCCCGCAGCGCCGCCTCGACCACGTCGACCCGCAGGACCATGCCGGCGCCGCCGCCGAACGGCGTGTCGTCGACCTGGCCCGAGCTGAGCGGAGTGTGGTCGCGGTAGTTGACGTACTCGAGGCGAGCACCGGCGGCGATCGCGTTGGCGACGTGCCGCTGCCCCTCGAACCACGCAAACGCCGGCGGGAACAGCGTGAAGACATCGATCGCGATCGTCGGCTCAGTCACCGAGGAAGCCCAGATCGACATCGATCTCGCGCCGCTCGAGGTCGACCGAGCGCACGGCATCGCTGACCAGCGGCACCAGCAGGTCGGCGGCGTCGCCGGGGCGCGCGACCTCGAGCACCTCGCACGAGGGCAGCGCCCGCAGCCGCACGACGGTTCCGATGTCCTGGTCCCCGTCGCGCACGACGCAGCCCTCGAGGTCCTCGGCCCACCACTCGTCGGGCCCGAGCGGTGCCGCGGCGCTGCGGGGCACGAGCAGCAGCTCGCCGCGCAGCGCCTCGGCGTCGTCGCGGCTCTCGCACCGCTCGAGGCGCAGGATCGGCTGGCGGTCGGTCCCGGCCCGGCGCACGATCCTCAGCTCGCGGCCGGCCACGGTCACGCTGGCGCCCAGCGTCAGCAGCTCTGCGTTCGGTTCCCAGACGTGAAAGCTCCCATCGAGCCCGTGCGGGCGTCCCACTCCCCCGGCCCGCAGCCATCCGGGACCCGGGTCGCTCAAGAGTCGACGATGTCCACGAACACGCGGCGCTTGCTCTTGACTGCCGCGGCCTTGATCACCGTGCGCAGCGCGGAAGCGGTGCGTCCGCCCCGGCCGATCACGTTGCCGTAGTCGTCCTGGGCGACCGAGAGCTCGAGCACGATCGTCCCGTCGTCCTCCTCGACCTCGGTCACCTGCACCTCGTCGGGATACTCGACGAGCCCTCGCGCCAGGTACTCGAGCAGCTCCTTCATCGCCCAGCCGCGCTGCTACCGGGCGGTGGGCTCGATGCCCCGAATGCGCAGGAGCTTGCGCACCGACTCGCTCGGCTGGGCGCCGCGCGAGAGCCAATCCCGGATGCGCTCCTCGTCGAGCACGATCGTCGAGGGATCGGTCTGGGCGTTGTAGTGCCCCACCGTCTCGATCACGCGACCATCGCGCTTGGAGCGCTGGTCGGCGACGACGACGCGCCAAATCGGGTTCTTGCGCCCGCCAACGCGGGTCAATCTGAGTCGGACTGCCATGAGCGGGGTGAGATTAGCGTGATTGCGAAATCCGCGCGGCGCGCGCCGCTCAGCGGCTCTGGCGCATCAGCGCGCCAAGATCGGGCATCTTGCCCTGGGTCACCTGACGCATCACCTTGCGCATCTGCTCGAACTGCTTGATCAGCGCCTTGACCGCCTGCACGTTGGTGCCCGACCCGCGCGCGATCCGCAGCCGCCGGGAACCCTTGATCAGCTCCGGGTGACGGCGCTCCTCCGGCGTCATCGCGAGGATGATCGCCTGCAGACGATCGAACTCACGCTCGTCGAGCTTGACGCCGCGCAGCTCCTTGCCGACGCCGGGCAGCATTCCGAGCAGCGACTGCAGCGGTCCCAGCCGGCGGACCTGGCGCATCTGGTCCAGGAAGTCGTCGAGCCCGAACTCCTGCTTGCGGATCTTGCGCTCGAGCTCGGCCGCCTGGTCCTCGTCGTAGGTGCCCTGGGCCTTCTCGATCAGGGTCATCATGTCGCCCATGCCGAGGATCCGCTGCGACATCCGGTCGGGATGGAACTTCTCGAACTGGTCGAGCTTCTCGCCGGTGGAGGCGAACAGGATCGGCTTGCCGGTGATCGCCTTCACCGACAGCGCCGCGCCGCCGCGCGCGTCGCCGTCGAGCTTGGTCATCACCACGCCGTCGAACTGAACCACCTCGGCAAACTGCTCGGCCACCGCGACCGCGTCCTGGCCCGTCATCGCGTCCACGACCAGCAGCACGTCATGGGGCTTGACCGCCTTCTTGATCTGGGCCAGCTCGGTCATCAGCGCCTCGTCGATGTGCAGCCGGCCGCTGGTATCGATGATCAGGACGTCCTTGCCCTCGGAGATGGCGCGGTCGCGGGCCCAGGCGGCGATCTTGACCGGATCGCGGTCGGTGCCCTGCTCGTAGACGTCGGCTCCGGCCTGGGTCCCGACCTTGATCAGCTGGTCGACCGCGGCCGGGCGGTAGACGTCGCACGCGGCGACGGCGACCGAGGAGCCGTGCTGTTCACGCAGGTAGCGGGCGAGCTTGGCTGTCGCCGTGGTCTTGCCCGACCCCTGCAGCCCGGCCATCACGATCACCGTCGGCGGCCGGGGCGAGAACGAGAGCTCCCGCGCTGCCCCGCCCATCAGCTCGGTCAGCTCGTCGCTGACGATCTTGACCACCTGCTGGCCGGGGTTGAGCTGACCGATGATGTCGGCTCCGAGCGCCCGCTCCTTGACGGTGCTGGTGAAGCTCTTGACGACCTTGAAGTTGACGTCGGCCTCCAGCAGCGCAAGGCGGATCTCCCGCATCGCGGCCGACACGTCGTCCTCGGTCAGCGTGCCGCGCCCGCGCACGTCGGCGAGCGTGGCCTGCAGCTTCTCGGCAAGTGAGTCGAACATCCCCTGTGAGCCTACCGTGGCGTCGCGGAGTCTATTCGGAGCTCTCGGTCAACTCTCCGGCAGCCTGCTCGTCCCTGCGCAGGCCGAGCGCCTCGCCGAAGCCCCCGAACGCCTCCGCGAACTCCGACGGGATCACGAACACGAGCACAACGAGGGCGACGATTGCACCGGCCATGCAGTTCCTCCTACTCGGTTACCAGCGCCGTGGCGCCCTTGATCTCGACGACGTGGACCCTCGTTCCGCTCTCGATCACCTGATCCTCGTCGAAGGCGCGAGCGGTCCACACCTCACCGTCGATCTTGACGCAGCCGACGCCCTCGTCGTTGACGATCCGCTCCAGCACGATCGCCTGCTTGCCGACCAGCGCCGCCGTCCCGGTCCTGATCCGGGGCGCGTTCTGCCGGTGAGAGCGAGCGATCGGCCGCACGATCCCGAAGGTCAACAGCGACGCAATCACGAACACGAACCATGACGCGATGCCGCCCGCGCCGGCGGCGTCGGTGATCGCCGCCAGCGCCGCCCCGACCGCCAGCGGGGCCAGGAAGAACCCCGTCGTCAGCATCTCGCCGACGGCGAACACGCAGGCAGCGATCACCCACAGGACGGTCCCCGACATCTCAGTCTCCGAGATTACCGCGCCCGGACCTCCGAGCCACCGGCTTCTGGACTACTTGATTACGCGGAACACACCACGCATGAACGGGTGGATACGGCAGAAATACGTGTACGTGCCGGGGGGGAGATTGCTCGGCGTCTTCCACATCAGCCGGTTGATCGCCGGCGTGCCGAGCCCGAGCTGGCCCGAGTCGTAGTTCCCCGCCCCGTTGGCCAGCGGGTAGGAGATCCCGGTGTCCAGGCCGCACGGGTACTGGCATGAGGTCACCGCGTGGAAGATCGACTGCAGGTACGCCGGGCTCGGGTTGATGTAGTTCCCGGGGTCCAGCGAGCTGGCGTCGTCGTTGACGAACGTGATCGACTGGCCGCGGCGCACCGTCGGCGTGCAGCGATCGGGGCCCGTGGAGGTGAAGTCGCCGGGCGTGAAGTGGAAGCCGCCGATGATCACCTTGTGCGTCAGGCAGGTCGGGAACTTCTTCAGGTTCACCTTCAACGACAGGCTGCCGCCGTGGTGATTGTTCTCGGGCAAGTGCCCGTGGGTGAGGTGGTTGCTCAGATCGAGCTTGTGGGTGAACGGGTCAACGCCGGTCTGGTCGTTGTAGGCCTCCCAGACGACCATGATCCCCATCGACTCGTACCACGAGGCGCGCCGGGTCTCGTACGTGGCGCTGATCCGCAGCACGTCCCCGGCCTTGACGGCGGGCCGCCAGTCGGGCGCCGTGCCGCCCATCGCCATGTCCCACGAGATCGGGCCGCGCTTGTCCCAGTAGTGAGCGCTGGAGCGGAACAGCCGCACCGAGTTCGGCACCATGCCGGGGACGGCACCGCCGCTCGGCGCGGCGCCGGGCCGGATCAGGTCGAGGTCGTCGTACAGGCCGCCCGGATGGATGTGACCCGCTGTGGCAACGAGCGTGCCGGCGTGGGAGACCGTGAGCTCGTTCAGCGGCGGGCCGGCGCCGTACGGGTTCTTGGCCATGTCCGGGAACGTGTAGATACCGTTACGTCCGCCGTAGCGGTGGACGTCGAAGACCGGGTAGATGTTGCCGCGCTCGACGTCCATCCAGATCGGGTGCACGGTGGTCATGGCGACCGCGAGCGGCGAGTTCAGCGGCACGAAGTCGATGTCGTAGGTGATGTAAACCCGCGCCGCCTTGTCGGTGAGGTTGTGGATCATGTAGTTGAGGATCCACTTGTCCTTGGCGGCGATCGGATACCCGTAGCCGGCCGGCAGCTGGTAGGTCGTCTTCTCCTCGCCGGCAGCCATGAACGGATACAGCGAGTTGCCGTTGCCCTCTCCCGCACCGGCCTGTCCGTTGCTCAGCCACACGCCGTGATGGAGGTGGATCACGTCCACCCGCGGGACCGCACCGCAGCAGGTTCCGTTGGACTTGGCGTAATGCAGATTCGGCGCCATCCGAATCATGTAGCCGTCCTGGTTCGGCTTCGGCACGTTGTTGTGGTCGAGCAGGATCAGGTTGGCGCCCGGGGTGACCAGATACGGCCCGGCCTGGAAGTGCAGGTGCTCAACGCCCGTGGCTGCGCCGGCGGGCCCAGCCGAGAACGCGAGCGTACATGCGGCCAGCGCAACTAGACCCAGAATCGACCTTCTCACAGCGCTCTCCTCGCAGGCGCGTTGTGCGCCTCCCGTCCGTCATCCTACGTGACGAGCGCTCTGGCGAACTCTGTGGCGTCGAACGGACGCAGGTCTTCGAGCTTCTCGCCGACGCCGATCAGCTTCACGGGGATGCCCAGTTCGTGGGCGATCGCGAGCGCGATCCCGCCCTTCGCCGTCCCGTCGAGCTTGGTCAGCACAAGGCCGTCGACGGCGACCGCCTCGGCGAACAGACGCGCCTGGCGCAGGCCGTTCTGACCGGTCGTGGCGTCGACGGTGAGCAGCGTCTCGTGCGGCGCCTCGGGGATCTGCTTGGCGATCACGCGGCTGACCTTGGAGAGCTCCGCCATCAGGTCGTCCTGCGTGTGCAGCCGCCCGGCGGTGTCGATGATCACCACGTCGGCGCCCTCGCGACGGCCGGTGGCGACGGCGTCGTAGGCGACCGAGCCCGGATCGGCTCCGGGCTGTCCCTTGACGAGCTTCACGCCCGCCCGCTCGGCCCAGATCTCGAGCTGCTCGACAGCGGCGGCGCGGAACGTGTCGGCGGCTCCGAGCACGACCGTGCGGCCGAGCTCCTGGCGCAGATGCCACGCGAGCTTGCCGATCGTCGTCGTCTTGCCGGTGCCGTTGACGCCGACCATCATGATCACCGTCGGCTGAGGGGTGATGTCGATCTGGTCATCCCCGGTCCGGGCGATGTCGGCCAGCAGCTCTGTCAGCCGCGCCGTCAGCGCCTCGCCGCCTGACACCTCCCCCCCGGTCGCCTCGCGCTCGAGCTGCTCGACCACCTCGGCCGTCGTGGTGGCGCCGACATCGGCGTAGATCAGCGCCTCCTCGAGCCGCTCCCACGTCTCGTCGTTGAGGTCCTCGAACAGCGTCGCCTGGATCTCGCTGGTCAGTGCCTGACGCGTCTTGCGCAGGTTCTCGCGCAGCCGGCGGAAGCGGCCCATGCGGGGCTCGGAGCCGCCGCTCTCCGTGGTGTCGCCACCGGCGGCGGCGGGCGCGCCGTCAACGATGAAGAGATCTCGCCAGTCGCGGGCCATCGGGGCGCGCGACCTTACCAGCCGTCAGGCGGCGGCTTCACGCGGGAGGCGCCGCGAGACGACCTTGGAGATGCCGTCGGAGCCCATCGAGACGCCGTACAGCGAATCGGCCGCCTCCATCGTGCGCCTCTGATGCGTGACGACGATGAACTGCGCGCGCTGTGAGTACTGCCCGAGGAGTGCCAGGAAGCGGTCGATGTTGAGATCGTCGAGCGCCGCCTCGACCTCGTCGAGGATGTAGAACGGGCACGGGCGGGCCAGGAAGACCGAGAACAGGAAGGCCAGCGCGGTCATCGACTTCTCGCCGCCCGAGAGCAGGGTCAGGCGCTTCATCGCCTTGCCCGCCGGCGTGATCTCGATCTCGACGCCGAGCAGGTCCTCGCGGTCCTCGTCCTCGTCGAGCTCGGACACCGGCTCGGAGGGCTCGGAGCCCTCCTCGGGCGGAGGCGGCGTCTGGCCGCCCAGTACGCGGGCCTGACCGTCGCGCTCGGTGACCAGGCGCAGCCGGCCGCGGCCGCCGGGGAACAGCTGCTCGGCCAGCTCTTCGAAGTTGCGTGCTGCGGCCTCGAACGTCTGCTCGAACGTCTCCCGGATCTGACGGTCGGTCTCGATGATCAGCTTCTGCAGCTCGCGCAGGGCCGTCTCGAGGTCGGTGCGCTGGCGCTCGAGCTCCTCCACGTGCTCGAGCGCCTCGGCGTACTCGGCCTCGGCCAGCGGATTGACCGGCCCGAGCTGCTCGCGCCGGCGCGCCAGCCGCTCCAGCCGTGTGCTCAGCGCCTGGCGCTCCTCGTCGCCGAGCGGCTCGACGGCCGCCTCCGGCATCAGGCCGAGCGGGCCGGCCAGCTCACGCAGCTCGGCCTCGGCGTCGGCGGCCTGATCGCGGGCACGTTGCGCGCCGACCTCGGCGGTCGTGAGCTGCTCGTTCTCGCGCTGCAGCCGCGTCTGCAGCCCCGCCTCTTCCTGGGCGCAGGCGCGCAGTGCAGAGGCGACGTGCTCGCCGGCCTCGCGATCGGCCGTGAGCGCCGCCTCGAACATACGGCGGTGCTCGGCGATCGATTCCGCCGCCCGCTCGAGCGCGCCGATCAGGCGTTCGAGCACCGGCTCGAGCGCCTCGTCACGGGTGATCTGGCCCCGCAACCGGGCGATCCGGCGCCCGCGCTCGGCACGCTCGCGCTCAGCCCGCTCGGCCATCCGGCGCTCCGCCGAGAGCTCGGCCGCGATCTGGGTGCGCCGATCGCCTCCGGGACCGTCATCGGGCGCGGCCCGGCGGGCCGCGATCTGGCGCCCGAGCCGGCGCTCCTCCTCGGCGGCCTCGTCGCGGGCGCGGACCGCGGTGCGATCGGCGCCGAGCGCCTGCTCGCGCTCGCCGTCAGCCTCCGTCACCGCCGCGGCCGCCCGCTCGAGCTCGGCCCCGGCCGCGACCTCGGCCTGCACCGCCTGCTCGCTGGCACGGATCAGCTGCTCGCGCCGGTTGCGCTCGGCCAGCACGCGATCCTCGCCCACGGCGGGCGCCTGGCGGACCTCACAGGCGAGCGGCGCGAACACCCGTCCGGCGCGGGTGACGGCGATGCCGGCGAAATCGTCGGGCACCGCGGCGAGATCGTCCACGACCCACGCGTCGGCCAGCAGCTCGCGGGCCAGCGCGACCGGCTGATCGCGGCCGCGCACGAGCTCGGCGAGCCGCAGGCCGCCCGGCGCGGGCGGCCCGGCGAGGGCCGGTGGCGCGCCGACGGTGGGTGGTTGACCGGCGACCGGTGGCCGGCCGGCGCTGGGGCGTCCGCCGGCGACGAGCACGCGCCCACCGTCGGTTCCGGCGCGGTCGAGCAGCGCCGCCGCAGCGTCGCGATCGGCCACGACCGCCGCGCGCAGACGCCCGTCGAGGGCCGCGGCCAGCGCCAGCTCATAGCCCGTCTCGACCTCTAGCCCGTCGGCCAGCGCGGTCGCGCCGCCCGGGGCGCCGGCCTGCGCGCGGAGGAATTGGTTGACGGCGGCGAGCTCGCCGCCGACCCGCGCCGCCTCGCGCCGGGCTGCCTCGACGCCCCGCTCGGCCTGCCGGACCCCGGCTCGGGCCTGCTCGGCGACATGCTCGGCGGCGTCACGCGCCGAGCCCGCGGCGGCCGCCGTGGCGTCACGGCGCTCGATCTCCGCCGCGGCCTCGGCGCGCAGCTGCTCGAGCTCGGCGAGGAGACGGGCTACCTCGGCCGCGCGGTCCCGCTCGAGCCCGGCCAGCTCCTGCTCGAGCGCCACGATCCGCCCCGCGGTCCCCTCATCGGGAATGTCGGCGGCGGCCTCGGTCTCGAGCGCCGCCAGCGCCTCGCGTCCCCGTGTCACGCGGGCGCTGAGCGTCGCGGCTGAGGTCCGCGTGGCCTCGGCCCGATAGCCGATCCGGTCGCCCGCGGCCTGCGCCGCGTACGAGCGCCGCGAGAGCTCCTCGCGACGCGTGCTGCGGCTGGCCAGGGCCTCCTCGGCCTCCTCGCGGCGCTTGCCCACGGCGCGCAGCTCGCGCTCGACCGCCTCGCGGCGCGAGCGGCCTGCGGCGGCGGCAGCGGCGGCCTCCTCGAGCGCGATGCAGCGCGCCCGCAGATCGTCGCGAGCCAGCTCCCAGCGGGTCTCGAGTGTCTGGCGCTCGAGCCGGGCGTGCAGCTCGGCCGCCTCGGCCTGACGCTTGAGCGGCCGCAGCCGCGAGCGGGCCTCGCGCTCGACGTCGAGCGCGCGATCGAGGTTCTCCTGCGTGCGAGCGAGCTTCAGCTGAGCGCGGCGGCGGCGCTTGCGGTGCTTGCCCAGGCCGGCGGCCTCCTCGATCAGCAGCCGGCGGTCGCGCGGCTTGGAGGTGACGATCGCCTCGACCCGGCCCTGCGAGATGACCGAGTGCATCTCCTTGCCCAGGCCGGTGTCGGAGAGGAGCTCGATCACGTCCACGAGCCGGCAGCGCGCGCCGGCCAGGCGATATTCGCCCTCGCCGCTGCGATCCAGCCGACGCAGGATCGAGATCTCGGGTGTGCCGAGCCCGAGCGTTCCCTCGCTGTCGTCGAGCACCAGCTCCACCTCGGCGCTCTTGGCCGCCTGGCGGCCGGGGGCGCCGCCGAAGATCACGTCCTGCATCGACTGGCCGCGGACGGCGAGCGGCGACTGCTCCCCGAGCGCCCACAGCACGGCGTCGGTCACGTTCGACTTGCCCGACCCGTTCGGGCCCACGATGACGCTGACGCCGGGCCCGAACTCGAGCCTGGTGCGGTCCGGGAAAGACTTGAAGCCCTTGAGGGTGATCGATTTCAGATGCACGGCTGGATCACGCCCTGATCACCTCGAGGGCCGTACGGGCGGCCTCCTGCTCGGCGTCCTTCTTGCTGCGCCCGGTGCCGCGGCTGAGCTCGATCTCGCCCACCGTCGCCGCGACCGAGAAGATCCGGTCGTGCGGCGGGCCCTCCTCGGACACGACCGAGTAGGTCACGACCTCGCCGCGCTGGGCAAGCCGCTCCTGCAGGGAGGACTTGAAGTCGACCGGGTGCTCGAGCGCATCCTCGATTTCGGGCCCGAACGCCTCCACCACGGCGTCCGCGGTGCGGTCGTACCCGAAGGCCAGGTAGCAGGCGCCGATCACGGCCTCGATCACCGAGGCCAGCACGCGCTCGGTCGAGACCAGCGCGCCGACCGTGCCCGCGGCGCCCGTGGGGGCGGCCGCGCGCAGACGCTCGGGCAGGCCGAGGCGCTCGGCGACCTCGCGGCAGGAGCGGCCGGAGACGGTCTGCGCTCGGATCTTCGTCAGCCGGCCGGCGCCGAAACGGTCGGCCTCGAGCCGCGGATACAGATGCGTGGTGATGGCCAGCGCGAGCACGCTGTCGCCGAGGAAGGCAAGCCGCTCGTAGGACTCCGACCGCCGCGTCGTCCACGAGGCGTGTGTGAACACGGGAGCCGCCAGCTCTTCGGGCAGATGCTCGAGCAGCGCGTTGAGCTTCTGGCTCACGCAGGGCTCAGGGCCTTGAATCGCTCTCGCCGACAGAGGCGGTGGCACCGCCGCTCGCGAGCACGAAGTCAACCGCCTGGCCGACGGTCAGGATCTTGGCCGCCTCTTCGTCTGAGATCTTCACACCGTAGGAGTCTTCGAGCTCCTGCACCAGCGTGTAGAGATCCAGCGAATCGGCTTCCAGATCCTCCCTGAAGCGCGTGGGCTCCTGGATTGTGTCCGGGTCCACCTCGAGCTCATCGGCCAAGTGGTTGCGGACCAGTGAGAAGACCTGCTCGCGGGTCATCGGTTCGACACCGTAGCCGGGCGTTCGGACGGGCTGCCGTCCCCCGCCCCGTCTTCTCCGTGGCCGCTCTGGGATCGCAGCGCCCCGGCAGCCTCCAGCGCACTCCGGGTCTGGCCGATCACGTCCTCCTGGACCCCGCGGGCGGCAACCTCGATCGCGCGGGCGAAGCCACGGCGCGTGAACCGGCCGTGGGCGATCACGCCGAGGTGCCGCAGCCCGAGCATGTAGGCCCCGCCGGGACCCTCGGGATCGATCTCGTCACGCAGGCTGCGGACCGCCGGCGCCAGCAACAGGCCGCCGAGCTTGGCCCGCCACGAGGAGTGGGCGGCGTCCCGGATCGCCCGCAACGTGCGTCCGGAGACGCCCTCGATCAGCTTCAGCGTGATGTTCCCGGTGAAACCGTCCATCACGACGACGTCGGCGACGCCGTCGGTCACCTGGGTGCCCTCGATGTTGCCGATGAAGTTCAGTCCTTTGCCGCCAGGTCCGGCCAGCTGCTCGTGGGCGGCGATCAGCTCCGGGGTGCCCTTGACGGGCTCCTCGCCGTTGGAGAGCAGGGCCACACGGGGCGAGGGCAGGCCCATGACCGCCTGGGCGAACGCGGAGCCCATGTGCGCGAACTGGACCAGGTGCTCGGGCCGGCACGTAACGTTGGCCCCGACGTCGAGCAGCAGCACCGGCGGAGCGCCGGGCATCGGCACCGGAAGCGCGAGCGCAGGGCGATAGATACCACGGTCGCGGCGCAGGTTGAACAGGCCGGCGGCCAGCGCCGACCCGGTCGAGCCGCCGGACACGAGCGCCTGCGCGCGGCCCTCGGCGACGGCCCGCGCGGCCTGGACGATCGAGGCCTCGGGCGTCGAGCGGACCGCGAACGCGGGATCGGTGGCCTTGGCGATCGAGATCGGCGCGTCGACGACCTCGACGCCGGCGGCGACGGGGCCGATCGCGCCCGCCGGACCGAACAGCAGCACGCCGATGCCGGCGGCTGCCGCGTCGGCTGCGCCGGCTGCTACCTCAGCGGGGCCAAGGTCAGCCCCGCCCGCATCGACGGCGACGGTGACCACAACCGGGACCGTCAGAGGGTCTCGTCGCGCGCGTCCGCGCTGACCACTTCACGGCCCTTGTAGGTGCCGCACACCGGACAGACTCGGTGGGGCATCCTGGGGCTGTGGCATTGCGGGCACGCGTTGTACGCGGGCGCGCTGATCTTGTGCTGCGCGCGGCGCTGGGCTGTGCGGGCGTGTGATTGCTTCTGCTTGGGGACGGCCATGGGCGCATGAGTCTAGTGCCAATCGCCACCGGACACCCGATGGCACCCGCTGAGCATGACCCGGAGCCTCAGTCGAAATGGATCTCCGACAGCGTTGCCCAGCGCGGGTCGGGATCGGGCTCGTGGGCGTGGTCGGGGCCGGCCGCGTTCAGGTCCGCCCCGCAGATCGGGCACAGGCCGGCGCAATCGGGGCGGCAGAGCACCTGGGTCGGCAGCGCGAGCGCGAGCGCGTCCCGGGCCCACGCGCCGAGGTCGAGCACCTGCTTGGCGACATAGGGGCTGTCGAGCTCGTCCACCTCGCCGGGCTGGGAGATCTCGCGGACGTCGATCGTGTACGCGGGGGCGGCCGGACCGAGACAGCGCATGCAGGGGCCCTCGAGCGCGGCCGCGAAGTGCAACCGCAGCGCGTACCCCTCGCCCGTCGTGCGCGAGACGTCCAGCACCGCCGGGATCAGCGTCGGCGTCACCCGGTACTCCTCACCGCCGAGCTCGAAGGGCTCGATCTCGACCTCGAGCTCGAGCCGGCGGCCCTCGCCGCTGGTCAGCTTCAGCCGCCCGAGATCGAAGGTATCCGTTCTCAGACCCATGCTCCGAGCTTATCGAGCGGGCGGGCGCGGGTCCGTGGGCCTGGGTCGCCGGTGGAGGCCCGGCGGGGGTTCAGGGCAGGGTCAGGCCGGCGGGCAGCTCGCCGCGATCGATCAGCGCGTAGATCTCGGCCGCGCGGCGCGGATTGAGGAACACGTGGCGCTGCCCGACGCTCGGCTTCTCGACCAGCAGGCCGGAATCGATCAGCCGGTCGGCGATCTCGATCACGAGCGCCCGCTCGTGGCGGGCGAACCCGCGCGGGAGGTGCTCGAACTCGGTGTGATAGCCACCCCACTTGCCCATCCCGGCCAGCCGCTGGAGGATCCGCCGCGCAACGCGAAGGCCCCGGTCGAGCTCCTCGTGGGGCCGCGTCATCGCCGGCCCGGTCCCGAGCGCGGCCAGCACGAGCTCCTCGTGCTCGGACACGGAGCGCTCGTCGGCGGGGCGGCCGTCGAGCCGCGCCACCGCCTCGGCGACCCGGAGCGGATGGGCCGCGCCGATCGGCTCCCGGAGGTCGGCGACACCCTCGAGCACGGCCGCCGGAACCGCTTGGGCGCAGGCGCGCAGGCGGTCGATCGTCGAGGCGTGATCCTCGAACGCCAGCGGCGCCAGCTCGGCCGCCTCGACCGCGACGGGGGCGGCGACCGGCAGCCCGAGCGCCAGGTAGCCCCACAGCTGGCCCGCCAGCAGCTCGTGGGCCAGTCCCCCGGCGACCCCGGGGCCGTGCGCCGGCGATGGTGCGCCGGCCGGCCGCCCGGAGCGCTCGCGCGCCGGCGCGCCGACGTCGACGAGCGCCCCCACGACCGCCGCCGTCAGCAGCCACTCGCGCTCGCGCAGCGAGGCGGCGTCGGCGCGCAGCATCGGATCCACCGGCACCACCGCGAGCAGTCCGGGCCCGCCGGGACCGATCGCCACCGTCACCGGGCGCCGGTAGCCGGAACGGGTGAGTCGCAGCTCGGCCGCGCCGGCCCGCAGCTCCTCGAGCAGCAGCGCGCGCAGCTGTCCGACCCGCTCTCCCGGCGCGCTGACGCCGCCGGCCTCGGCCAGAGCCGTGGCCAGCGCTCCGCCGCGGGAGACGTCGGGGGCACGAGGATCGTCCATCCCGGCGAGCGTAACCGGCCGGGGGGAGCGCGCCGCGCGGAGCGAGCCGCGATCATGTGGGCCGTGTCGAACTGGTTTCGCTCCTACGGCTTCGCCGACGTCATGGAGGATCTGCTGATCGGCGCCTACCCGCTCGACGCCGACGACGTGAAGATGCTCCGCGCGATCGGCGTCAGCCAGATCCTCAACCTGGCCGAGGACGGGGAGTACCGGCCCGGCGACCGCGAGGCGGTCCAGAGCGCGCTCGCCGCCGCCGGCATCACCGAGGCCCGCCGCAGCCTGACCGACTACGGCGGCCTGCCCGCCGACGAGCTCGAGGGCGCCGTGCAGGATGTCAACGGCTGGCTCGACGACGGTCGCCGTGTCTACATCCACTGCCGGGCCGGCTGGCAGCGCTCGGCCGCGGTCGCCGCCGGCGTGGTCGCGGTGCGCAAGGGCATCGATCTCGATCAGGCGCTCGTCCACGTCCAGGCCCACAAGCCCACCGCCGACCCCCTGCCCCACCAGCGCGAGGACCTTCGCCGCTGGTGGGAGGCCCGCGCCGACGTCGCCCCGGAGGGGTGAGCCGGCGCCTTACTCGGCCGCGCGCAGGCGCCGGGCGGTGAGCTCGCCGGCCACCGACTCGCCGAGGCTCAGCTCGCCCTGCACCGGCGGGGGCGGCGCGACGGGCGCGTCGTCCTCGTCGGGCAATTCGGCCGCGCGCACCGCCCGGGCGCTGACCGTGACGTGCTCGAGGTGGGGCAGCTCGCCGGCGGCCACGCCGTGGTCGGCGAAGCGCCGAGCGCCGGGGAGCACACGGGCCTCGTAGGAGCCGACGGTCTCGTTGTAGGCCCGCACAGCCCCGTTGAGCCGGTTGCCGAGCGTGGCCAGCAGGCTCGAGAGCTTGACCAGCCGCGCGTGCAGCTCGCGCCCGAGATCCGAGACCGCCTGGGCGGACTCAGCCACCCGCTCCTGCTGCCAGCCGTACCCGACCGCGCGGAGCATCGCCAGCAGCGTGGTCGGCGTCGCGATCAGGACGCGTCGCGCCATCGCGTCCTCGATCAGGGTCGGGTCGGACTCCAGCGCGGCGCCGTACAGGTGCTCGCCGGGCAGGAACATGACGACGAAGTCGGGGGCCGAGTCGAGCCCGGACCAGTACGCCTTGTCGGCCAGCTGCTTGACGTGCTTGCGCAGCAGCCGGGCGTGGTCGCGCAGGTGACGGTCGCGCTCCTCCTCGTCACGGGCCTCGTAGGCGTCGAGCACCCCCTGCAGCGGCGCCTTGGCGTCGACCACGACGTGCTTGCCGCCGGGCATCCTGACGACCAGATCCGGCCGCAGGGTGACGTCGTCCCCGGGCACCGTGGACTGCTCGACGAAGTCGCAGTGGCGCACCATGCCGGCCAGCTCGACGACATTGCGCAGCTGCATCTGGCCCCACTGACCGCGGGCGTTCGGCTTGCGCAGCGCAGTGACGAGCGCGCCGGTCTCGCTGCGCAGCTTCTCGCCCGTCTCGGTCAGGTTCTTCAGCTGGGCCTCGAGCGCGCCGCGTGACTCGCGGCGCTCCTGGTCGAGCCGCACCAGCTGCTGGTCGACCCGGCCGAGCTGCTCGCGCAACGGCGCCACGAGCTGCTCGACCGCCTGCTGGCGGCGCTCGAGGTCGCCCTTGGCCTGCACCTGCGCGGTCTGCAATTGGGCCCGGGCGAGATCGGTGAGCTGGGCCACGCTCGTCTGCAGCGCCTCGGCTGAGAGCGTCTTGAACGCATCCGATAGCCGCGCCTGGGCGTCGTGCACTGTGGCCAGACGGTCATCGGCTCGGACGCGCTCATGCTCGAGCTCGGAGCGGGCGCGCACGAGCTCACGGTCGAGCACGGCCGCGCGCGCGGCCTCGGCGCCGAGCCCCCGGATGCGGGAGCCCAGCACGAGCACCGCCACGGCTCCCCCCACGATCAGACCGACCAGCAACCACAGTGCGTTCATAGGACGTCCCAGCATGCCGCGGCGAGCGGACGGAACCCGGGTGCGAGAATCGCGCCGTGCCGAGCAACCGTGTTCGCCGCCACGTGATCATCCACGGCCGCGTCCAGGGGGTCTTCTTCCGCGACTCGCTGCGCGAGCGAGCCCGCACCGCCCTATCCCGCCAGCGCCTGCTCGAACGCCCGCTTGGCGGCCTCGCCCCGCACCGCGAACACGACGCGCTCGGGAGTGCCGTTGGCGGCGAGGTGGCGCCGGACCTCCTCGACCTCGATCCGGGCCGCCTCATCGAGCGGGAAGCCACCGACGCCGGTGCCGAAGGCGACGAGCGCCAGCGAGTGGGCGTCGAGCACGGTGGCCCTGGCCAGCGTGCTCGCGGTGGCGCGCCGGATCACGTCGGCGGACGTGGGACCGCCGGGCTCCATCGTCGCGGCGTGGATCACCCAGCGGCAGGGCAGCGCGCCGGCCGTCGTCTCGACCGCCTCGCCGAGGGCGATCGGGGCGCGCGCGTGGCTCTGCTGCTGGATCTCGGGGCCGCCGGCGCGGGAGATCGCTCCGGCGACCCCGCCGCCGTGCAGCAGATGCGTGTTCGCCGCGTTGGCGATCGCGTCGACCTCCAACCGCGTGATGTCCCCGTCGACGACGGAGATGCGCGACGACCCGGAGCTCAGGAGACTTCGGCCGGCTCGTCCTTGCCGGCGAGCCTGTCACGGCCGCGCTGGACGGCGGCGATGAACTTGGAGAGGTTGACCTCGAGCGTGTTGAGGATCTCGTCGGCGTAGTCCTCGGCGCCGAGCCGGATCTCGCGCTCACGGCCGCGGGCGTCCTCGATGATGTCCTCGGCGGCGCGCTCGGCCTGCTTGGTGACCTCTTCCTCGGAGATCAGCCGCTCCTGGCGATCGCGGGCTTCCTTGACGATCCGCTCCGCCTCGCGCTTGGCCTCGGCGAGCATCTCCTGACGCTCCTTGACGATCCAGCGCGCCTGCTTGATCTCCTCGGGGATCGTCGCGCGCATCTGATCGAGGATGTCGTAGATCTCCTCCTTGTCCACACGGACCTGATCGGTCAGGGGGACTGGCTTCGCGTTGTGGACGAGATCGTCCAGCTTGTCGATGAGTACCAGGACGTCCATCGCGAACCTCTGTTTCGTCAGCGGCCGAGCCGTTCCTGCAACTGCACAGCGACCTCATCGGGCACAAGGTCTTCGATGTTGCCCCCGAAGGTGGCAAGCTCCTTGACCCCGCTGGATCTGAGGAAACTGTACTTGGGCGAGGCCATGAGGTACACGGACTCGATCTCCGGGGCCTGCCGGCGGTTGAGCTGGTTCATCTCGAACTCGTACTCGAAGTCCGAGATCGCGCGCAGCCCTTTGACGATCGCCTTGGCCCCATTCTTCCTGGCGAACTCCACCACGAGGCTGCTGAAGGTGTCGACGCGGACGTTCTCCAGATGCGCGGTGGCGCGCTGCACGAAGCTCACGCGCTCCTCGGCCGTGAACAGCGTCTTGCCCTTGCGGACGGGGTGATTGACAACCGCGACGATCACGTGCTCGAACATCGCCGACGCGCGTGAGATGACGTCGAGATGACCGTTGGTGATCGGGTCGTAGGAGCCGGGACAGACTGCGATGCGGTTATCGGGAGTCATGGATTCGGATCAGGGTGTCGCCGTAGCGGCGCTCGTCGGTGAGGGGAAGGTCGAGCTCCAGCGGGGCCCGGCGGTCGCTCTCCGAGACCACTCGGGCGCCGGGGGCAAGCACCGGGGCCAGAGCGCTCGAGAACTCACGTCCGAGGCTGTTAGCTCGACTGTATGGGGGATCGAGGAAGACCAGATCGTATTGACGACCGTGAGCTCGTGCAGTCCCCAGGAACTTTGTCGCGCTCGCGCGGCGGACCTCGGCCGTCAACCCAAGGGTGTCGAGATTGCGCCGGATCGCCGTGATCGCGGCCGGCGCGAAGTCGACCAGCGTCGCCGCGGCGGCGCCGCGGGAGAGCGCCTCGATCGCCAGCGCGCCCGATCCGGCGAACAGGTCGAGCACCTCAAGGCCGTCGAGATCGCCGAGGATCGAGAACACCGCCTCACGTACCCGGTCACCGGTCGGACGGGTCGCGCTGCCGCGCGGCGCCACCAACGGGCGGCCGCGGTGGCTGCCGGCGATCACGCGCACGGCCTACGCCCGGATCGGGGCTATCGCCTCGGCTCCGAACGCGCCGGCCAGCGCGTCGGCGAGCAGCGAGTTCTCCGGCAGCGCGAGCTCGGGGTCCTCGGCGGCGACCCGGTCGGCGTGGACCCGGGCCCGCTCGAGCAGCTCCGCATCGCGCGGCAGCTCGGCGAACCGGAAGCTCTGCAGTCCGTGCTGGCGGACCCCGGCGAGGTCGCCCTCGCCGCGCAGCTCAAGGTCGATCTCGGCCAGCTGGAAGCCGTCGCGGTGGGTGGCCAGCGCGTTCAGGCGGGCGGAGGACTTGGACCCGAACAGCAGGCACAGCGAGGCGTGCTCGCCGCGCCCGATCCGCCCGCGCAGCTGGTGCAGCTGCGAGATCCCGTAGCGATCGGCGTCCTCGACCACCATCACGGTCGCGTTGGGGACGTCGATCCCGACCTCGATCACCGAGGTGGCGACGAGCACATCGGCACTGCCGGAGGCGAACGCGCCCATCGCGGCCTGCTTCTCGGCCGGGCGCATCTGGCCGTGCAAGAGCACGACCCGGAAGTCGCGCAGCTCGCCCGCGGCCAGTCGCTCGTATTCGGTCCTCGCCGCGTGGGCCTGCAGCAGCTCGGACTCCTCGACCAGCGGGCAGACCACGAACGCCTGGCGGCCGGCGCGGAGCTCTTCACGGATGCGGCCGTAGGCGCGGGCGCGCTCGGCCTCGCTCGAGCACACGAACGTCTGCACCGGCTGGCGGCCGCGCGGTAGCTCCCGCAGCAGCGTGAAGTCGAGGTCGCCGTAGCCGGCCAGGGCCAGGGTGCGCGGGATCGGCGTCGCGGTCATGTGCAGCACGTGCGGCGCCAGGACATCGCCCTTGGCGTCCAGTGCCGCCCGCTGGCGCACGCCGAAGCGATGCTGCTCGTCGACCACGGCGACCCCCAACCGCGCAAACACGACCGAGGACTCGATCAGGGCATGGGTGCCCACGATCAGCGACAGCTCGCCTGTCCCGAGCTTGCCCAGCAGGTCGGTGCGCCGGCGCGCCGGGGTCGAGCCGGTGAGCAGGCCGGCCGGGACGGCCTCGCCCGGCATCAGCTTCTGGATCGTCGCGAAGTGCTGCTCGGCCAGGGTCTCGGTCGGGGCCATCAGCGCACCCTGCAGGCCGTGCTCGATCGCCCGCAGGATCGTGTACAGCGCCACCACCGTCTTGCCGGACCCCACCTCCCCCATCAGCAGCCGCTGCATCGGACGGGCCTGCGCGATGTCGGCGTCGATCGCGGCGAGCGCGCGCTGCTGGTCGCCGGTGAGCGCGAACGGCAGCAGCTCGGCGAGCCAGCGGGCGGTCAGGGTGCGCTCGCCGTCGAGCACCGGCGCCTGGCTCGCGTCGCGGCGCCGGGCGCGCCGGCGCAGGAGGCCGAGCTGCATCAGCAGCAGCTCGTCGAAGGCGAGCCGGCGCCGGGCGATCCCCTGGTCCTCCTCGCCGCCGGGGAAGTGCGCGGCGCGCAGCGCAGCGGCGCGGTCGGGCAGCGCCTCGCTCACGCGCATCCGCGCCGGGAGCGGCTCGATCACGTCGGTGATCGTACCGGCGTGATCGCGCACGAGCGCGTGGATCGCCGTCGAGCTGAGGCCCTCGGTGGCCGGATAATGGGCCACCGCCTCGCCACCGGTGGTGGCGTCGGTGGTGATCGCGTGGCCCTGCACGCGGAACCGGTTGCGAGCCTCGTATTTGCCGTGCAGCAGCAACCGCGTGCCCGGCGCGTAGCGTTGGGCGAGCCAGGGCTGGTTGAAGAAGGTGGCCTTCATGACACCGCTGTCGTCAGTCACCGTGGCCTCGACCAGCGGACGCATTCCGCGCCGCCGCACGGGGCGCGAGGCGATGCTCCGGACCTCCACCACGACGGTCGCCGTCTCCCCCGCGACGAGCTGCGCCACCGCCCGCGACTCGCGACGGTCGCGCGGCAGGTGCTCAAGCAGGTCCCCGACCGTGTGTAGTCCGAGCGTCACCGCCGCCTGCTCGCTCTTGGCACCGTCGAGCTTCAGCGTGGCGGCCAGCCGCGAGGGATGCGGGTAGCTGACCGGGGCGGCGTCGAGCTCATCGGCGCCGAGCGGATCGAGCGTTGCGAACGCGGTCGCGGTCATGGCCACCGGCTGATCATGACCGGCCCCGCGGTCGGGACGGGCGGCTGAGCGGTCGGGACCTACTCAGCAGACAGCAGCCACCAGTAGCTCGACTGGCCGCCATGGCTCAGCTCGAACTCGACTTCGCCCGCGGCCAGCGTGTGCACCGTCTCGTCGTCGAGCGGCGCGTCGGCCCCGCGCAGGCACGTGATCAGCTCAGCGTCCTCGGCCAGCTGCTCGAGCACGCCGCGCAGCGTGTCGCGCGGCTTGCCCCAGGCCACGAGCTCCTCCTCCACGAATCCGATCGCGTCCCCTTCCCGAAACCGCCCCTGCTTGTCGTCGCGGGCGGCCCGGGCGACGGCGCCGGTGCGGATCCGCTGCAGCGTCTCGGTCATCCCCTCCGCATTGGCGCGGGCGCTGCGCGTCGGGTCGAGGCTGACCGCGGCGGCCAGACCGGCCTGCTGTGAGCGGCAGATCACCACGTGCACGGTCTTGTCCGACAGCTCGGCGGCCCGCTCAGCCGCCATCACCACGTTGGGACTGTTGGGCAGCACGACCACCTGTTCGGCCGGGATCGCATGGATCGCCGCCAGCAGGTCGTAGGTCGAGGGGTTGAGCGTCGGGCCGCCGTCGAGGACGTGAACCCCGAGGCTCTCGAACAGGCTCCGCATGCCGTCGCCGGTCGCCACCGCGAGCACCCCGCAGACGTCGGCGACGGCGGGCCTGGCGAGCCGCCGGTCGCGCTGCTCGATCTGCGCGTGCATGTCGGCCACGTCGAGGTGCGAGATCACCCCGGCGTCGGCGAACAGGGCGGTGGCCTGATCGGGATCGTCGGTGTGGACGTGGACCTTCAGGGTCGTCGCGTCGCCGACCACGAGCACGGAGTCGCCGAGGCGCTCGAGCTCGATCACGAACCGGCGCGCCTCGAGGTCGGAGCCCGTGACGGCGAAGTTCGTGCAGTAGCGGTACGTGCTCGAGCCATGCTGGGGGTGGGTGACGCGGGCCGGAGCGTGGTGCTCGAGCGGCGGCGGGGCGGTGCCGCGCAACGCGCCGACGATGCCGGCCAGGAGGACGGTGAGGCCATAGCCACCGGCGTCCACGACGCCGGCCTCGCGCAGCACGGGCAGCAGGTCGGGACCGCGCAGGACCGATTCCTCGCCGGCGGCGAGCGCCCGCTCGATCACCTCGGCGACGACGGCGTTCTGCTCCGCAGCGGTCGCCTCGGGTCCGAGGCGCGCGTCCTGCATGTGGGCCACCTCGGAGGCGACGCGGTGGGCCATCTCGCGCACGACGGTGAGGATCGTCCCCTCGGCCGGGTCGCGGACCGAGCCGTAGGCCTGGTCTGAAGCGCGGGCCAGGGCGGCGCTGATCAGGACCGGATCGATCAGCTCGCCGGGGCGGCTGGCCAACTCCTCGGCGGCGCCGCGGATGAGCTGCGAGAGGATCACGCCGGAGTTACCGCGCGCGCCGAGCAGCGCCGCGCGGGCGACCGAGGCCACGATCTCGTCGCGGTCGATGTCGTCGATCGTGCGCTCCTCCGAGGAGTCGCTGAGACGATCGAGCTCCTGCAGCACGGCGCGCAGCGTCAGCACCATGTTGTCGCCCGTGTCGCCGTCGGCGACCGGGAACACGTTGAGGTCATTGACCTCCTCGCGACGGGCCTCGAGCTCGGCCAGGGCCGCCTCGATCAGCGCCCGGAACCTGACGATGCTGGGATCGGACACCGGGGTCACCCGGTGATCAGCGAGCCTTTGCGACCTTGCCGGCCTTCAGGCATCGAGTGCAGACGTAGACCCGCCGCGGCGTGCCGCCGTCGTCGATCCTGACGCGCTGGAGGTTCGGGTCGAAGCGCCGCTTCGTCGCGACCATCGAGTGGCTGCGGCTGTTGCCGAACGCGGGACCCTTCGCACATACATGACAGACCTTTGGCATGGCCTGCGAGTATAGACGGCTCGTCCTGGGTACAGACCTCACCTTGACCGTCCACAGACTCGAAAACATCCAGCTGCCCGAACGCTATGAGCTCGTTCGCCATCTCGCGAGCGGCGGCATGGCGTCCGTCTGGTGCGCCGAGGATCGCGTACTCGGCCGCCGGGTGGCGATCAAGCTGCTGGCCCCGCGGCTCCAGCACGACCCGGGCGCCGTGGCCCGGTTCGGGCGCGAGGCGCGAGCGGCGGCGCGCCTGTCCGCCCACCCGCACGTGGTGACGATCTACGACGTCGGCGAGTCCGGCGGGAGCGCGTTCATCGTCATGGAGCACCTCGCGGGTGGCACCGTCGCCAACGCGCTCACCCACCGCTCGCCGGACCGCGCCGAGACGCTGCGCTGGATCCGCGAGGCCGCGCACGCGCTCGACTACGCGCACAGCCGTGGAGTGATCCACCGTGACATCAAGCCCGCGAACATGCTGCTCGATCTGGGCGCCGTCCTGCACGTGGCCGATTTCGGGATTGCCCGCCTGGCCACGGAGAGCACGATCACCTCGCCCGGCGAGCTGCTCGGCACCGCGGCCTACCTCTCACCCGAGCGCGCGCTCGGCGAACCGGCCAACGCGGCCGCGGACCGCTACTCCCTCGGGGTGGTGGCCTTCGAGCTGCTCGCCGGCCGGCGCCCGTTCACGGCCGAGCATTTCGCCGCCCAGGCCCGCCAGCACATCGAGGACGCGCCGCCGCGGGCCAGCTCCGTCCGCCCCTCCCTGCCCCCGGCGCTCGATCCCGTGCTCGCCCGCGGGCTGGCCAAGCGGCCGGAGCGGCGCTGGCCCAGCGCCACCGCGATGGCCGACGCGATCGAGGACGTGATGGCGACCCGCGAGTGGGCCGCCGTGCCGTCGGCTCCCAGTGCCGGCCCGCTGCGCGTTCCCGCGCCGGCCCCGACGCGCGCCACCGCACCGGCCCGGAGCCGCACGCGCGTTCCGCCGCCTCCGCCCCGTTCACCCCGGCGATCCGTTCCCCCGCCCCAGCGCGGCGCCGGGCCGCTCGGTGGCCGCATCCGAAGCCGCGCCGGCGTGCTCGCCGCCCTGGCCGGCGTCGCGCTCGCCGCCGGGGCCGTGGTCGGCGCCGGCTCGCAGTCGGGCGGCATCCCCTCGGCGTCGCTGAGCGCCCGCACGCCGACGTCCGGCACGGCCGTTGCGCCGGCGACCCGTCACGTGGCCACCGCGGCCCCGGCGCGGCGCCGGCGGCCCGCGGCGGTGCCCCACGCGACATCCACCGCGACCGCCACCCAGCCCGTCCCCACCCCGCCGCCGGCACCCGCTCAGACCCCGGTCACGGCCGGGACTCCGGTCTCGCTCGAGGCCCGTGGCCACCAGCTGATGTTGGGCGGCGCCTACGGACCGGCGATCGACGTCCTGCGCAAGGCCGTCGCCAGCGCCCCCAAGAGCGACGTCACCTACGCCTACGCGCTGTATGACCTCGGCCGCTCATTGCGTCTCTCCGGTGATCCCCAGGCGGCGATCCCGGTGCTTCTGGCCCGGCTGCAGATCCCCAATCAGCCCGACGCCGTCCGGCGCGAGCTGCTGCTGGCCGAGGCCGGCGCCCATGGGGTGCCGACGGGCGACGGGACCGGGCGCGGCCACCACCGGGCGCATCCCCAGCGCGACTAGGTTGCGCGCAGGCCACCGGCGCGCCCGGCCCTACGCCCGGGCGAACCCGGTTGGCCCGCGCCGTGCCGACAGGCTGTCCTTGACCTTCAACGAGGCCAGCACGGCCTCGACCGCATGGCGGCCGGTGTCGCGCTTGGCGCCGCCCTCGACGCGGTCGAGCGCCTGCTCCATCGTGTCCACGGTGAGCACACCGAAGCCACAGGGGATCCCGGTCAGCAGCTGGACCTGGGAGATTCCCCGGGCAGCCTCGCCGCACACGTAGTCGTAGTGGTCGGTCTCGCCCCGAATCACCGCGCCGAGGCAGATGATCGCCTCGAACCGGCCCGACTCGACCGCGTACTTGGCCGCCAGCGGCAGCTCGAACGCGCCGGGGACATCGAAGCGCTCGACCTGGTCGACGCCCGCCTCGGCGAGCGCCGCCCGCGCACCGGACTCGAGCTTGTCGGCGAGCTCGGTGTAGAAGCGGGCCACGCACAGCGCGACCCGACGCTCGTCACTCATGCTCGGCGCCCGGGCCGGACTGGCTCGCCTGCTCCTCG
>Ga0208478_1000177_pt1 | contig 25091 bp, 21 predicted proteins | sample NGESurdeep072012_5_FD_184462 | JGI IMG/M metagenome (GOLD analysis project Ga0208478, IMG submission 184462) | Arctic peat soil microbial communities from Barrow, Alaska - NGEE Surface sample 415-2 deep-072012 (SPAdes) | ecosystem: Environmental > Terrestrial > Soil > Wetlands > Peat ...
TTAGTAGAAAAAGCTGTAAAGGGTATGTTACCAAAAAACAGGCTTGGAAGTGCTCTTTACAGGAATTTACATGTTTATGCAGGTGCAGAACATTTGCATGAAGCACAAAAACCCAAAAAAATTGAACTTTAAAATATTTTAAGCAAGATAAATGGAAACAATCAATGCTCTTGGAAGAAGAAAAGCAGCTGTAGCCCGGGTATATTTGAGCGATGGCAAAGGTAAAATTACTGTTAACGGCAGAGATTACAAAGAATATTTTGGTGCTGAAACACTTCAGTATGTTGTTACACAGCCCCTGGTTCTTATGAATGCCGTTGAAAAGTATGATATCAATGTCAATCTCGATGGTGGTGGTGTAAAAGGCCAGGCTGAAGCTTTGCGTCTTGGAATAACAAGAGCCCTTATCATGATAGATGCTGAATGCAAATCGAAGCTTAAAGCTGAAGGATTTGTCACTCGCGATCCTCGCGAAGTTGAAAGGAAAAAGCCAGGCCAGCCAAAAGCCCGCAGGAGATTCCAGTTCAGTAAACGTTAGAATTGAATAGTCAGTCGTTATAGATGCAAGTTTAGTATCTAAATTGTAAAGACTTCCTTAACTGGAGCTACTTTGCAATTGATTGAAAGAATGTAAACTTAAAAAAACAAAAAATGCCAAGAACAAATTTCAAAGAATTACTTGATGCAGGTGTGCATTTCGGACACCTTAAAAGAAAGTGGAATCCGGCAATGGCTCCTTATATATTTATGGAGCGTAACGGTATTCACATTATTGATCTTGAGAAAACAGTAGTAAAAATTGATGAGGCAGCTTCAGCAATGAAACATATTGCCAAATCAGGTAAAAAAGTACTGTTCGTTGCAACAAAAAAACAGGCAAAAGAGATTGTTGCCGAAAAAGTTAAAGCAGTTAATATGCCTTATGTAACGGAACGCTGGCCTGGTGGTATGCTTACCAACTTCCCCACTATCCGTAAGGCTGTTAAAAAAATGTCATCTATCGACAAGATGGCTACAGACGGAACCTTTTTAAATCTTTCAAAACGTGAGAGATTACAGGTTACACGTCAGAGAGCCAAGCTTGAAAAAACCCTCGGGAGCATTATTGATCTGACAAGGCTTCCTTCAGCCCTTTTTATTGTAGATGTCTGTAAGGAACATATTGCCGTCAGAGAAGCAAAAAGACTGGGAATTCCTGTTTTTGCCATGGTTGATACCAATTCTGACCCCACCGATATCGAATTCCCTATTCCGGCAAATGATGATGCATCAAAATCGATTTCATTAATAATAGGAATCCTTTGCCAGGCAATTGAAGAAGGTCTTAATGAAAGAAAAATTGAAAAAGATAAAGAGCCTCAGCTGAAAGACAAAAAAGTAATTCGGAGAGAGCTTGAAACAAAAGATATTCCTGCCGCTATTATCGAAGCAATCGTTGAAGAAGAGGAAGAGGTTGAAGTTGATGACGATATTGCCAACGAATCAGATGAAGATGAAGATATCGCCAAGGTAATTGACGAGACAGAGGTAGAATTGTAGAAAAAAATATTTGTAACTTATAAAGGATATTACTATGGCTGCTATAAATGCTGCTGATGTTGCTAAATTAAGAAGAGTTACTTTAGCGGGGATGATGGACTGTAAAAAGGCTCTCGAAGAATCCGATGGAAACTTTGATAAAGCAATTGAAATAATTCGTAAAAAAGGACAGGCAGTTGCCAACAAACGGGCCGATAAAGAGGCCTCTGAAGGAGTTGTATTGTCAAAAGTGTCTTCCGATGGAAAGACGGGTGCAATGATAGTCCTTAACAGCGAAACTGACTTCGTTGCAAAGAATGCTGACTTTCTTGCTCTAGCAAACAAAATACTTGATCTGGCAGTTACTAAGAAACCCGCCAATCTTGACGAACTAAAATCACTTCCAATGGATGGTGGCAAAGTTGGAGGCAAGGTAGTTGAATACATTGGAATCATTGGCGAGAAACTTGATCTTTCTTTTTTTGAAAAAATCGAAGCAGCCCATGTTCAGGCATATATTCATCCGGGAAACAGACTGGCCACATTGGTCGGTTTCACAAAGGCAGGAGTTGATGTTCAGGTTTACAAAGATGTTGCCATGCAGATTGCTGCAATGAACCCTGTTGCAATTGACAAGGATTTTGTTCCTGAGTCAGTTATCGCGCAGGAAATTGAAATCGGCAAAGAGCAGGCAAGACATGATGGGAAACCTGAGGAGATGCTTGAAAAAATTGCCCAGGGTAAACTCTCTAAGTTCTTTAAGGAAAGCACTCTGCTTAATCAGGATTTTGTAAAAGATAACAAGATAACAATCAGACAGTATCTTCTGTCTGTAAATAAAGAGCTCACTGTAACAGATTTCAAACGATTTTCGCTTAACTTATAATACGTAGGTTCATAATTCAATATCAGGTGGCGCTCCAGGGTGCCACTTTTTTTTTGTCTATACCCCCTCGCCCCCGCCAAAGCGGGGCAGGCTCTTCGGGCACTCCCCCTTGTCAGGTGGAGAAATCTTGAATATTTTTGTAATTTTCAAACCGCTTCATTTAATACAATTAGTTTTATATATTTGTTAGACAAATAATAAAGTAAATTACTTATCCATAACGAAAAAAAACCACTAAATGAAAGAACAATCAAATAGCAATCTACGGATGGGAATGACCCTAATGTTAATGATCTTTTTTATTTTCGGATTCATTACCAATTTCAACATTGCTTTAAAGGATCAGGTTCAGGCGACCTTCCATCTGAGCAACTTCATGGCAAATCTTGTTAATGGAGTATTCTTTTTCGCATACTTTGCATTTTCATTTGTATGCGGAAAAATTATTAAGAAAACTGGCTATAAAATGGGGCTTATAATCGGGTTACTCCTTATAAGCATAGGTAGCTTTTTATTCTATCCTGCTGTAGCTGTGCCTTCATATGCACTTTTCCTTTGTGCAGTTTTTGTAATGGCAACCGGAGTGGTTTTTCTTCAGACTGCTGCAAATCCTTATGTTGCTGCACTGGGTTCGGAAGCGACTGCTTCATCAAGGCTTAATCTGGCACAGGCATTAAACGGATTGGCTACTACTGTCGCTCCTTTTGTCGTTGGAATTTTCGTTCTTACACCTGCAGCTATTGCAATGGGACCAACAGCAGTACAGACTCCATTCCTGATAATCGGGGGAATCGTTTTATTGATCGCTGTTGCTATCTATTTAATGAAACTGCCAGAAATAATTGTAGGAGAGGAAGTTGTTGGCAGAAAAAGCATATGGAAGCATACCCATGTATTATTGGGAGCCCTTGCAATTTTCTTTTATGTTGGTGCTGAAGTTGGTATCTCCACAGCTATAGTTCCTTATCTTAAACAGAGCGGAATGATGATTGGTGAAGCTGCAAAGTTAGCCGCCATGTATTGGGGAGGTGCTATGGTTGGTCGTTTCCTTGGATCTATTAACCTTAGTGCTATGGAAAGCAATAAGAAATTAATGTACTCTGGGCTCGTTGTTATATTAGCATTTTTTGTAGGCTGGTTAGTTACCAGTAGCCAGATAAAAGAAGGTGTTTTTGTTTTCAACTCTCAGCCAGTTAACGGTCTGATATTCTTAGGTATTGCTGTTGTAAATTTCCTGGCAATGAACTTCTCAAAAGGGAAAACAAATGTTATGCTGGGTGTATTTGCCATTATTGGGGCATTGTTAGTATTTTCTGCAACAATCCTCGGTGCCAATGTTGGTATCTGGGCGCTTCTTTCGATAGGTTTCTTTAACTCTATTATGTTCCCGAATATTTTTGCATTGGGAGTTAAAAATCTTGACAACTTTGAAATGCCAATGGCTTCAGGGATTATCAATACTATGATCGTAGGTGGATCAGTGATCCCATTATTAATGGGCTATTTCACTGATAGTATAAGTGTTCGCGCTGCATTGCTGGTGCCTCTCATATCCTACCTCTACATTGTCTTCTTTGCTTTTAAGGGAAGCAAAACCAAATAGATTGAATTAAATTGACTGAAAAATAGATATTAATAGTACATATCAAGAAACTCTGTTTGTGTCTGTATATTAAGCATAATGCGTTACTAATATTAAAAACTATAAAAATGAAAAGGGTATCAATTGGAATTGATATAGGTGGAACAAATACCGCAATAGGAGTAGTTGACAGCGAAGGTAATGTGCTGTATGAAAGAAAACCACAGATGCCAACTCCGCAGAAAATGGAAAACCCAGGTATGACTCAGTCTGTGTCTGATGCATTAGTAAGCAAATACGTCAGCAATCTGACTGCAGAAATTAAAAAAGCTATTGAAGTTGTAAAACAGATAAATCCCCAGATAGAAGTTATGGGTATTGGTATTGGTGCACCAAATGCAAATTACTACACCGGAACTATCGAATACGCACCGAACTTGCCTTTTGTGGGTGTTGTTAACTTTGCTTCACTCATACAAAATAATTTTCCTGAATTTAAATTTGTAAAATTGACCAATGATGCCAATGCAGCTGCCCTTGGGGAGATGATCTATGGTGGTGCAAAGGGGATGAAAAATTTTGCAATGATGACTATCGGCACCGGACTTGGAAGCGGCCTGATTGTTAATGGCGATTTGGTTTACGGTTCAGACGGTTTTGCAGGCGAATGCGGACATGTAACTGTTGTTCCTGAAGGACGTCTCTGCGGTTGTGGAGGTCTCGGCCATCTTGAAGCTTATTGTTCTGCTACAGGCATGAAACGTACTGTTTATGAACTCCTGGCAAAATATAACCCTTCAGAAAGCCCGCTTTTAAATATCCCGATGAGCGAAATGTCATCAAAAGTTGTTTTTGATGCAGCTGAAAAAGGAGATCGTATTGCTAAAGAGGTCTTCCAGATAACAGGTGAAATTCTTGGACGTGCCTTAGCCGATACTGTTCACTATCTGAGCCCGGAAGCAATATTTCTTTTCGGAGGTGCAGCAGCAGCAGGTGATTATATTTTTAAACCTACAAAAGAGAGTATGGAACGCCATCTCATGCCTGTCTTCCGAAATAAAGTCAAAATCCTTCCTTCAGAATTGAAAGAGAGTTCTGCGGCTATTCTTGGAGCAAGTGCTCTGATATGGAAGGAGATCGAGAAAAACAAACTGTAGATCATCTCTCAAGATAGAGAGGATCAAATTTAGAAGAACATCCCTGGTCAATCGTATTTGACCAGGGTTTTTTTATACTACCAAATCCAATCTTTAATAATCTATTTCATGATTGCTGTTTTTTAATCCTTTAAGCAGTTCAATGCCTTTTGAAGTGCCTACGCGTGAAGCTCCTGCCTCAATCATTGCAAGAAATATTTCAGTGGAATGAATACCACCACTGGCTTTTACTTTTAAACCTTTTGGGGAGACTGTATCATACATAAGTTTGACTTTCTCAACAGTTGCAGGTTTACTGCCTCTTAATAAGCCAACGGATGTCTTGACAAAATCAGCACCAACTTCAGCCACTATATTGCATGCTCTGACAATTTCCTCCTCTGATAAAAGTTCAATTTCGATTATTACTTTCAGAAGCGCATTTTTATGTCTGACTTCTTTCAGAACCGCGTCTATATCATGCTTTACTTCGTCAATCTTACCACTTTTGAAAGCAGATAGATTCATTACCATATCTATTTCATCTGCTCCCATTTCCAGATAAGTCCTTGCCTGCTGAGATTTTATTGAAATCAGTTCATTCCCGAAGGGGAAACCGACTACAGTGTCAAGTTTCACACCTGAATTCATAATTATCTTTTTTGCAAGGTCAATATAATAAGGAAAGACAACCATAGAATGAAAGGAGTATTCAATGGCTTCATTACAGAATCTGATAATTTCCGATTCTGAGGCATCCATTTTTAATGGGCTGTGGTCAATGAATTTTGAATATTTATTAATATCCATTTAAGTATTTTTTATGTTTCAAATTTTCAGAATGTATTTAAATAACTAAGTGATTTCAAAAATAATAAGATTATTTACAATTAAATTTTACCTGCTAATTTGTGCATGCAGCAACTTGCTTTAGGCGTTCTAATAAAAATTCAGCTTCAGTCTGTACTATCTCCGCTTAAGCCTAACTATCGTGTAGTGTTTTAAAAACATGTAAAACAAAAAAATCATTCTGATTTTCAGGAGAAAAAGGATTAAAAATAATGCAAAACAAATTAACTGCCCTGTAAATTCGAAAAAACTTGACAAATTCCACTCAGTTTTATTAAATTCGTTGCTCTGATTCCTTCCTTTTAAAAGATGATACGGAAACAGATAAAATTATTTACCTTAACCTATAAATACTATGCGGTATTCCAGAATTCTGCTCAAACTAAGCGGGGAGTCACTTTCAGGGACGGGGAACCATGGAATCAGTGATGATGTACTAAATGAATATGCAAAACAGGTAATTGATGTCTTAAACAAAGGCTGTGAGGTGGCAATAGTAGTCGGGGGGGGAAATATATTTCGTGGTCTGAGTGGAACGGAATCAGGATTTGACCGATTAAAAGGTGATCAGATGGGTATGCTGGCAACAGTAATTAACAGCCTTGCTCTCGAGAGTGCTGTCAGCAGGCTGGGCGCCAAAGCTAAGGTATTCACTTCAATAAGGATGGAACCTGTTGGAGAACTATATAACAGGGACAGAGTACTGGAGGCGATGAAAAACAAAACAGTATGCATCCTTTCGGGAGGCACCGGTAATCCGTTTTTTACAACTGACACCGCTGCAGCCCTCAGGGCAGTTGAAATCGGTGCAAATGTTCTGCTTAAGGGTACAAGGGTAGATGGTGTGTATAACTCCGATCCGGAAAAAGACCCTGATGCTGTGAAATTTGACCGCATTTCGTTTGAAGAAGTAATTAACAGAAGGCTTAAAGTAATGGATTCCACTGCCTTTACAATGTGCAGGGAAAACAATATGCCTTTGGTTGTTTTCGATATGAATAAACCCGGTAATCTCAATAAATTGATTGATGGAGAAACGGTCGGGACTCTGGTAATGTAGGGATCAGTCGCGACTGATCTCTGCATTGATTAATATTCCGCCTATTTTACTATTTTTGTTGTACAACTCTTTAACCTGAACCTTATGAACGAAGAAACTGAACTGATAACAGAAGAGACCAGGGAAAGAATGGAAAAAGCCCAGGAGCACCTCGAGCATGAACTTGCCCGCCTTCGCGCCGGAAGATCTAATCCTGCTCTTCTCGATGGTATTACAGTTGACTATTATGGAGTTAATTCACCATTAACCCAGGTTTCCAATATTAATACTCCCGATCCCAAAACGATTCTTATACAACCCTGGGAAAAAAATATGCTCGGGACAATAGAAAAAGCAATAATGGCTGCAAATATCGGACTCACACCCGTTAATAACGGTGAAGTTATCCGTATAAATATTCCTCCTCTGACAGAAGAAAGAAGACATCAGCTTGTGAAGCAGGTCAGGAATGAAGGCGAAACTGCCAAGATCAGTATTCGTACTGCAAGGAAATGGGCAAACGATGAATTAAAGCAGTTACTTAAAGACGGGTTGCCCGAAGATCTCGAAAAAGAAGCTGTCGATATAGTACAGGAGATGACGCACTCATTCAACACAAAGATTGATAAAGTGATGGCATTGAAAGAAAAAGATGTAATGACGGTTTAGATCGCCAGTTTAATATTTAACACCCCTTAATCCTGAAGTGCAATTTCTGCACATTTCTATCGATTGGCGACCCGATAAAATTCTTCTTCTGAAGATCCTGTATTTAGGTCCATTCCAGATTTCACGAAAGGAATCGTGGTTAAGATCACCCATAACATATTCAGCATTTTTATCAAAACAGCAGGGAACAACTTTCCCATCCCATGTAATTACCGGATTAAACCAGAGTCTTGCACATCTGTCAGGTAAGGAGTTTTTTATTGCATAATCACCTTTTTTAATTTCGTATCTTCTGAATCTACTCTCTGATGGCAGCCATGAAGCAATATTTTCTTTATCTATGATCTGCATCGACTTTAAACTCAGTGATGCTTGAATCCTTTTAGCCAATTGTTTTACCCCTGGTATCTGATGCTCATTAAATCTGTTCACAAGAAATTGTATCTCAATTTTCAAAGACGAATTGTACTTCTTTTTTGCATGGGTCACATTATTCAGTCCATCTATTACTTGATTCAAACTCCCGTTAACCCTATATGTTGAATAGGTTTCCTGATCCATGCCATCAAGAGATATTATCAGTTTATTTAATCCCGACCTGACGATCTGTTCTGAATTTTCCGGGGACAGAAAATGACCGTTAGTTGAAACAATGCTGTTAGTTTTCAGGCAATTGCCTACAAAAGAGAAAAATAAAGGATGCAACATTGGTTCCCCCTGAAAATAAAGATTTACATTAAACAGGTAAGGACTAAGCTCCTTCATAACCTTCTTAAAAAGCTCAATATCCATAAACCCGCGCTCTCTTCCCATCAGTCCTGATCCTGATGAACAGTGGGGACAATGCAGATTACACTTATTCGTCAGTTCTGTACTAATGGATAGAGGCATACCTTTTATATCTGTTTTACCTGTAGCAGAGCCTTTAAGAAATGAATATCCCGCTTTGAAAAGATTAACAGGTTTTATAAGGCTTTCTATCATTGAGTATTAATGATTAATTAAGTAAGGTAAGAAATAAATTTTAACAATAATCGTAGGGTATAATACCGATTCAATGGTCATAGTGCTGAAATGGAAAGAATACAGTATTCGATAACAAAATGAACTCAAATTTTTAACTTAATAAACAAAGCCATGAAAACTTTTAAACACATTTCGTTAATTGCACTGGTCCTTCTGCTGGCTCTTATGGCCCAGAATGCATCTGCAGGGAATCTTAAAGATAAAAAGAAAAGTGATCAGCAGAATCTTGTAGTAATCAAAGGTAAGGTTATTGATGCAGAAAGCAGAGCTCCGCTGGTATTTGCAACTGTTGCCGTGAAGGAATCCAATGTGGCAATTGTAACTAATATCGATGGGGAATTCACACTTAAAATCGGTGACCTTTCAACCTCAAAAACTATTGAGGTATCTTATGTGGGATATAAAAATAAATCTATCCCATTAAGTGAGCTTAAAGATAATGGTTCTAAAAATGTTATTGCTCTTGAGGCAGCTCCTATTCCTATCAAAGAGATTGTTGTAAAGCCTCTTGATCCTGTAAGTATAGTAGAGAAAGCAATTAGCAACATACGTAAAAACTATGAGTCGGTTCCAAATCTGATGACAGCATTCTACAGGGAGACTATCCGAAAGAATCGTACATATGTCTCAATCGGAGAAGCTGTAGTTGAGATCTTCAAAGCACCCTATGACAATGATATGCGTTTTGATAATGCAAGGATTTATAAAGGAAGGAAAAGTTCCGATGTAGAAAAAATGGACACAGTTCTGTTTAAACTCCAGGGTGGGCCTGTAAGCGTTTTAGAACTTGATCTCGCTAAAAACTCTGAAAATGTCCTCACCAAAGAGGCTATGCAGAATTACAATTACAAGATTACCGGGGTTGTTGAAATAGATAACAAACCGCATTATGTAATTGATTTCATTCAAAAACCATCTGTAGAAATGCCTTTATTCATGGGTAGCCTTTATATTGAAATGGACTCATATGCCATAACTGAAGCAGAATTTGGATTCAATCTTTCAAACAAAGAGGCAGCACAATCAATATTTATAAAGAAAAAACCGCTTGGAATGAAAGTGACTCCGGTAATTGCATCTTACAGGACCAAATATCGTGAACAGGGTGGCAAATGGCACTTTGAATACTCAAGGGCTGAAGTTAAATTTAAAGTTGACTGGAACAAAAAACTCTTCAATACTTATTATACTACCATGTCAGAAATAGCCATAACAGATCGTACTGACCAGGAAGTTATTAAATTTGCAGGGAAAGATAAGATAAAGTACACCGATGTGTTTTCTGAAAAAGTTACTGCATTTACTGACAAGGAATTCTGGGGAGACTATAACGTGATAGAACCTGACCAGAGTATTGAATCAGCTATACGCAGACTTAGCAGAAAGCTTAAGTTCAGCGACAGAGAACAAAATAAGTAAGATCAGATCTATGATCAGGGATACTGAGATAACAGCGAGGATCAGAAATGGCGATGCAGGACAGTTTGAATCGCTTTTCCGATCCTCTTATGTTTCCCTGGTACGATACGCCAAGACACTGATAAAAGATCATGATACCGCTGAAGAAATCGTTCAGGATCTTTTTTTCAGACTCTGGCAGGATAAAGAAAAATTGAACATTGAAAGTTCTTTGAATGGATATCTCTTCCGGTCAGTTCACAACAGATGCCTGCACTATATTGAACATACCAGGATAATCGAACGACATGCCGAAGAGATGTCATACAGCCAACCAGAAAGTCAGGAGAGCCCTTCCGATATCCTAAATTACAAAGAGCTGCAGGAAAAAGTAGCAAGGATACTGGAAAAACTCCCTGAAAGATGCGGAAAGATATTCACCATGAACAGATTTGAAGGACTTAAATATGCTGAGATCGCAGAAAAACTATCTGTCTCGGTAAAGACTGTAGAAGCAAATATGGGCAGGGCATTAAAAGAATTCAGGAAAGAATTAACACAATGATAAAAGAGATGGAAAATATAGAGAGATTCACCGATAAGGAGTGGGAGGAACTTGCCTCCATCCTTTCAGATGAAAAGGGTGAACAGACTGACCTCCTCGACCAGTTTCTGGCCGGAGATTCAAATAATTCAGCAAAAAAGTGGAAAGATTTAAAAAATATGAATAGCAAAGAGGAAATAGATGTTGATAAAGCCTGGAATAATGTTCACTCAAGGTTGATAGAAAATGGCCTAAAAATAAGTGAAAAACCTTTCAGGATCAGTTTTATGCGAACAAGAATAATGAGAATTGCAGCTGTAGCTCTTGTTTTGTTAAGTCTGGGAAGTGCTGCAATCTACATGAATAACTCAGGATATCTAAGTAAAAAGATTACTGTTATTGCTAAAAATAATCAGAAGAATATCCTGGTTTCACTTCCCGATGGAAGCAAGATTTATCTGAACAGGAATTCTGAATTCAGCTACCGGAAAAATTTTGGCAGGCACGGAAGGGATGTAAAACTTACCGGAGAAGCTTTCTTCGAAATATCCCCTGACGTTTCAAAACCTTTTATTATTGATGCCGGTAAAGCTAAAATAAAAGTTGTCGGAACATCCTTCAATGTAATTACAAATAACAGTGAATCTGCAGTTGAGGTCTTTGTAAAGACGGGTAAAGTTCTGTTATCCGATAATTCAGGATCACAAGCCATTCAGCTCGATCCCGGCTTTGTAGGAACAGTGAATTCAAAAGCATCCGCTAAAACACTCAACAACAATCCAAACTACCTTTCATGGAAGACCGGTTACCTGGATTATAGCGGACAAAAGCTAAGTGTTGTATTCAACGATCTTAAGAGAGTCTACAATATGGTCATTGTTACTGATGATCCTCTTATTCTTGAAAACCCCTGGCATTCCCCTATTGATAATCTGTCACAGGAAACAATAATTCGTTTAATTTGTACTAGCTTTAACCTGGGTTATACAAAAGATGGCAATGTTTATCATCTTTCAAAAAGATAACTCATCTTAGAAAAATGTCATTCTTCAATGGCAATAAATGTATTAAGTTTCTGGCCATTGCATCATTCCTTTTGCTGATCCTTCCGCAAAGAACGGTATGCCAGCAAGGAATTCTTGACTCAATATTTACCTTCAGTTCGGGTACAGTTAAAACGGGCAATGCCCTCAACATAATTTCCCGGCAGACAGGCTACAACTTTACTTATGATAACCGGCTGATTGATCAGGAAAAGAAAACGGTGATGACTTTCAGGAATACTAAACTTAGTGTCATTCTGGATAGCATCCTGAAAAACGATTCCCTTGTTTTCTCATTAATTGACAGATATATCATTATTTCACATGCAGAAAGACACACTTCACTTCCAGCTGACTCAACAACGGCAGAAAAAACAACATACATCACCGGTAAGATCGTAGACGAAGAGACATCTGAACCATTGCCTTTTGCAACAATCGCATTGAAAAACAAGGGAAAGGGAACTGTCTCCAATAATAATGGTAATTTCGGCATGAAAATCACATCTGATTTCTCTAACGACACTTTGTCCTTCTCGTATCTTGGATATTTAGGAAGAGAGATCCCTGTTAAAAAGGCCTTTGAAAATAACCTGATAATCTCGATGAAGAGAGAATTCATCTCCATTCCCGAGATCATCATCAAAAATCAGAATCCACAGGATATCATTTCACGGACACTAAAGGCAATACCTGATAACTATGGAAACACACCAGCACTGATGACAGGTTTTTACAGGGAAGGTGTTCTTAAAAAGTCTGAACTTCAGACCTATTCCGAAGCAATTTTGCAGATTTATAAAAGTGCATACTCGGGAACTCTTTATGGTGATCAGATTAAGGTTTATAAAAGCAGGAAAATTGAAATCTCAGATCGCAGTGATACGCTTGCAATAAGACTTAAAGCAGGTCTGAGCACATGTCTTGAGCTTGACGGGGCAAAAAACATCTTTGATTTCCTTAGCAGGGAGAGTATGAATGACTACACTTACAGGATGACTGATATCGTTACCTATGATAATGAAGCCGCTTACGCTATTGAGTTTGAGCAGCATGAAAATGTTGAACTTCCACTATATAAAGGCACTATATATATCAATACGGTTGATTACGGCATCCTTAACGCTGAATTCGAAATCAATCCAAAGTTAATCCAAAAAATTAAGGACTCTTTTATTTCGACCTCCAGGCATGGATTTAACACCTGGCCTGTTTCAGTAAAGTATTCCGTAAGTTACCGGAAAATGAACAACAGATATTTTTTAAATCATGTAAGAGGCGATCTGATTTTCTCTTCAAACCATAAGAAGAAGCTTTTCCATACCCAGTTTAAAGTGTTTTTTGAATTGGCGATTACAGAAACCAAATTAGCGAATGTTTCACGGTTTGATCGTGAAGAACTAGCTCCTATTCATTCAGTTTTTTCCAGGACAATCAAAAACTATGACCCATTGTTCTGGGGAAATCAGGATTTTTTGAGACCTGAAGACAATCTCCTTAAGGCTCTTAAGAATATGAATGTGAAACTGCAGGAATTCTCTAAATAAACATTGAATTAGTATTTATCTATCAACTTGTAAAGTTCCGTCAGATCAGGAGTCAGAATGATTTCGGTCCTTCTGTTCTTCTGACGACCGTCTGCAGTATTGTGCTCATCTACAGGCAAATACTGGCTTCTCCCTGAGGCGGTTAACCGTTTTGCATCAATGTTTGATCCTTCGAGCAGAACTCTGATAACTGTAGTGGCACGCTTTACGCTCAAGTCCCAATTGTCCTTTAACTGGCTGTTACCCGGATTATAAGGAACGTTATCAGTATGTCCTTCGATCATGATCTGAATATCCGGATTTTTTTCAAGTACCCCGGCCAGTTTTTTCAATGCATTCTTCCCATTGGCATCAATATCCCAGCTGGCTGATTTGAACAGGAGTTTTTCATCTAGTGAAACATAGACCTTGCCATTCTTCATTGTTACTGTAAGTCCATTGTTCTCAAAACCGAGGAGAGCTTCAGATACTTTGCTCTTCAGATCCTGTACAATCTTTTTCTGTGCATCGAGTATTTTTTCAAGTTCAGCCAATCGTGCATTCCTTTTTTCCAGTTCAAATGTAAGCTGGTCAAGCGATGCTTTCTTTGTATCGAGGTTCTGCTCAAGCTGACGGAGAAGATCTTCTTTTTTCTGAAGGTTTTCCTGTGCAGCCTTAAGTTCTGTAAGTAATTTCTGAGTCTCTTTCACATTCCCCTTTATCAAATCTTCCTGAGCATTCTGTAATTCGGTATATTTTGCGGAGATTTTATTATATTCATCCACGGCCTTGTCGCGTTCATTCTGTGAGGCGGTAATCTCCTTCTGAACTGTATCAGCTTCCTTTTGAAGAGTTGCCAGCTTAGCCTTAAGTTCTTTGTTTTGCATCTCAAGTCCGATGTTATCGGTTTTGAAAGCATCCCTCTCATTCATGAATTGTTTGCTGGTATCCTGCAAACTGCTGAACTTCTTTGCAGAAACACATGATATTGAAAAAAATACTAATCCAAAAAACCCCACGATGTAAAAAATTGATCTGTTCATAACCTCAGTTTGATTTTATATATAACATCTGCTCCACTTGAAAATTGTATCTCACCCATCAAATTACGAAACAAAAATAAGAAAATCCCGGGTATGCTTCAGCAAACACTCAGGAATAATAATTGTTATATTTGTCGGTTATTTCTTTTAACCATCTCTTAATGGACAGCAAAGAGACTTTACTCTCTAAAATATATACCCCTGAAGATCTCCGGAAACTTGATCCGGGCGATCTTGCACAGGTAAGTTCTGAACTCAGGCAGTTCATTATAGATGTAGTGTGTAATAATCCAGGCCATTTGGGAGCAAGCCTGGGTGTGGTTGAATTAACCGTAGCTCTTCACTATGTTTTTAATACTCCATACGATAAAATTATCTGGGATGTCGGGCATCAGGCTTATGCACATAAGATACTTACGGGACGACGCGAAATATTCTCGACAAACAGAAAGTATAAAGGGATAAGCGGTTTCCCAAAAATGGCTGAGAGTGAGTATGATGCATTTGGTACTGGTCACTCTTCAACATCAATATCTGCAGCTCTCGGTATGGCAGTTGCTGCCAGTGCCAAGGGAGAGAGCCGGCATGTTGTGGCAGTTATTGGTGATGGTGCAATGACGGCCGGCCAGGCTTTCGAAGGTCTCAATAATGCAGGTATTGCTAAGTCCGATATACTTGTGATTCTTAACGATAACAATATAGCTATTGATGCTAATGTCGGAGCTCTGAAGGAGTATCTCCTTGATATTACAACCAGTAAAACATATAACAGGTTTAAGGACCGGGTATGGAAAGTCCTTGGAGTATTCGGGAAACTTGGACCAAATGCACGTACACTCGCAGCCCAGATTGAAGCCGGCGCCAAAAGTACGATACTTGACAGAAGCAATCTTTTTGAAGGTCTTAATTTCAGATATTTCGGTCCGATTGATGGTCATGATGTCCTGCACCTGACCAGGGTTCTCGAAGATCTGAAGAGAATTCCCGGACCAAAACTACTTCATTGCCTGACGGTTAAAGGAAAGGGGTTCAAACAGGCTGAAGAAGACCAGACAACATTCCATGCTCCCGGTATGTTCAACAAAAAAACAGGTGAGATAATCAATACCTCTATTGCAGATTCACCGCTTACTTACCAGGAAGTATTTGGAAAAACTATTCTCGAACTAGCGGAATTAAACAATAAAATAACCGGCATCACCCCTGCAATGCCTACAGGCAGTTCCCTTAATATTATGATGAAAGAGATGCCGGAAAGAACCTTTGATGTCGGTATTGCAGAACAGCATGCTGTGACATTTTCTGCAGGGCTTGCCACACAGGGAATGATACCTTTCTGCAATATTTATTCAACATTTATTCAGAGAGCATATGACCAGATAATTCACGATGTCGCACTTCAGAATCTGCACGTTGTATTTTGTATTGACAGAGGTGGTCTTGTCGGTGCCGATGGTGCCACACATCATGGATTTTTCGATATGGCATTTATGCGCAGTATTCCCAATATGGTTGTCTCCGCCCCTATGGATGAGATTGAACTCAGGAATCTGATGTACACAGCTCAGCTTGAGAAAAACAAGTTTCCCTTTTCAATCCGATATCCACGCGGACGGGGAATATTTTCAGATTGGAAAAAACAATTCCTGGAAATTGAAATAGGGAAAGCACGTCAGATAAGTGAAGGCAGCGACATTGCAGTTTTATCAATTGGTCATCCGGGAATAGTTGTTGCTTCTGTTGTGAACAAACTGGGAAAAGAGGATATATCAGTCGCCCACTACGATATGAGGTTTGTCACTCCCATAGATACAGAAGTTCTTCATTCCGTTTTTAAAAAATTCAGATATATAATTACAGTCGAAGACGGAGTACTGAATGGAGGGTTCGGAAGCTCTGTCATTGAATTCATGTGCGACAAAGGGTATAACTCTGAAGTCAGACGGCTCGGTATCCCCGACTATTTTGTAGAGCAGGGTACACAGGAAGAGCTATACAGTGAGTGTGGATATGATGCTGAAGGTATAGAATTGGCGATCCGTGAAATTCTTGTCAGAAAACAAGATAAAAGTTGAGGAACGAAGTGACGAAATCCCGCATAGCGGGAACAAAAGACAAAAGTTTTTTCTATTTTCGCAGTCCTGTTCTTTAACTGTTCGACTAAAAGACCGCAAGACCGCAAGACAATTCATGCCCGGATGGCGGAATTGGTAGACGCGCTGGTCTCAAACACCAGTGGCAGCAATGCTGTGCCGGTTCGATCCCGGCTCCGGGTACTTTTCGAAACAAATAAAGCCCCGATAAATAACACTATCGAGGCTTTTTATTTTGGAGTCAGGTTCTGTTGGATTTTGTATTTATTTTATCTCGTAGTCGTACGGAAGGAGATCGCCAATTCGTTGTTTTGCCATCTGACCTATCACTCTTACACCTGATCCATCGAAATAACCGGAACTGTCAAAGAAAACAGAATCTTTAAAAAGTTCAATTGAACTATTTGGGGAGTTTGATAAGTAATAGATACTAAGATTGCCTTTATGTGAGAGATATTTTTTAAAACCAGATCTTACAATCACGATATCTTCATAATTAATAATTTCGTCTGCTGAATTTCTAACAATGAAACCATTTGATTTTAATTTATTTGCCCAGAGTGAAGCGAAAAAGTGGCTTCTCGATCCAAGATATGCATTCTTCCTTCTCTTTTCAAAGAGTTTTTTTTGGGTTATCTCAGAAGCCAGATCTTCATTGAAAATTGCATTACCCTTATAAAGAAAAGATTTGCTTTTTCTGTAGTACTCAAACTTATCAAGATAATAAGTGATCCTGTATCCTAATGCATTATTGACAATTAAAATCGGTTTTGAGGCAAAAGCTTTTAAAGTATCATGCGAAGTGCCATTTTTAAATGTTATATCGCCTTCGTTCATTATAACACAATTTTGTCCATTATAACTTGATCCAAGAAATTGGTCCCTGAATAGTTTTAAATTTGCTTTTCTTTCTTTTGCAGTTGATTTAGCAATAACAAAAACTTCATTCAATTCAAACGTCTTTGGTGTCAGATAAACTTCTATTGGTTTTTCTCTTGAAAAATCTGTAAGTGTAACTGAATAGTATCCTAATGCGCTGATTGTTATTGGAAGTGAAGCATACTTTGTAATATCCAGTTCAAAATACCCATTCTGATCTGAATTAGTCCCGACAGCTGTCCCATTAATGTAAACTGATGCAAAATTAATTTTGGTATGGTCAGAGTTATCTCGAATAGTCCCTCGTACAATCTGACTGTGACCAACCTGAAAAAAATTGACTACTAGCAGGAACAGAATTATTCTTTTCATTGTGACCGATTAGTACTATATTATTTATCTGATTTCGTATTCAGCTTTCCCGGTTACCGGAATGCCGGTTGTAGTAATGCCTTCTGCAATAATCCTGATTAATGACGAATTATCTCCATTGTAATAATTCAGAATTGTTTCATTAGTACCATCCAGATTTATATCAGGGTTCCAGTAAAGCGTTGACCTCAGATCAGGATTAAGATCAGAATTTGAATCTGGCAAATGTTTTGGAGAATAGAAGATCCGTGAATCATTATACCCTGAGATCTTGAGTTTTGCCGAGTATTCCACGGGTTTATAATCATCTGATACTCCCCCCGCTTTGGTAATCAGGTTGATAACTCCATCAAAACCCTGCAACCCAAAAATGACTGTCGAACTAACTGATTTCAATACATCTATTCTGTCAAGAAGGAAAATAGGCATGTCAATCAAATCTGTAAAGGTAGCTTGATTACCATCAATCAGGATAAGTGGTTTTGTATTGAAATTTAGTGAACCTAATCCACGAATAGCGATTGAAGTATCTCCCAGAACCACTACTCCCGGAAATTTACCTTTTAAAAGCTTAAGCATATCATTATAACCCAGCATCTGTTCCGTAATTTTCAGCTCATCATCAGGTTTACCATATTTTAAACGACTGCTCTCTACTTTTACAGTTTGTGGATCTTTGTGTCGTTCAGAAATAATATTTACCTCCCCGACGGTGATCGTGTCAGAAAGCTTGTATTTCTTTCTTAAGGTTTCATTGATCTTATAATAGGATTTTAGCTTATTCTGATTGTTTTCAGCCATGACTGAAACCATATACAAACTATCCGGTACCTTTGCAGGACTGTAAGTAGCTGAATCCAGAGTCATAAATCCCTCCATATGATCTTTTTTGCCAATTCCGGTTGCAATCAATGTTGCCTGTCCTGTCAGGTCAATATCAGACAATTGGAATCTCCCGGACGAATCAACCGGAACTGATTTTATAAATGTACTCTTGCCTCCAAATATTCCGATACTGACCCTCGAGTCCTCAATGGGTTCTTTCTTATTCCTTTTTCTTAATCTTCCGGATACTGTAAACCCATTCTCCGGGGGGGAATAAATTGTATCGTATTTCCAGGAGAAATCGCGCCAGCCCTGGGTACGCAGCAAAAGATCCAGGTCTTTTAATCTGTCAGGATTTAAGGGATCGAAATAATACGATGGATCCTCAATAATTCCACGAACATCGGATTCCAGCAAAAACCATGATGAGATAGTTCTGGGGAACTTCGATGTATTGTCTGCAAGGTTCTCATCAACAACAGACAATGAGACATTACCCTCTCTTTCAATAGCTGAATCCTCTGATAAAGAAATTTTGAGAGTAACCGGTTCTCTCTTAGTGTATAAACGTTTATCAGTTTCAATTTGAATTTTTAATGGAGGCTCTCTTTCAATATAAACAAGTCTTTCAGAGAGAGGAAGATCTTTCATGGTAGAAAGTGTCAGCATCAATATTCCATCCGGAAGATCATCAGTCGGGATAACAAAACTGGTAACAGGGGACTTAATTTTAAAAGGGATCGTTTTAAAAATTTCCTTTCGTATTGAAAAACTAAGTAATAAGTCCCTGTCTGAAAGGAGTGCCAGTGTTTCAGGATTTGTCTTAACAATAATTAGTAATTCATTATTCTGATTTATTGAAGCGCTTAATGTTACACCGGTTGGAAAACTCGCCGGCAATTCAGTCCTGAAATCAATACTATCAGCTCCCCTGACTATAGAATAATAACTTAACCCCGGTAATGGTCTCAGAAAGAATGTGCCCATCCCAAGGTGCGCGGATTTGAATGTAGTAATCAACTCACCACCTGACGAAAAGATCTTTCCGGATACATCACAACCTTTTCCGAGATAATTTGCAGCCTTAAATGCAACTATTGATGAGACATTATCAACCAGAGAACCTCCTTCAGAAAAGAAGCTAATCTGAATTTTATTTTCAACATATTTTACCCTGTCTGAGATTTCGGTTGAATCAGCGGAATTAATAACAACGATTTCTTTAGTGAAAAATAACTGATCACTGAAATTCCTCATATAGTTGGTATAAGCCCGTAATCTGTACCTCCCCGACCTTATGCTTTCGGGTAGTTTGAAATCACCATTGCCTAAACCGCTGTCAAGACGAATTATTCTGTTGGAGATGATTTTTGAAGAAGGAGAAATCAGTTCGACATGCAGGTTGCTGCTATGGTCTGTAAGTAAGCGGTCAAGAGCATCGATCAGGTATGACTTGAACCAGATATTGTCACCTGCATAGTAACTGTCACGATCTATATGAAGATACACTTTCTCGATGACCTTCAGAGAATCAACAGCAGAAGGAGAGTGTTGAATAAAGTTTTTGCTGAAAGAGGGAGGAATGTATAATATTGTCAACACTAAAACAAAAATGATGTGTTTTTTCATATTTGATTAAGGCTTTTAGGTCATGATTATGAATCAGTTAACAAATTTTGTGCCAAAATGTAGATCTAAAATGTGTCGCTCTATTGAAGGACTAAACATCATCAAAGCCCATTGAGCGCATCTTGTCCAATTTTTCGGAACTATTATCAAATGATCCAATAATTGTATATCCATAACAGTACCAGATTCCTTTATCTTCCTGGTTATTGCTATATCAGATTCACTCCAATGCCGATTAAAATTTGATGCAGCAGGCTCTCACCTATCAATACTGAGGGTTGCAATTTATGTTGTGTACCTAAGACTTATGATTTTCAACTTGCAACATTAATAGAGCAGCCCGAACTCCCTTTGACCTGGTTAATTGTCTTTTATGCAACGTACAGACCAGCCATCTTGCTTACGGAAAGCATTTCTATGTACAGAGCTGTAATCGTAACCCATGTTACGGTACCAGGCATACGCTGAATAGCCCCCCGCTGCTGACCACCAGCCACCATAGCTGCCAAAACCGAGAAATGTACCACGGGAGATACGGCAGCCACTTGGAAGAGCTGTAAAACCGCTTTCGTTAGTTGCTTCTGTATTTGGACTTTTCCAATGTGTTGTACCCTCTTCTTTTAGTTTGCCACCAGCAACATTTTCACCACCCAAATAGGTTGTCAGGGTGTTCCAATCTGTATCTGTAGGTACGTGCCAATCCATTGGGCATAGTTTGCCCGTGTTTACTGTGTACCAGTTATAAAGGATTCCATAGGTCGCTTTATAGGCATCTGCATCATTTTGGTACGAACAGTATGCAGGGGTGGTTGAGACTTCCCATTTCTTATCATCTGTAACCAATGGTATGGCTTTACCATCATTGAATTTAGTGGTTTTTAAATTTTCTGCCATCCATACCTGATTGCCAATTTTAACGGTTTTATATCGTTCATTATCACGAGAATCAATAATATAATCATTTAGGGTAACTGAGGTTGTTTCATTTGCCGGAGTTACCAGGATTTTCTCCTGAATTTCGGGTTGGACAATTTTCCCAGTGCTAAAATAAAAATTACCGGTCAATGATGTTGATTCCCATGGTGTTTGTTGATTATTAGATTTTTGAGTAACAATATTCCTCACATTTTGAAACATCTCCAGAATAGTAATATTAGGAATCTTAATACTTTCCAGTATTGCCGAGGTATATAGTCCATTGTTACCACTACCATCTGAGGCGGTGCTTCCAGGGGAAGTTGCATAAGCAATTAACGAACCACGTGGAGCATTCATAAAAGCCAAACCATTACCATTTGCTGAACGTGTCCAACTTCTTTCAAATGGGTTATTCCTACAGGCATCAAGAATTATTATATTGACTTTTGTGCCACTGGCTTCCATCAGGGCCAAGACTCTATCAGCCTGTACGCAATCATACTCTACCTGCTGATCAGACTGAAGTTGTGCATCAACAGGTATTAAATAATTATACCCCTTTGACTGAATTCCATGACCAGCATAGAAGAACAACCCAACTTCATTGCCTTTTAGTTTCAAACCAAAATCATCTATGGCTTTCTTCATCTGGTTTTGGTTCAGGTTTACATACTCCATAACTGTGAAGCCAACACTTTGAAGTGCAACCATCATTGATCTTGCATCATTTTCAGGATTTGAAAGAGTACTGGAGATATAGTTACCATTGCCGATTACCAATGCAACTTTTTTCTGTGGTTGGGAGGAAGTCTGTGTTGTTGATTGAGGTGATGAGGATAATGGCATTAAGAAGAGAACCATTACAGTTAAACTGAACCATTTGTTCAACGGTAAAAAACTTAACCTAATCTCCATAACATATAACATTTTAAAGGTTTGAGTATATTATTGCTTATTTAAACCAATACCTATGCATTCAAATTTATGAAAATAATTCAGTTATTATATTACACAAAAAGAGTAACTCCTTCAGAAACGCATAAAAAGTATGGTTTGGCAAAGCACCGGCAGGACTCGGCTGTGGGGAGGGCTATTCTATTGCATGATACCGTACTCCGCGTCCTTCTCCGGTTTTCAGAATTATTCCTTCTTTTACCAGAAAAGCCAGGTCTTTTTTCAATGTGTTGCGTGAGTAACCTTTTAACTGGGCTCCTATCTCACCAACCTGTGAGGTTTTGTGTTCTTTTATGTAGCCCAGAACGCTTTGTTGACGCTCGTTTAATACAGTCTTTAGCTTACTGTAAGTTTCGTATTTGGCTTCCAGTCTCTGGGTTAATACAATCAGGCACTCTAAAAAGAACAATATCCAGATATTAATGCGTTCGGTTTCCTTGTACCGATTCTTCTGTCCTTCCATCAATGCCCTGTAATATCCTTCTTTCCTGGCTTCTATCACATTTTCAAAAGATATGTACTGAATAAACTTGTAATCCTGCTTCATCAATAACAATGAAGTTAAAAGCCTTGATAAACGTCCGTTCCCGTCCTGATATGGATGGATAGATAAAAATTCATACACAAAAGCTGCTGTTATCATGAGCGGGTGCAAATCTTTCTTTGATAACCTTTCGTTTGTCCATGCAATTAAACCCTGCATTTCACCAGGTGTTAAATGCGGTTCTGTTGTCCTGAAAATAGTTCGCTGTGTACCATCCGGATAATTGGCCACTACCTGATTGGAAAGAGATTTGTACTTTCCTTTATGCCTCTGGTCCTTGTTACTGTATTTTAAAAGGATACCGTGAATTTGATGTATATAACGTTCTTCCAGATCAATATCGGTGTAACTTTCTAAAATAATCTCCAACGCTTCGTAATAGCCAACTACCTCTTGTTCGTCCCTGCTTTGCATCTTTGTTATCTTTACTGACCTTAAAAGTTTTTCCACCTCTTCATCGGTAAGGGTTCCTCCTTCTATACGGGTAGATGAACCTATACTTTCTATCGTGGCTATCTTACGGAGCTCTTTCAGGTATTTGCTTTGCTGACCTTCAATCGCTTTCCAGTTGCCTTTAAAGGTGTCTATTATACTAAGTTGTTGACTTATTTGCTGATAAACAGTACTGTTAAAGTCCAGGTTTATCTTTATGTTATTAGATATATCCATTATGTATCCAATTTTATCCAATTTTTAAAAATACATAAAAATACTTAGACATATCCATTTTGTATCCATTTTTATCCATAATTTATGAACTTAACTTTAGGTATGCCTTCCGTACTTATTAGCATTTCTTCTTTTTAGTCATAATTATATTAATAAAAGTTCTGAGCAAATGAGGCTCATTCAACAACTCGATGAAGAAGACAAGCAAACCATCTTCCGGCTCATTGAAAAAATGCTTACCAATAAGAAGTTTAAGGATTTCTTCCAGAAAAACGTTGCTGCACTATAAAAACAAAAAACCGCCCCAAAATTAAAACAGGTTTCATGTTTTACAAACCCCTCAATTGTTAAGCCTCCATTCCGTAACTATTTCCCAAAATTATCTAAATAATTTTTTTCTTTTATCTGCAACTTTTAAAAAGTAAAAAGTGTAACCACCACATATATTTATTAAAGTATCCTGCTTTAGTAAGAATGTTGCACATTCATTAAAGCAAGAAGGTTTATCTTCATTATCTACTGGTGTGTATACAAGTATTTTAGATAGCTCTTTTTTTGAATAAAGAAATTCTATATAATATCCATAATATCGTGTCGTATCATAACTGCTTATATTAAATTTTGAATATATACAAGACTCTATAAATTCAATATTACTATAATAGTATTTGTCTTTCTCAATGTTTAATGTGGCTACCCTTATTTTTTCAGCTTGTTCCAAAGAAAATTTATTATAACCGCTATAGTCATGCTTTACACATATCCACTTTCCAAGTATAAGACTTTCTTTATTGTTAATCTTATCCTGAGAATAACTTTTTATACAAAAGGCTAATATTACTCCAAATATTAATCTTTTAATGATTCCAATATATTCCATAATTCCACATTAATTGTTCGTCAAACCTTCTTTGTACTAAACCTGGCTGAACTTCTCCATTAGATCTAATTATATCCATCTGTTCTCCAGCTCCACAATAATTAAAGCTATTAAGGTCTCTTATTAAATTAGTATTAAGTAAAGATTGTCCTTGTCCAACATTGAAAACATAACTTGTCAAAGCATCAAATTCTTGCTGATCCAAAGGAGCTGTTACAAGTTGATTAATAGGTCCAACTGCTTTATTTTGTATATCGCTAAGAAGTAAATCATATGCTTGAGCTCTGATAAGCCCAGCATTAAAATTTTCACCAGGTAAAATTTTATGACCATAGCCAACAGTTAGGATTCCAGCCTTATCCGCTGGAAGATGCGTTGGGCATTCTTTATATTTTTCCCAAGACATAATAAAATTTATTCCCTGTTGACTAATATTGTTTATACCTGAAATTCCTCCTCCTTCAAGAGAAGCAAGTAACCAATTTGCATTTGTTACTGTAATAGTAGTAGTGTATGTATTATACCAGTTACCATTTACGTTTTCATATGTGTAGAGATTGTTATTATAAGGAGTAGCATTCCACAAGCTTCCCAATACATCACTCGTTGTGAAAGTTGGATGTCCGATGTCATAAAAGCCACTACCCATTGTACCATAATGCCCTCCTGCGTATCCACCCCCACCACCGCCTCCATCCGCCATATTCATGCCCCAGTTAACATCACACATATGTCCCAAATACGCATTAAGAGCAGCTATGCTTTCATTTAGCTCTTGAGGAGCACAAACCATTCCTGAAGGATCAGAGTATTTCAGAGGATTATTCAGGCAATACCCATACCTGTTAAGATTCTGAGTTAAGCCGGGATTCTGAACATAATTATCAGCACTTAAGAACATCCCCAGGAGCGCATCATATAATCTGCCATTCATATTAATCAGGTTGAACCAGGGTAAATGTTTCCCGACTAGCTTCGCTGTCGGGATTCGCTCGACTATCAGTTTTTGATTCGCTAACGCTCTCAAAAACTGTGTCTCACGAACATGACCTGTGAAGCCCCTGCCTGC
>Ga0208478_1000178_pt1 | contig 24888 bp, 25 predicted proteins | sample NGESurdeep072012_5_FD_184462 | JGI IMG/M metagenome (GOLD analysis project Ga0208478, IMG submission 184462) | Arctic peat soil microbial communities from Barrow, Alaska - NGEE Surface sample 415-2 deep-072012 (SPAdes) | ecosystem: Environmental > Terrestrial > Soil > Wetlands > Peat ...
CGCGTCCAGACGCCGGCACCGAGGCCGTAGAGCGTGTCGTTGGCGATCTCCAGCGCGTCCGCGTCGTCGGCGAAGGTGGTGACGGCAAGGACCAGGCCAGCGTCGGCGACGCCGGCTTGAGCACCGGGAAGTTGCCGGCGGCCAGGGCGGGCGACGGGCTGACCTCGGCGGCGTCGTGGTCGGCCCGCTGAGCGCCGTACGCTGACGTGTTGTGAGCACGCTTGCCGACCTCGACGCCTGGCGCGCCCTGCCCGCCGCCCAACAGCCGGCCTGGCCGGATGAGGCGGCGCTGCGAGCGGCCTACGCCGAGCTGGCCGCCCTGCCGCCACTGGTGATCGCGCACGAGGTGGCCGGGCTGCGCCAGCGGCTGACCGCGGTGGCCCGCGGCGAGGCCTTCGTCCTCCAAGGTGGCGACTGCGCGGAAACCTTTGCCGACATCAGCGCGGCTCGGATCCGCGACAAGATCCGCACCCTGCTGCAGATGGCGATCGTGCTGACCTACGGCGCGAGCGTGCCGGTGGTCAAGGTTGCCCGGATCGCCGGGCAGTACGCCAAGCCGCGCTCCCGGGATACTGAGTTGGTCGACGGCGTCGAGCTGGCGTCGTACCGGGGAGACGCGGTCAACAGCATCGGTCCCACGCTGGCCGACCGCATTCCGGACCCCCGCCGGATGGTCGCGGCGTACCACAGCGCCGCGGCCACGCTGAACTTGGTGCGCGGGTTCGCTACCGGCGGCTTCGCCGACCTACGGGCGGTGCACGACTGGAACAAGGACTTCGTCCGGCGCAGCCCGGCGGGTCAGCGCTACGAGGCGCTGGCCCGCGACATCGAGCGGGCGCTGGCCTTCATGCGGGCCTGCGGGATCGACTTGGACCAGACCGGTGTGGCGCACGGCGTGGAGCTGTTCTCGGCGCACGAGGCGCTGCTGCTCGACTACGAGCGGGCGCTCACCCGCACCGAGGACGCCACCGGGATCGTCTACGATCTGTCCGCGCACTTCGTGTGGATCGGCGACCGCACCCGGGGGGTCGACGACGCGCACGTTGAGTTCCTCAGCCGCGTCGCCAACCCGATCGGCGTCAAGCTGGGTCCGGGCGCCCGGCCGGAGGAGGCCGCTGCCCTGGTGGAGCGGCTCGATCCCGACGGCGTACCCGGCCGGCTGACGCTGATCACGCGGATGGGGGCGGACCGGGTTGGCGGCCTGCTCGGGCCGTTGGTGGAAAAGGTCACCGCCACCGGGCACGAGGTGGTCTGGGTCTGCGACCCGATGCACGGCAACACGATCGAGTCGGCGAGCGGGTACAAGACCCGGCACTTCGACCGCATCCTGGCCGAGGTGCGAGGCTTCTTCGCCGTACACGCCGAGCTGGGCACTGTCGCCGGCGGCATCCACGTCGAGCTCACCGGCGACAACGTGACCGAGTGCCTCGGGGGGGCCGAGGACATCGTCGACGCTGACCTGGCCGGGCGGTACGAAACCGCCTGCGACCCACGGCTGAACACGGGTCAGTCGATCGAGCTGGCGTTTCAGGTCGCGGAGATGCTGCAGCAACGGCGCGCGGGGGTCGGGGCGGCCCGGTGAGCCGAGGGACTCCTGCCGGCTCGAGACCTCCGGTCGACCTGCGGAGCGACACGCTGACCCGGCCGACGGCCGGCATGCGGGCGGCGATGGCCGCCGCCGAGGTCGGCGACGACGTCTACGGCGAGGACCCGACCGTCAACGCCTTAGAGGAGAAGGTCGCCGGCCTCTTTGGGCAAGAGGCGGCGCTGTTCGTCCCGAGCGGCACGATGGGCAACCAGATCTGCCTGCGGCTGGTAGTGCCGCCGGCCGAGGAGCTGCTCTGCGATGCCGACGCGCACATCGTCACCTACGAGGGTGGGGGGGCCGCGCAGCACGGCGGCATCCAGACCCGGACGCTGGTATCCGCCCGCGGGCTGCTCGACGTCGCCGCGGTGCAGGCGCAGCTGCGGGCGCCCGGCTTCGGCACCGTGCCCACCCGGGCAGTGGCGGTCGAGCAGACGCACAACCGCGGTGGCGGGGCGGTCTACCCGCTGGGCACCCTGGTCGCGTTGCGCGAGCTGACCGCCGGGCACGGGATGGCGCTGCACTGCGACGGGGCGCGGATCTGGAACGCGAGCGTGGCCAGTGGCGTGCAGCTTTCGGCGTACGGCGAGCTGTTCGACACCCTGTCGGTGTGCCTGTCCAAGGGGCTCGGCGCGCCGGTCGGCTCGGTCGTCGTGGCCAGCGCCGCCGCGGTGGCCGAGGCGCGGGTGCTGCGCCGGCGGCTCGGCGGCGGCATGCGCCAGGCCGGCATCCTGGCCGCGGCTGGGTTGTACGCACTGCGCCACCACGTCGACCGGCTGGCCGAGGACCACGCCCGCGCCCGAATGCTGGCGGAGGTGATCGCCGAGGCGGCCCCCAGGGTGGTCGACCCGGCGGCGGTGGAGACCAACATCGTGCCGCTGGACCTCACCTCCTCGGCGTACGACGCGGCGACGCTCGCCGCGGCGGCCCGGGCCGAGGGCGTGCTGCTATCGGTCGTCGGTGCTCGCCGCGTTCGACTGGTCACCCACCTTGACGTCGACAACGCCGCCTTCCGGCGGGCCGGCGCGGTCGTGGCCCGGCTACTCGCCGGCTGACCACTCTCCGCCACACTCCGGGGATGGGACCGACGGTCAGCCTTCGAGATCGACTGCGCACTGCCGAGCCGCTGTACGGCGTCTGGTCGACCATCCCTGGTCCCATTGCCGCTGAGGTCATCGTCGGACCGGGCGTCGACTACGTGGTCGTGGACCTGCAGCACGGCGGGGCCGGCGAAGCCGACCTGGCCGGCATGCTCGCCGCCATCGCGGCCGGCGGGGCGTATCCGCTCGTGCGGCCGCGGTCTCCGGCCTTCGCCGACATCGGCCGGGCGCTGGACCTCGGCGCCCACGGCGTTGTGGTGCCCAACGTCGACTCGGCCGAGCAGGCCGTCGCCGCGGCCGCGGCCTGCGCCTACCCGCCGGCGGGCACCCGGTCCTTCGGCCTGCTCCGGCCGGGGCCGGCGGAGCCGGCCTGCATCGTCATGGTCGAGTCCCGAGCGGCGCTCGACGCCATGGACGACCTGGTCCGGGTTCCTGGACTTCATGGGATCTACGTCGGGCCGTTCGACCTCGGGCTCTCCCTCCATGTGACGCCGGGGGATGCCGACGAGCCGGTGCTCTCCGCGGCCATCGACACGGTGCTCGCCGCCGCCGAAGCTGCCGAACTCCCGGCGGGCGTGCACGCGACGTCCGGTACCGTCGCCGCCAGACTCCGTCGCCGCGGGTGCCGCCTGATCACCGTCGGCTCGGACGCCGGCGCCTTGACCGCTGGCATTACCGCCGACTTGGCCGCCGCCCGGGCTGATCCCGCGCCGGCGGACGATGACGACGACTATTGAGCCCGGAGAATCACCCCGGCTGCGCCGTGGAACTTGCCGCCACCGCATCCCGTAGCTCCCGGCGCAAAATCTTGCCGCTGATGGTCTTGGGCAGCTCGGGCAGGATCTCGATCTGGCGCGGGCGCTTGTACGCCGCCATCCGCCCGCGGCAGTAGTCGACCAGCTCCCGCTCACTCGCCGTACGACCGGGTTGCAGGCTGACGTAAGCCTTCACCGTCTCACCCCGGTAGGCGTCCGGGACGCCGACGACCCCGGCCTCGCGGATCGCCGGATGGGTATAGAGGACGTCCTCGACTTCCCGCGGCCACACCTTGAAGCCGGCCGCGTTGATCATGTCCTTCTTCCGGTCGACGACGTAGAACCAGCCGTCGGCGTCCATGAAGCCGATGTCACCGGTGAGCAACCGACCGCCGGGGATGGAGGCGGCGGTTTCCGCCGGCTGGCCCCAGTAGCCGGGCACCACCATCGGCCCCTCGACCGCGATCTCGCCGTCTTCGCCGATGGCCACCTCGCCGCCGCTCTCGTCGAGGATGCGCAGTACGGCGCCGGGGACGGGCACCCCGACCGACAGCGTGCCGGACTGCGGGTCGATCGGGGCCGGGGTGCCGACCGGCACCAGCACGCACGGCGCGGTCGTCTCCGTCAGCCCGTAACCGCTGTGCAGGTAGTGCCCGAACCGGCGCCCGAACTGCTCGACCACGGCCGGGGGCACCGGGGCACCGCCGCTGATCAGCAGCCGGAAGCCGGCGAAATGCTCCGGGGTGGCGTCCGGACTGGCCATCAGCGCCATGTACGCCGTGGCCGGCCCGACGGTGAACGCCGGCCGGTGCTCGGCGAACGCATCGAGGGCAACGGCCGGGTCGAACCGGTAGCACAGCACGAGCGGACCGGCGAGGGCAAGGGCGAAAACGACTTCAAACGCCAGGCCGGTGATGTGGAAGAGCGGCGCCAATGCGAAGATCGCTGACCCGGGCGCCAGGCCGGTCCAGGCAATCATCACGTCCGCGTTGGTGGCCAGGTTGGCGTGCGTGGTGGTTGCGCCCTTGGGTACGCCGCTGGTGCCTGAGGTGTAGCAGATCAGGGCCAGGTCGTCTGAGTGCAGCTCGACCGGTGGCGGGGCCGAGGCGCCGGAGCGGGCCACCTCGACCACGTCGTCGACCCCGGCTGCGCGCCGCCGCTCGATGCCGCCGAGCACCCGGGCGTCGGTGCGGGTCTGCAGGTCCAGTTCGCACGTGGTCAGCACGACCCGTACCCCGGCCGCGTGGGCTACCGCAGCCGCGACCGTGTCCCAGGCGGCCTCCGAGCAGACCAGCGCACTGACCCCAGCGTCGCGCAGCACTAGGTCCAACTCGCGCTCGCGGTACATCGGGTTGACCGGCACCACGACGCCGCCCAGCTTCCAGGCGGCAACCAGGGTCAGCACGAACTGCGGCACGTTCTGCAGGTAGAGCGCCAGCCGGTCGCCGCGGCCGAAACCCCGCCCGGCGAGGTACGCCGCGATGGCATCGCTGTAGTCGTCAACCTCGCGGTAGCTCAGGCCGCCGTCGAAGTAGGTGATTGCCCGCTGTTCCGGCGCCGCCCGGACCGCCCGGTGGACCAGGTCAAGCGCGGTCGCGACGCTTGGCGGCACCTCGGCCGGCACGTCGCCGTACCGGGCGAGCCAGGGCTTCGCGTCGTACGGACTGGTCATGCTCAGGCGGCTGCGGTCGACAGGGCCGCCAGCAGCGCCTTCATCCACGGTCCCAGATCAGCCGGCGTACGCGCGGAGATCAGGTTGCCATCCACCACGGTGGCCTCGTCGACCCAGTCCACGCCGGCGTTCTCCATGTCGTCCCGGATGGCCCCGACACTGGTCGCCCGTCGACCCTTGAGGATCCGGGCCGAGATCGGCACCCAGCCGGCGTGGCAGATGAAGGCGATCGGCTTCCCGCTGGCGTCGAAGTCCCGCACCAGCTGCAGCACCGCGGGGGATCGGCGCAGCTTGTCCGGGGCGAACCCGCCGGGGATCACCAGGGCGTCGAAGTCCGCGGCGGAAACCGCATCGACAGTGGTGTCCACCTCCACCGGGCCGTGCCCCTTCTTGCCGGTGACCGGCCGGTCGTCGACGCCGGCCACGGTCACCGCCACGTCTTCCTCGGCCAAGCGGTAGAGCGGATAGAGCAGCTCGGAGTCCTCGAACAGGTCGGCGGCGAGCAGTAGCGCGGTCTTTCCGGTAGTCGACACGGACGCGACCCTACTTCGGCGCGGGCGGGAAGAGCGGCTCTTCGTCATGAAGCGGGCTGACCGGCTGATCTGCGTATGCAAGTGGCGGCTACTCGACAACTGCTCGCTTCGGCTCCGGCCCGTCGGGCCGGTCGCAGTGGATCAAGCTGTTTTCGATGGTGGCCTCGACCGGAGCTTCGGCCGGCCCTTGGCGGCGCGGTAGTACGCGTCGGTCTGAGCGTCCACACCCGCTTCGACGACTGCCGCCAGGCCGTCAGCGGCGCCGGTGCGGTCGGTGTCGATCGCCAGGGGGGACAGGTCCAGCGACAGCCACACATCCGCGGGCGGGACGGGAAGCGCCGCGGCCAGGGCCAGCTGCTGTGCGACTTGGGTCCCGGCCGAGCCTGGCTTCCCCGTGGGCTGCCGACGTCAGCGGCTGTGTCGGGAGCCGCGTTACCGAGATCTTCGTACATGGCTACGATGCGGCCGCCGCGCTGCAGGTCAAGCTACCGCTGCCGGGCCAGGTCTGCGCCAATCAAGGGACTGGGGGACCCGGGGCTATAGGGTCTGTTGGCTTCTCGTGAGCCGGTTTTCCCTGAATGTGGAGGTGGTGGGGATGACGAAGTCACGATTTGCGCAGGCTGCCGTGCTCGTCGCCACGTTGCTCGTCCTGGTGGCCTGCGCCGCCGGCCCGAACAACGTGGCGCATGTCGACGCGCCGCACATCGCCGGGTTCTGGCTAGGGCTCTGGCACGGTGCGATCAGCCCGATCACGTTCCTTATCTCACTGTTCAACGACCACGTGAACATCTACGACGTGCACAACAACGGCAACTGGTACAACTTCGGCTTCATGATTGGCGCATCCGCCGTGTTTTCCGGCGCCGGCCGGTCCGGCGCTGCCGCGCGTCCCCGCCGGAAGTCCAGGCCGCAGCGCCCCGGCACGAGCACGTGAGTCCACGTTGGTCGCCCACCGGGAGTGGGACCTTGCAGTGACCGGTGGCGCCGAAAGATCGGCGATCGCCACGTTCGCCATCCCGTCCGCGGCCAGCAACACGATCCGGGCCCGCAGCACCTGATGATGCGGCGCGGTTTAGGCACGACTGCGCGCCTCCAACTAAGCGCTGCCACCTACGACCAGCACGGTGCTCTCCTTCGGGTTGGGATCTCGGTCGCGTTGGCCGATTCTCGAAGGCGCAAGGACCTTGTGCCTCAGTGGTTAGATCAGACCTAGTGTCGCGGTAGCGAAGCGAAGTAGTTGGACGCTGGGCTCTTGGCAAGGATGGTGTCAGCGTCCTTGGTCCAGGCGAAGGGGCTGCAGCGTTCGTTCCAGCCGTCGATGTAGGTCCGGATCGCTTCCTTCAGGTCGCGGACGGAGCCGAGGCGCCCAGCTGGCTGGCCGCGTCGGCGGCGCCTTAGTAGCCCGCCCGAGCCTCGCTCGTGGCGTCGGCGACGAATCCCAGCGCCGACTCGTGCCGGGACTCTCCGGCATCGAGTTTCGCCCGCTAGCCGTTCAGCTTGCCGTTCAGCAGAGCGGGTCGGGCTCCGGCGGTCCACTCCGCCAGGCAGCGGGCGACCTCAGCGTCGGTGGCGGTGTCGGCGACGTCGATGGCATCGACGAGCAGTGCGCCGATGCTGCCGGGCAGCGGCACCAGCCCGGTCCTGAGCCGGGCGCCACGACCGCCTGTCGCCGCCTTCTCGTGCTCGAACGGGGCGACGATCACCACGCCGTTACGCCCGCGCACCTCGCCCCACGGCCCGCCGAGTCCGCCCTTGCTGTTGCCCAGGGTCCGCCCGGCTGGACCCCGGTCGGCGCTGTCCCGGGAACTCAGATAGGGCACGAGCGGAGCGAAGGACCCGACCGTCGGCTGCCGGGAGCTGGGCCCATAATCGTGGGTCTACGCCGCAACCTTCGGAGTGCGTCATGATCGTCATTCTTGGGCTCGTCATCCTGGTCGCCGCGGTGATCGTCGGCGTGGCCGGTGTTCTCGGCAACGGTGGCAGCGCGCATGCGCTCACCCACGGCTTCGCGGTGTTCGGCTACCACGTGACCGGCTCCGACGGCGCGCTGTTCCTCTACGGCATGGTGGTCGGGGCCATCGCCCTGTTCGGGCTGGGCCTGCTCCTTGCCGGCGCGCGCCGCACCTCCCGCCGCGGCAGCGCGGCGCGTCGCGGACTCAAGCAGTCCCGCCGCGAGACGGCCGCTGTCAGCCAGGCTCGGGACGACCTCATCGACCAGCGCGAGACCGCCCGCGCTTACACGGCGAGCGCGCCGGGCGGGTTAGCGCCCGAACGGCCATCGCCGCCAGAAACCGCCGATCCTCCGGGGTGAGGTTGGCACGTCACGCGGTTCCACCCACCCTTTGGTTCTGAGCAGTCTCGGCGAGGCCTCCACCATCCCAAACGACTGAGATCAGTCACAACGGGCCAGTTACGGGCCGGCTGCCGCGCGCGTAGCAGACCCGGTCGGCGGGACTTTCGGCTCTACCTCCGCCGAGAGCAGGGGCGAACGCTTCTGTCGAGCGTTACCCGCGCTGTCGACGCTCGCGCCGACGGGAGGGTTGGGGGCGATGTCAGGGCGACGTGCCTGGGCGTATGTGGCTGCGGTCGGGCTGGCGGCGGTCGTAATTGTGACGGCTGGGGGGGTGGCGGGGACTGCCGCGGAGTTGCCAAGACCCAGGTCGATCGGACAGCAACAGGGGTACTGGGGTGGCGGTGCGACTGGAATGGCAGCGTGCACCGGAGCCCGGTTCGGCCGGCATCCCGGTTACGACCGGATGGTGCTCGACCTGACCCCGCCGGGCACTCGGTCGGGCACCTTCTACTCCGATTCCGGCTTTCCGCCCGGCACCGCCGCCTACCGCGCTTGGTACCTCAACGACACCACGCTGCGGGTCAAGGTCTGGTCGGTCCGCATCGACCCTCCCTGGTTCTTCCGCTACACCCCGAACCTTCCCGAGGTGAAAGGCGTCCTCGTTACGCAGGACTCCGGTGACGGGCTCGAGGTGGACGTCACTGTCGCGGCGAGAAACGGGTTCCGTATCTTCGCCTTGTCGGCACCCGACCGAGTGGTGGTCGACATCGCGCACGGGCGTGCCGGAGGCTGGACGACCAGGACTTCGTCGACTGCGACCAGCGGATAGCTGCCGAACCGCCGAACCGGGCCAATTCGGGTTGAGCGGTACGCGGCCGTACCGTGCCGACCGAGCTTCCGGGCCGAACAACCCCGTCACGGTGAGGAGGCATTGCACCCGGGCTGCCGACTGCACGGCCGTCGGCATCGGCCAGGGTCACTATTCGTCGGGCAGCCACCCACGCCGTGGCCAAAGTCGCACCGCAGCACCTCCCACCGCAAGGCGTGCCTGATGGCCTGGAGGCCCCCGTTGCCGCAGCCGGTCTCGTTGACCACGTAATGGTGTTCCACGGACTGCGGAACCCGTGGAAGCTTGCGGGATGAGCCAGCTGGGGGTCGACCCCGTTCGGGAGGTGGAGGCGGCTTTCCGGGCGACGCCGCGACCTCAGTTCCTGCCCCCCGCCGAGCGCCGGTGGGCTGGCCTGGACCGGCCGCTGCCCATCGGCCACGGTCAGACGAACTCACAGCCCTCGACGGTGCGGCGCATGCTCGAGCTGCTGTCGGTGCGGCGGGGGAGCCTCGTGCTCGACGTCGGCGCGGGTTCTGGCTGGACCACCGCGCTCCTCGCCTGCCTGGTCGGTCCCGAGGGCAGGGTGGTCGGCGTGGAGCTCGAACCGGCGCTGGCCGCCTGGGGGCAGGCCAATCTGGCGGCAACGGACCGCAGCTGGGCCCGTATCGAGACCGCCCGTCCGGGGGTGCTCGGGTGGCCGGACGAGCAGCCCTACGATCGGATCCTGGTCTCCGCCGAGGCAGGTGTGGTCCCAGGTGAGCTCCTTGCCCAGCTCGGCACTCGCGGGGCCATGGTGTTGCCCGTGGCCGGCCAACTGCTGCGGCTACGCAAGACGGTAGGCACTCGCGTGGTGGTCGAACGGTTCGGGCAGTGCCGCTTCGTGCCCCTGCGCTGAGTCAGCACATCCGGCAGGGCGACCCTTCTTGATGGCCGGGTAGCGCGCGCGGACCGCGTGTTGGGTCGCGCAGTGGGCACAAGCCAGCGCTCATCGCCGGCGCCCGTGGCCCGGACCGGCGCCCGTGGGGTGCGTTATCCCGTGGTGGCCGGGCTGATCACGACGGCAAGCGCTGTGAGTGCAGTGGGAATCGCGCGGTAGTAGACCCACACGCCGCGCTTGTCGCGGCTGACCAGCCCGGCCTCGAGCAGGACGCGCAGGTGGTGGCTGACGGTCGGCTGGGACAGTCCGAGCGGCTCGGTCAGCTCGCACACACAGGCCTCCCCGCCGGCGTGCGCCTGGATCAGCGACAGTAGCCGCAGCCGGGCCGGGTCAGCGAGTGCCTTGAGCACCCCCGCCAGCTGCTCGGCGGCGGCGGCGGACAGCGGGGCGCGCGCCAGCGGCGAGCAGCACGCGGCCGCGTCGAGCGCGGGGTTGTCCAGCACCGGCGGCAAGGTGGCCATGCCGACAGTGTCGCAGCAGGCATTGACAGCCGTCCATGCATTGCCCATGCTGACGGGATCGATGAGGGTCAATCTAAGCCGGACGGATGAGGGAGTGGGCTGGGAATGAGTCGGGTGCAGCTGGCACTGAACGTCCGGGACGTCGACGCGGCGGTGGACTTCTACCGCAAGCTGTTCGGGGTCGAGCCGGCCAAGCGCCGGCCGGGCTATGCCAACTTCGCGATCGCCGTCCCGCCGCTAAAGCTGGTCCTCATTGAGGACCCGGACGCCCGCGGCGCCGGCGTGGCCGGGGCGCTGAACCACCTGGGCGTCGAGGTGGAGACCTCCGCCGAGGTGGGGGCGGCCACCCAGCGGCTGACCGGACAAGGCTTGGCGACGCTGACCCAGGACGCGACCAGCTGCTGCTACGCGGTCCAGGACAAGGTGTGGGTGCACGACCCGGACGGGGCGCCGTGGGAGGTCTACACGGTGCTGGCCGACGCCCCGCACGCCACCACCACCACCACCACCACCACCACCGCCGCCGCCGCCGCCGGCAGCGGCTGCACCACCGTGGACGGCCAGTGCGTCCCGGTCGACGCCACCGCCGCGACGGCGGGCGCCGTGGCCCGGGAGGTCGAGCTGACCACCCACGGGGTGCCGGTCGCCGCCTCCGCGGTTCGCTCGTGCTGCTGACCAACCCGCGCCGGGATCCATCCGCCGGACCACTACCGAAGAGGTTGACGTCTCGGTGAGCGATCTGACCACGGGGACCGCCCGGGCCGGCACCGACCTCGACCCGCCGGTGCTGGCCCGGCTGTCCACCCTGGACCGGTTCCTGCCGGTCTGGATCATCGCCGCGATGGCCCTCGGCCTCGCGCTGGGTCGGGCCGTGCCCGGGCTGAACGACGCGCTGGACGCCGTGCGGGTCGGCTCGGTGTCGCTGCCGATCGCCGTCGGGCTGCTGCTGATGATGTATCCGGTGCTGGCCAAGGTTCGCTATGGCGAGCTGGGCGCAGTCACCGGCGACCGCCGGCTCCTGGTCTCCTCGCTGGTGCTGAACTGGCTGGTAGGCCCCGCGCTGATGTTCGCCCTGGCCTGGCTGCTGCTACCGGACCAGCCCGCCTACCGCACCGGGCTGATCATCGTCGGGCTGGCCCGGTGCATCGCCATGGTGCTGATCTGGAACGACCTGTCCGGCGGGGACCGGGAGGCCGCCGCCGTCCTGGTAGCGATCAACTCGGTGTTCCAGATCGTCGCCTTCGCCGCGCTCGGGTACTTCTACCTCAAGGTGCTGCCTGGCTGGCTCGGACTCTCGCAGAACACGCTGCACGTGTCGGTCTGGGACATCGCCCGCAGCGTGCTGGTCTTCCTCGGCATCCCGCTGGTCGCCGGCTACCTCACCCGCACCCTCGGCGAGCGAAATCGCGGCCGGCATTGGTACGAGTCGGTGCTACTGCCCCGGATCGGCCCGGTCGCGCTCTACGGGCTGCTGTTCACCATCGTCGTGCTATTCGCGCTGCAGGGCGACACCATTACCCGGGAGCCGCTCGCGGTCGTGCGCATCGCGCTGCCGCTGCTGGTCTACTTCGGGCTGATGTTCGGCGGGTCGTTCCTGCTCGGCCGCCGCCTCGGCCTGGGCTACCCGCGCACAGCGACGCTGGCGTTCACCGCCGCCGGCAATAACTTCGAGCTGGCTATCGCGGTCGCCATCGGCGTCTTCGGGGTCACCAGCGGCGAGGCCCTGGCCGGAGTCGTCGGGCCGCTGATCGAGGTCCCGGTCCTGGTCGCCCTGGTCTACGTCGCGCTGTGGGCGCGCCGCCGGCTGTTCCCGACCGCCTGACCGGCCCACCCGGGGGAAGCTGATGCAGCCGGCCACTCGCCCGCCGGCGGTGCCGACTCCGACTGCCCTCGAGCTCGGCCTGCTGGTCACCGGCGCGGTCCTCGGCCGGCTGGCGGCCGAGTTGACCGCCCGCTACGGCGGCGTGTTCTCCCCGCAGACCGTGACCGCGGTCGTCGCGGACTCCTACACCCGGCTGCGGCCGCGGCCCGTGTCAAGAATCAACTGCCAAACCTGGCCGCCCGGTTCGCCGCCGACCGGCTGGCCGCCACCGCCCACACCGAAGGAGTGCTCGTGTCCGACGTACCCGAGGTCCTGTTCGTCTGCGTGCACAACGCTGGCCGGTCCCAGATGGCCGCCGCCCTGCTGGATCACGCCGCCGGCGGGCGGGTGCACGTCCGCTCCGCCGGCTCGACCCCGGCTGACCAGGTGAACCCGGCCGTGGTCGCGGTGATGGCCGAGCTCGGGCTCGACCTGTCCCACGAGTTCCCGAAGCCGCTCACCGACGACGTCGTGCAAGCCGCCGGCGTCGTCATCACCATGGGCTGCGGCGACGCCTGCCCCATCTACCCCGGCAAGCGTTACCTCGACTGGCAGTTGCCCGACCCCGCCGGCCTGCCGGTTGATCAGGTCCGCCCCATCCGCGATGAGATCCGCGACCGGGTCGAGGGGCTGCTCGTCGAGATAGCGGCGAAGCCGGCCTCGCGGTAGCCGCCCTGCGCTGATAAGCCGGATCGGCGGGTCGCACGGCCGTGTCCGGGCGCTGTCCAGTGCCGCCGTCCCGGACTGGATTAGGCACGGATTAGGCACGGATTAGGCATGGACGCCGGCTTTGTGGGCGGCGTGCACGGCGTGCACATGGGTCCAGCTCGCGTCCAGATGCGGACGCGCAGCAGGCGGCGCCGCAGCGGCGACCGGGTCGGCCCAGGTCCAGCCGAACAGGCTGTTCAGGCCGAGCCTGACCAGGAGGACGGCGGACCGGCCTCGATGACGTTGTCAGTGATCGTCGCGGCCACGAGGAGGTCCTGATCCGTCAATGGAGACACGGCCCAAACGGATCGGCCCCCGAAGCCGAATCCGCTACGCCCCGATGACAAACTGTGAGGTCAACCACCTCGACTCGCCGTGCCCGACCGACCGGAAGGATCAGCATTGCCCGACCAGCTGCCGCCCGGCCAGTACGTGCCGAAGCGAAGGCCGGTGCTGCACTACGGCCGGATCCCACACTTCAACCCACAGAAGTGGACCTTGCGGGTGTGCGGTGCGACGCCGGGACCGGTGTGTTGGACCTGGGCGGAGTTCGGCCGGCTGCCGCGGGTCGATGTGATCGCCGACTTCCACTGCGTCACCAAGTTCACGCTGCTCGGCAACCGGTGGACAGGTGTGTCCACCGCCCAGGTGCTGGCCGCCGCCTCGCCGGCGGACGGGGTCTCCCACGTCATGGTGTACGGCGAGTATGGCTACAGCGCGAACCTGCGGCTGGCTGACTTCGCCGCCGCCGACTCGCTGCTCGCCACCCACCGCAACGGAGACCTGCTCACGGCCGAGCACGGCCACCCGGTCCGGCTCGTCGTGCCGCACCTGTACGCCTGGAAGGGTCCCAAGTGGGTCCGCGCGATCGAGTACTTGACCGAGGACCGGCGCGGGTTCTGGGAGGAGCGCGGCTACCACAATCTGGCCGACCCGTGGCGGGAGCAGCGTTACAGCTACCAGGAGGACCCGAGCGACGGACCGGGCGCCTGAGCGCGCGGATCGACTTCGACCAGCAGCATCGCCGCCAGGACCAGCGCCCCGCCGAGCAACGGGCGCGATCCCAGTCGGTCGCCGCCGAGCCAGACGCCGAACACGCCAGCGAAGACCGGCTCCATCGTCATCACGATGGCGGCCCGGGTCGGGGCAAGGTGCGCCTGCGCCCAGGTCTGGACCAGGAAGGCGACCGCCGTCGCCGCGACCGCGGTCAGGGCCAGCGCGACCCAGACCCCGGCGTCCGGTGGCGGTCGTAGGAGCCCGCGCCCGGAGCAGGCGGCGCACAGCACCATCACGGTGCTCAGCTGGACGACGGCCAGCCCGACCGCATCCGTCGGCGTCGACCACTCGCCCAGACCGACGATGTGCAGCGCGAACGCCAGCGCGCAGGCCAGCGTGAGCAGTTCCCCCCAACCTAGCGAGAACCCGTGCAGCGACAGCAGTGCCAACCCGACGGTGGCCACGGCCGCGGCCGTCCACGCGGTCCGGCCGACCGGGCGGCGCAGCAGCAAGGCGGCGATCAGTGGAGTGAACACCACGAACATGCCGGTGATGAAGCCGGACACTGACGCCGGGGTTGTCGCCAGCCCGAGGGTCTGGGTGATGTAGCCGGCGCCCAGCGCCACCCCGAGCACCACCCCCGCCCGGCGTCCACCCCGGTCCAGTCGGGCCACGGCGCGCGGCCGGACCAGCGCGAGCAGCACCGTGGCGATGGCGAACCGCCAAGAGAGGAACTCCATCACCGGCATCCGGGCGATGGCGTTCTTGACGACTACGAACGTCGATCCCCAGGCGGCGGTCGCGGCAAGCAGCGCAAGCGTGGCGGCCAGCGTGGGCGGCCGGCGTACGGCCGCAGGGCCTGGCACCGACTCAGCCATCCCGCAGCGAGCGGAGCAGCGCGAGGTCGGCCCGGTGCTCAGCCCGCGCGCCGGGGGTCTCCAGGATCAACGGCACCCCCCCGGTGGCCGGATGCCGAAACAGTTCGGCAAACGGGGCCAGTCCGATCGTGCCTGTGCCCACCCGCTCGTGCCGATCCCGGCCCGAGCCGGCCGGGTCCTTCGAGTCGTTGACGTGCACCAGGCCGAGCCGACCGCGGCCGACCGCGCGCAGCAGCGCGTTCAGCGCGGTGCGGACGCCGCCGGGCTGGGACAGGTCGTGGCCGGCGGCGTGCAGGTGGCAGGTGTCCAGGCAGATCCCCAGCCGGGGGTGGTTGTCCAAGGCCGCGAGGTACGGCGCGAGGTCGGCGATTCGCGCCGCCAGCGGCTCACCGCCGCCGGCGGTGGGCTCCACCAAGATCCGTGGGGCACCGTCGGGGATGGCGTCGAGCAGCGGCAGCAGCAGCTCGCGCAGCTGGCGCAGCGCGGTGTCCCGGTGTGCACCCGTTCCCGCCGAGCCGGCGTGCACCACGACGCCCACAGCGCCGATCGCGGCGCCCCGCCGCAGGGCGTGCTCGACGGCCGCGACCGAGCGCTGCGCCGTGATGGGCGTCGGCGAGGCGAAGTTCACCAGGTACGGCGCGTGCACGAACACCGTCAGCCCAGCCTGGGCGCAGCCGGCTCGAAAGGCCGCGTCCTGCGTGCGGTCACCGGGCGCCGGCGCCCACCCGCGCGGGTTGGACGAGAACACCTGCAGCGCCTCGGCGCCGATCGCCCGGGCGTAGGGAACGGCGCCGCGGGCCAGTCCGGGCCCGACCGGCACGTGCACGCCGAGCTTCGACGGCTTGCGAGCAGGCATGGGCGGCGACCAGGACGCGAACCGCTAGAAGACGAACAGGGTGACGGTGGCTCCACGTCGGGCCTGAGTTCCGCCAGCGGGGTCCTGGGCCCGCACCGTGCCCGGCCCGACCGGCAGCGCGCGGACCTGCGGGCGAAACCCCAGTGCCGTTAGTTCGGCGACGGCCCGATCGCGCGACTCCCCGGTCACGTCCGACACCGCGAACAACTGCGGCCCCTTGGAGACGACCAGTGTGACGGCGGCGCCCTTGCCGAGGTTCGTGCCGGCGGCCGGCCGCTGGGAGACCACCGAGCCGGTGGCCACGGCGTCGTCGTACGCCTCTTGAATGGTGGCTCGCAGGCGCGCCTTGGACAGCATCGCGGTCGCGTCGTCGGCCGACTGGCCATGGACGTCGGGGACGGCAACCGGCTCGAGGCCCTTGCTCAGCACGACCGCCACGGCGGTGTCTCGGGTGAGCGCGGTGCCGGCGCCCGGGTCGGTGTCGACCACGGTGCCGGCGGGGGCGGTGTCGTCGAACCGGTCGGTGACGACGCCGGTGCGCAAGTGCTGGTCGGAGAGCGCCTTGTTGGTCTCGCCGAGCGAGTGGCCGGCCAGGTCTGGGACGGTGTAGCGCTCGGGACCCTTGGACAGCGCAGCGGTGACATTGCCGTGGCGCAGGATCCGTCCGCGCGGCGCCGGAGCCTGCGTTACGACAGCGCCGACCGGCGCGGTCTCGCTGAAGGCCGGCGGGCCGTAGCGGACGTGCAGGCCGGCGGCAGCGGCCACCTGGTCGGCCGCCGCCCGGTCGCGGCCGAGCACCGACGGGACGCCGGTGTAGCGGCCGGCGCCGAGATACCAGCCGCCGACGGCGGCCAGCACGGTGAGTACGGCGAGAATGCCGGCGGCTATCGGGCCTCCCCGGCGACGACGCCGGCGCCGCAGCGGCCGGCTGCCGGTGGGCGCCCCGGCGACGGGCGGCCGGGATTCGAGCGTTGGGGGTCCGGGAGGTGGGGGTCCGGGCGGTGCCGGTCCGGGCGGTGGCGCAGCCGTCCCGTCGACGACCGGGACCGGCGCCGCGCCGGTGACCACCAGGGTGTCGTGCCACGGGCGTTGTCCCGGTACGTCGGCGGCTGGGCCGTCCGCGGCTGACCGCTCGACCGCGAAAACCTCGGCGAGCAGGCCGGCCAGCGCGGCCTCGGCGTCGGTCACCGTACCGGTGGCCAACAGCGCGCGCAGCTCGCTCAGGAACGCGCCCGCGTCGGCAGGTCGGGCGGCGGGGTCGCGCCGGGTGGCCCGCACCACCAGGTCGTCCAGCGCCGGCGGCACCGGCGAGCCGCGGGCCGTGGCCGGCCTCGGCACGTCGTCGTGCACGTGTCGGTAGGCCACCGTCAACGGTCGGTCCTCGGCGTACGGCGCGGCTCCGATCAGGGTCTCCCACAGCGTGATGCCGGCGGCGTAGACATCGGTGCGCGGATCAGCCCGCGCGGACTGCACCTGCTCGGGGGCGAGGTAGGCGACCGTGCCCATCAGCAGGCCGACTGTGGTGGTCAACGTCGAGGAGGCGACCGCGCGGGCCAGCCCGAAGTCGGCCACCTTGACCCGTCCGTCGCGGCCAAGCAGCACGTTCTCCGGCTTGACGTCGCAGTGCACGAGCCCGACCCGGTGCGCCGCCGCCAGCGCCCGCAGCACCGGGACGAACACGGCCACGGCCAGCGCCGGGCTGAGCGGTCCGCGGTCACGCAGCAGCTCGCGCAACGTGCCGCCGGCGACGTACTCCATGACCAGGAAGAGTCGGCCCGCGTCCTCACCCTGGTCGAAGACGGCGACGGCGTCGGGGTGGGCCAGGCGGGCGGCGGCCTTGGCTTCGGCGCGGAAGCGGACGACGAACTCCTCGTCGTCGGCGAGCACCGGATGCATCACCTTGACCGCGACCGTGCGGTCGAGCCGGGTATCGAGCGCCCGGTAGACGGCCGCCATCCCGCCGCGGGCGATATGCCCGTCCACGCGGTAGCGCCCGTCGAGATACCGGCCCACTACCGGATCGGCGAGGGTCGCGGTCACGGCGGAAGTCTAAGACGGGTGGCAGGGCCGGCCGCGTCGCCGCGCAGGCCGTCGGACGGCTGTGGGCTCCCATGAGTAAGCACGGACCCATCGCGCAGCCGCCAATCCCGGTACGGCGGTGGGATCAAGAGCCGCCCTGTCCGCTGGCGCCGCACCACAGTCGCGCGGACCGCATCGGTGCTGCAGTGCATGTACCGAGTACCAAGGTGGCCAGACGGGCCTCGATTGCGCTCGTTGGCGGCGATTGTGGCAATCAGCCGCCCGCCGGTGCAGGCCCGCGACGGCAGGCCCGCGCCGAAGCGCCCAGACGCACTTCCGGGCGGCAGCCAGTCCCCCCCACGGACTTCCGGTGGCGACGCGTGAGCTCACCCGGCAGGCGGCAGCCCTCCCTCCAGCTGTGTCGCGGCGGCAAACACATCACCTCGACCTCGCCGATTTGGTTCGAGGTCGCGCGCTCGACCGTTTACCGAGGGATCCAGTGCGCCGGGCTGTCGGGTTCGGCCACTTCCGGTTGAAGTTCCGCAGCCAGTCTGCTGCGGCCGTGGCGTACGTCGGACCCGGCCCCGCAAGGCCACGCCGGCTCAGCCGCGCAGGCGAACCTCGACGTCGTCGTCGACGACACGGGTGTCCAACACCGGTTGGGGCGCGGTGGCCGGACCGTGCACGACGCTACCGTCGCGGAGCCGGAACGTGCTGCCGTGCCACGGACACGACACGCAGGTCTCGCCGCCCGCCTGGACTAGCTCGCCTTCGTGCAGCGGGCCGGACAGGTGGCTGCACCGGTCCACGATCGCCCGCACCAGGTCTCCTTCGCGGTGCAGCAGCACCGGCACCGGCCCGACATCGACGCAGGTCAGGCCGCCGTCGGGCAGGTCGTCCAGCCGACCGACCGACGTCCAGCCCGACGGCAGCAGGTCCGGGACATCTGCGGTGTGGTTGGCGCCGACCGCGCGCCGGAAGGACAAGTGGCCACCCAGCACGCCGCTGCCGGACACGATCGCCAGCCCTGCGTAGGCCAGCGCCTTGCCGCGCATCCGCCGGCCGCGCAGCCGCGCCCACAGCGATGCGCCATAGAGTCCGACCGCGGCGTAGTTGGCGAGCGCGTGCACGACCCCGAGTCGGCTCTCGGCCGTGTTGAGCTCCGACCAGTCGGTCCAGCCCGTGATGGTGGCCGGACCGGCGGCCGCGAGGCCGGTGCCGATCAAAACGCTGGTCGCGGGACCGGTCTTGGGCACCAGGTCCAGCACGCCGGCAGAGAGCCACGCCCCCACCGGCACCTGCACGAGCACCGGGTGCAGCGGGTGCCCGAGCCAGACTCCGTGCAGGGCGTCGCGCAGTGACTGCGGCTGGATCTTCTTGTTCAGGAACTCGCGTATCGGCTTGGCCAGCTGGTCCAGCTCAGCGGCGTTCTCCAGCTTGTCTAGCGAGTCGAAGGGCTGCACGCGAGTCTCCCGTCGTACGACGTATGTGGCGGCTCACCCTCGTGCACTGGCGAACCGCCCGGCAAGCTGGACGCCAGATCAGCGCTGCGGTTGGGCCGGTTGGACAAAGTGCAGCGCGCCCTCCGACGGCGTGGACGCTGCGGCGAACCGTCGCTGGGGGATCCGGCCGGCGCGCCGGGCCAGTCGGCCGGCCTCGACCGCCTTGCGCATCGCCTCCGCCATCAGCGCCGGCTCCCGGGCGCGGGTCACGGCGGAGGCAAGCAGGACGGCGTCGCAGCCCAGCTCCATCGCGATGGCGGCATCCGAGGCGGTGCCCAGGCCGGCGTCGAGTACCACCGGTACGCCGGCGGCCTCGACGATCAGCTCGATGTTGTGCGGGTTGCGGATCCCCAGGCCGCTGCCGATCGGCGCGCCCAGCGGCATCACCGCCGCGCAGCCCACCTGCTCCAGCCGACGGGCCAGGATGGGGTCGTCGTTGGTGTAGGGCAGGACGACAAAGCCGTCGTCGACCAGGCGCTCGGCGGCGTCGAGCAGCTCGACCGGGTCGGGCAGCAGGGTGCGCTCGTCGGCGATCACTTCCAGCTTCACCCAGCTGGTGTCCAGCGCCTCCCGGGCCAGCCGGGCGGTGAGCAGCGCTTCGCCGGCGGTGTAACAGCCGGCGGTGTTCGGCAGGATGCGCAGCCCGAGCGCGCGCAGGACGTCGAGCACCGAGCCGCGGGCCGACGGGTCGACCCGACGCAGGGCCACCGTGGCCATCTCGGCGCCGGAGGCCCGCGCGGCCTGCTCGAGCGACTCCAGGCTGGGTGCGCCGCCGGTACCGATGATGAGCCGCGACCCGAAGGCTTCGCCGGCGATGACGAGTGGGTCGTCCATGGTCAGCCCCCCTGCATGGCGGTCAGCACCTCGACCCGGTCGCCGGAAGCCAGCGCCGTCGCGTCCCACGCGGCCCGAGGGACCACGTCGTCGTTGACGGCGACGGCCACCCCCGACGTTGGCCGGTCGGCGACCAGCTCCGCGACGGCCGCGGCGACAGTGGTGCCGGCGTCGAGCGCACGCGGCCGGCCGTTCACGGTGACGTTCACGTGGTGACCCTCATGCTCCAGACCCGCTCGCGGGCGAATCGTTGCGGCGAGAACGGGCGGATCACCTCGGGCTCGACCCCGGTGGCCAGTAGGTCGGCCACCGCATCCGCCGTGGCCGGGGTGAGCAGGATCCCGTTGCGATAGTGCCCGGTGGCCGCGACCAGTCCGGCCAGAGCGGTGCGGCCGATCATGGGCGCGTTGTCCGGTGAGCCCGGCCGCAGCCCGGCGTAGGTCTCGGTCAGCTCCAGCTCGGCGATCCCGGGCACCAGCGTGTGGGCATCGCGCAGCAGTTCGTAGACGCCGCCGGCGCGCACTGTCACGTCGTACCCCTGTTCCTCGGTGGTGGCGCCGATGACGATCTCGCCGTCGGCCCGCGGGACCAGGTAGAGGTGGGTGCCGCCGACCACCGCTCGGACGTTGCGACCCAGGAAGTCGGCAGGTCCGCGGAGTCGGACGATCTGCCCCTTCACCGGCCGCGTCGGCGGTATGACGTCCGTGGGCACCCCGGCCACCTGAGGAGACCAGCAGCCGGCCGCCAGTACGACGGTGCCGGCGGCGAGGGTGTCGCCGTTGCCGAGGCGTATGCCGGTCGCGCGTTCGGCCGTGGTCAAGATGCCGGCCACCCGGTCCGTCCGGACGTCGACGCCGACGGCGACCGTGGCCGCGAGCAGCGCGGCGGCCAGCAGGCGGTTGTCGACCTGGTGGTCACCGGCGACCAACAGCCCGCTGCGGATCCCGGGTGCGAGCATCGGCTCCAGCCGTCGGGCGTCCCGGCTGGTCAGCAGCTCGACCGCCAGGCCGAGGGAGAGCTGGAAGCGGTGCAGGTCGGCGAGCACCGCCCGATCGTCGGCGTCGGTGGCTACCGCCAGGGTGCCGGTCTGCCGGTAGCCGACGTCGCGGCCGGTGGCCTCGGTGAGCTCGGCGGCGAAGGTGGGGTAGCGCTGCGCCGAGGCCAGGTTGAGGCGCAGTAGCCGCTCCTCGCCATAGTGCACTTCGGTGACCGGCGCCAGCATGCCGGCGGCCGCGTGTGAGGCGCCGCTGCCCGGAGCCGGGTCGAGGACGATCACGGTCAGCCCGCGCAGCGCCGCCTGCCAGGCAATGGCCAGGCCGATCACGCCGCCGCCCACGACGACGACGTCCGTTGTCCGCGCTGCGCTGCTCCCCGGCACTGCACTCCTACCCGCCGGCTCGGGAGCGCGGGCGGCTCCCTGCGCCGGCATTACCCGGATCAGGTTCGACGGTCGGGGGCTGCCAGCCCCCCTCTCAGCCCGATCCGCACCGGGCTCCCGCGCAGTCGTCAGCGTACGCCGCGCAAGCGTCGGCCGGACCACGCCGGAGGAGTGTTAGCCGCGATCGCGCGGGGCCGCGGCGGCTTCCGTAGGGTGCCGGAATGGCTCCGGTCCATCTGGTGGTGATCGACTGTGCCGACCCGGCCCTGGTTGCGGCGGTGGAAGGGCTGGCCGGCTACCTGCGCCGCTGCGGCGACGACGTCGTTGCCACCGGCCTTCGCTCGGCCGGGGTCGCCCTCGCCAGCCAACAGGCGGAGGCGGTGCTGGTCTACGCCGATCGCCCGGTCGACGAAGTGGGGGAGGAGGCGCTCCTCTCCCTTGGTGAACGCGGCGCCGCGCTGCTGTTGGCCGGCCCCACCGTGGACGCCTGGCGGTCGGCGACCAGGCTGCTGGAAGCTGCCGGAATGGGGCCGGGACGGCGTACCCCGGTGCACGAGATTCGGCTTAGGCCGGGTGCCGGCGGTGCGGACGTGGTGGCCCGGATGGGCGACGAGCTGCTGCTCACCGACCGCTGGGTCACCGCCGAGAAGGTCGCCGACGACATTGAGGTGCTGCTCACCGCCAACCTCGCCACCCTCGACCACCCGGTGATGACGCTGCGCCGGGCGAACGGCGGCCCGTCGGTGGGCACTTGCACCGTGGGCTCGCTGCCGCAGACCGTGGCGGACCCGGCGTACCAGCGGCTGGTGCACCGGTGGCTGCGGGCGGCTACCGGACGGCGGGACGGGCCGTCGGTCCGGGTGGGCCTGCTCGGCTACGGGGCGATCGGCGCCGAGCACACTGCCGCGATCGCGGCCACCGCCGGGCTGGAGCTGGTCGCGGCCGCCGACCCGAATCCGGTCCGGCGAGAGGCGGCCCGGGCGGCGGCGACCGGGCCGCTGAGCGCCTACGCCGACTCCGACGCGATGCTCGCCGACAGCGACGTCGACCTGGTGCTGGTGTCGACGCCGCCGAACAGCCACGCCGACCAGGCGCTGCGCGCGCTGATGGCCGGGCGGTCGGTGGTGGTGGAAAAGCCGCTGTGCCTGACCGTCGCCGAGGCCGACCGCATGATCTCCGCAGCCGACGAGCGCGGGCTGACGCTTGCCGTCTACCAGAACCGGCGCTGGGACGCCGACTACCTCGCCCTCAAGCGCGCCGTGCGGGCCGGCGCGATCGGCGAGGTGTTCCACTACGAGTCCTTCGTCGGCGGCTACGCTCACCCCTGCAACTATTGGCACTCGGACGAGGCGGTCTCCGGCGGGGCGGTCTACGACTGGGGGTCGCACTACCTGGACTGGATCCTCGACCTGCTCCGCCAGCCGGTCGCGCACGTGACCGCGAACAGCCACAAGCGAGTCTGGTACGACGTGACCAACGCCGACCACACCCGGGTGACCGTGCGGTTCGACGACGGTGTGGAGGCGCAGTTCGTGCACTCCGACCTGGCCGCCGCACTGAAGCCCAAGTGGTACGTGCTCGGCACGCACGGTGCGGTGCGGGGCGACTGGCGGCAGGCGTCCGTGCTGTCCCGCGGTCCCGTGGGCACCCTGGTGGAGGACGAGTTGGCGCCGGCGGACGCGCCCGCGCAGCTGCGGTTGTTCACCCCTGGCGCCGGCGGTGGGCTGTCGGAGACGCTGCTCGCCGTGCCGCCTGCTCCCGTGTACCCGTTTCACCGCGAGCTCGCCGACCACCTGCTCTCTGCGGAGCCGATGACGGTGACGGCCCACGACTCCCGCCGCGGAGTGGCGATCATGGAGGCGGCCACGGCCTCGGCCGCCGCTGGCGGGGTGCCGGTGCGCCCGGCAGTGCCGTGACGGCGGCGATCGAGCCGGTGCGGTGGGGCTTCCTCGGCGCCGGCACCATCTCCACCGTCGCGCTGGGCCCGGCGGTTGAGGCCGCGACCGGTGCCACCCTGCACGCGGTCGCCGCGCGGGACGTCGATCGGGCGCGGGCGCTGGGGGAGCGGCATGGCGCGGACACGGCGTACGGCTCGTACAAAGCGCTGCTAGCCGACGACGCAGTCCAGGCCGTCTACATCGGTCTGCACAACGACGCCCACCTGCCGTGCACCCGGGCAGCGCTGGCCGCCGGCAAGCACGTGCTCTGCGAGAAGCCGCTCGGGCTTTCGGCGACCGAGGTGGACGCGATGGCGGCGGCGGCCGGTGCCGCGGGCCGGCTGGTGGTCGAGGCGTCCTGGTACCGCTGGCATCCGCGGGTTCAGTGCGCGCAGCGCTTCCTCGCGGCCGGCGCGATCGGGCCGGTGCGGCACGTCTCCGCGGGTTTCGCCTTTCCCGGCGTACCGGCCGGTAACTATCGGTTGGACCCCCGGCACGGCGGGGGTGCGCTGTACGACGTCGGCTGCTACGCCATTTCCGCGGCGCTGTGGGCCTTCGGAGGACTGCCGGTCGAGGTCGCGGCGCGCTCCCGGTTCGGTCCCAGTCGCGTTGACGTCACCAGCGACGTGATCCTCGGCTTCCTCGACGGCGACGCCGAGGTGCACGTGGGCATCGACGAGGCGTCGCGGCAGTGGCTGCGGATCTCCGGCGAAGCGGGACAGCTGGACCTGCCCGACCAGCCCTACGCCTCGCTGCTGACCGAGTCGGTGCTGGAGGTCTCCGACGGCACCGGTACGCGGCGGTGGCCGACACCCGCGGTGAACCCCTACCAGCTGATGGTGGAGCAGGTATCCGCGGTGATCAAGGGCGAGGACGGCTGGGTGCTTCCACTGGCGGAGTCCCGAGCGACCGCCGTTGTGCTCGATGCCGCCTTCGCCTCCGCCCGCGCCGGCGGCGCGACGGTCAGCGTCGGCTAGTCGGTCGCCTCGTTCGCCCGCCGCGACTTGCGCGCCACCAGCAGCAAGGTGCCGCCGATGCCGCACAGCGCGATCCCGGCTGCTGCCAGCGGCCCGGACGACGACCCGGTGCGGGGCAGCGCCGTGGCCGAACGCACCGGGCCGCGGGTGGGGGCAGTCGGCGGCGCGGAGCTGCCGGGAGCCGGCACGGTGGAGGGCGGAGTCGGTGTCGGCGTCGGCGTCGCAGCGGCCGTGTTCGTCAGGGCGAAAACGGTGCTGGGGTGGGGGTTGGCCTCCCTCCCGGAATTGTTCGCTGCGACGGCCGTCAGCGTCGCCGTGACCTGGTAGGCGCCCGCCACGCCGTTTGCGGTTACCGGCGGCGAGGTCGCGTTACCGCTCGCGTCCGTTGCGGCCGTCACGCTGGTGGCACCACCGAACGCACCGCTGGCCCCGCCGACCGGTACGACGGCGAAAACGACGGTGGCGCCCGCTGCTGGATCAGAAGCTGCGCTGAGCAGCGACGGGACGGTGACGTGCGCCGTCAACGGCTGCGCGAACGTGGCTCCGACGGTCGCGCTCTGACCGCTGCCGGACACGACAGCGATGGTGGCTCCGACCGGGACGGTAGTCGAAACCGGGCGAGCGGACGCGGTCGCAGCGGACGTTGCCAGGACCAGAGCGGGTACAGCCAGGATCGTCATGCGGGCGCCGGCACGACTCCAGCCGGCTCTGGTTGCCGACATGCGGGGCTCCCTGTCGTGCGGCGGATCGGACGGAGGCAACCTTGCATAGCGTTAT
>Ga0208478_1000183_pt1 | contig 24476 bp, 16 predicted proteins | sample NGESurdeep072012_5_FD_184462 | JGI IMG/M metagenome (GOLD analysis project Ga0208478, IMG submission 184462) | Arctic peat soil microbial communities from Barrow, Alaska - NGEE Surface sample 415-2 deep-072012 (SPAdes) | ecosystem: Environmental > Terrestrial > Soil > Wetlands > Peat ...
TCAGCGACGGCCGGCCGCTTGCGCTGGTCCTGGAGGACGTGCACTGGGCGGATCGCTCGACGCGGACGTTCGTCGGCTTCCTCGCCCGCAGTCTGCGCCGGGAGCGCGTGCTGCTGCTGCTGACGTTCAGAACCGACGAGCTCCATCGCCGGCATCCGCTGCGGCCCCTGCTGAGCGAGCTCGAGCGTCTCGAGCGAACCCGGCGCGTCGACCTGGGGCGGTTCGATCGCGCGGAGCTGGTCGAGGCGCTGACCGACATCCTCGGCGATGCGCCCAGCGACGAGCTGGCCGAGCGCCTGTTCACGCGCAGTGAGGGGAATCCGCTGTACATCGAGGAGCTGCTGGCGGCCGGACTCGACGGCCGCGGCGCGGCCCCGCAGAGCCTCCGCGACGCCTTCATGCTGCGGATCGAGCGGCTCTCGCCGGACACCCAGCGAGCCGCCCGGGCGATCGCCACCGGCGGCCGGCTCGACGAGGCGACGATCGCCGACGTCACCGGCATCGACCGGCCGGCGCTCAACCTGGCGCTGCGCGAGGCCGTCGCCGAGCAGGTGCTGGTGGCGGGCGACGACGGCCGGCTCGGCTTCCGCCACGCGCTGCTGCGCGAGGCGCTGTACGACGACCTGCTTCCCGGCGAGCGCGGGGAGCTGCATCTCGCCCTGGCCCAGGCGCTCGAGCACCAGGAGGGGGAGGGGGGAGAGGTGCAGCGGGCCGCGCTGATCGCGGGCCACTATCAAGCCGCCGGCGATCAGCCGTCGGCGCTGCGCGCGAGCGTGCAGGCGGCCCTCGCCGCGCGGTGCGTGCACGCCTACGGCGAGACGGCAGATCTGGCCGAGCGTACGCTGGAGCTGTGGCCGCGGGTTCCCGAGCCCGAGCGGGTCGCGGGGATCAGTCACGTGGATGCGCTCGTCCTGGCCGCGGGCGCACACGGGTTCGCCGGGGACCGCAACCGGGGCGAGACGCTGTTGCGGGCGGCGCTGGAGGAGCTCGACGCGGACGAGGACCCGCGTACCTACTCGTGGGTCCTGTCGCGGTTGGCCCGGACGCTGTGGGCTCTGAACCGCGGGCTCGAGGGGATCGAGATGGCCCAGCGCGCGCTGGCGATGCTCCCGGCCGGGGAGGCGAGCCGCGAGCGCGCGTTCCTGCTCGCGTGGCTGGCCCGCACGCGCGTCCTGCGCGGCCGGTACCGCGACGCGGTCCGGGAGGGCGAGGAGGCACTGGCCGCCGCCGTCGCGGCGGGAGAGACCGAGGCCGAGGGAGAGACCCTCAACACTCTCGGGATGGCCCATGGTGCGCTCGGCGACGTCGACGACGGCGTCGGGTACCTGCGCCGCGCGATCGCGATCGCGCGCGAGAACGACGACGCCGACAGCCTGGCCACCGCGTACGCGAACCTGGCCGATATGCTCAACCTCGCCGGCCGCACGCGCGAGGCGCTCGAGATCGCCCAGGAGGGCCTGAGCGAGACCCCGCGGATGCTCGGCCGGGCGCGCGAGTGGATGCTGCTGACGGCGTCAGAGCTCGCCTTCGAAGCCGGAGACTGGAAACTGGCGCGCGCTCGTCTCGGCCCCCCGATGTCCCAGCTGATCGGCGTCCTGCTGATCTTCCGCCGGCTGCGCGAGGCCGAGCTCGCGCTCGGATTGGGCGAGGCCGAGCGGGCCGAGGAGTGCCTGAACGAGATCCGACCGCTCGTCGAGGTGTCCTCGGAGCCGCAATGGATCGGGCTGCTCGGGTCGCTGCTCGGGGAGCTGCGCCGCCGCCGGCGCGACCTGCCCGGGGCCAGAGAGGCGGTCGACCGGGCCCTTGACCGGATCGAGCTGTGCACCGACGACGTGATGCGGATCGCCCGCGTCAGCGCGATCGGGGTCCGGGTCGAGGCGGACTTCGCGCAGCGGGCTCGCGATCTGCGCGAGAAGCCGGACGCGCGCGCCGCGATCGCCCGAGCGCGGATCCACATGCAGCGACTCGAAGCCGCCGCCCAGGAAGGCGGCCCGGTGGAGAGCGCCTGGAGGGCGCTCGGGGCGGCGGAGCTGACGCGGGCCCGGGGCCGCAGCGACCCGGCCCGGTGGACGGCCGCGGCGCGCGAATGGGACGCGGTCGCACGCCCGTATCCGGCCGCTTTGGCGCAGTGGCGCGCGGCTGAGGCCTACGTCGAGGCCGGTGACCGGGTCGCCGCCGAGGAGGCTGCGTGTGTCGGGCTCGCCGGCGCGCGGGCGCTCGGGTCCCGGTGGCTGGCCGGGGAGATCGAGGCGCTCGGCGAGCGCGCCCGGCTCGATCTCGCCGCCGGCGCCGCCGGTGCCGCGGACTCCACCGACGGCAACGGCGCCGGCTCAGCCCCGGGGGCCCCCGAGCCGGACCCGTTCGGGCTCACCGCCCGCGAGCGCCAGGTGCTGGCCCTGATCGCCGAGGGCGCGACCAACCGGCAGATCGGGGCGGCGCTGTACATGGCCGAGAAGACGGCCAGCGTGCACGTCTCGAGGATCCTGCGGAAGCTCGATGTCAGCAGCCGCACCCAGGCGGCGGCGGTCGCCCACCGGATGCACCTGGCGTAGCCCGGTTCACTCAGCGTCCGCGGCGAGCCACTCGAGCCACGCCCCGCTCGGGTGCCCGAGGCCGAGCAGCGACGCCGCGCCGCGACCCTCGCGGAAGCTCTGTCGGCTGAGCACGCCGAAGACGCCGCCGTCCCGGCCCCGCTTCAGTATCTCGGGTCCGACCGGGACGTCGACGACCGCACGCCGCGCGCCCGGGCCCAGCGGCACGAGCGGATCGAGCGAGATCCAGTCGAGGTCGCGCTCGCGCCCGGCCTCGGCCACGAGCGCGCCGAAGCGAGCGAGCTGCTCGGGCGCGAGAAAGACGTGGACGTACGCGTCGAGCAGGCACACGAGCGCCCCGTCGGGGAGCTCCGCGATCAGCTCGGCCAGCGCGTCGACCGCGTCGCCGTGGCGCACCGCGACCGGGTGCGAGAGCACGACATCGGCGGCGCGCTCGAACCGGGTCAGCGCGCCTGCCTCGGGCGGCACGCAGGCGGCGAGCCATGACCGGACCGGCGGATCGCCGAGGTCCACCGGCTCGGCGTCGACACCGACGCGGGCGATGATCCGTGGCGGCTCGGCGGGCAGCGGCGGCCGGAGGGGGCCGCGGGTCTCGGTCGCGATCGTGACCGGCGATGCCCTGTCGCCGACCGCCGTCCGAGTCCCGTCGGGGTGCCGGTAGATGTAGCGGTAGCGATCGAGGGCGAGCGCGAATCCGGCGCCGGTGCCGAGGTCGGCGAGCGCGACCTCACGGGTCCCGGCGGCGAGCGCCAGGGCCGGCAGCAGATGGGCGCAGCGCCCCGGCTCGCTCATCTGATAGCGGTGCTCGGCACACAGCGCCCGCAGCTCGTCGCGATGATCGAGGCAGAACGCGCGGTAGTCGGGGCCGAAGGTGGGCGACAGCGGCGGCTGGGGCGCGCCGACGACCGGGTAGGAGCGCGCCAGCGGCTCCGGTGCCAGGCGGCGCACGAGCATGGTGCTCGCGGCCGAGAACAGGAGCGGCGGCAGCCGCTCGTCGGGGATCTCGGCCGTCAGGCTGAGGAGCTCGGGGTCGTCGCGCAGCGTGGCGAACATCGCGGCGGTGAGCTCCCACGAACGGGGTGCCGACGGCGGCGACCACGCTCGCGCGAGGGCGTCGGCCTGCTGGGCGACGGTGGCAGGATCCATCTCCGCCCGATCACGATACCCGGCGCCGCTCAGCGCCCGGCGGCGAGCGCCGGGGCGGCGCCCGGGGGCGCGGACGCGGCGGGCCGCGGGGCCGGGAACAGCGAGAGGAACCGCTCGGCCGCGGCGCGATCGCCGTCGAGCGCGATCGTCCCCGATCGCAGCGCCTGCGCCAGCGACCGGCCGTGCCAGAGGACCGCCGAGAGCGCGCCCGGCTCGCCGGCGATGGTGGCGTCCGGTCGGTGCGCGTCTCCCCGCTCGAGCTCCAGTCGGCCGCCGCTCACCCGGGCGTGGAAGCGGTACTCGCCGAGGCGCAGCTCGTAGCCGGCGCTGAGCTCGTCGGCGGCCGACGGGTCAAACAGCGTCTCGAGCGCGAGCACGAAGGCATCGATCCCCAGCTGCCCGTGCTCGGGCGGGAAGGCGGCGCGGCTGCCCCAGCGTCCGAGCGCGAGCAGGACCGGCTCGAGCTCGCGGCCCCAGTCGGTCAGCTCGTATACGCGGGAACCGGCCGGAGGAGGCAGCGTCCGGCGCTGCACGACGCCGGCGCCCTCGAGCTCCCGCAGACGCTGGGCGAGCACGTCAGGGCTGAGGTGGGGCAGACCCGTGCGCAGATCGGTGAACCGCTTGGGCCCGAGCACGAGCTCGCGGACGACGAGCAGCGCCCAGCGCTCTCCGACGAGGTCCAGTGCCCGCGCGATCCCGCAGGGATCGCCGTATGAACGTTTCGTGGCCACGGGCACAGTCTAGGCGATCGCGATCCGGATTGACGTTCAATTAGTTGGTTTATCCAACTATGTGTTACGGTATATCGACTACGAGCTCGAGCCTGGAGCAGGGCTCAGGTCCTCCAGAAAGGTGGCGAGATGAGTGAGCGTGAGCAGTACCCGGCCGGCGTTCCCTGTTGGGTCGAGTCGCTGCAGCCGGATCCGAGGGCGGCACTGGGCTTCTACGGCCCCCTGTTCGGGTGGGAGTTCGCCGGGCCCGGGCCGATGCCCGGAGATCCGCCGGGCGAGTACTACGTGGCCCGGGTCGCGGGCCGTGACGTGGCCGGAATCGGCTCGGCGCCCGAGCCGCGGAGCGCCGGCGGGGCGGCGTGGAGCACGTACATTCGCGTCGACAGCGCCGACGCGGCGGCGGCGAGCGCCGCGCGAGCGGGCGGCACGCTCCGCGATGGTCCCTTCGATGTGCTGCCGGCGGGCCGCATGGCCGTGCTCGAAGATCCGGCCGGCGCGGTCGTCTGCGTGTGGGAGGCCGCCGGCCGCGAGGGCGCCCAGCTCATCAACGCGCCGCGCGCGTGGGCGATGAGCCTGCTCGAGACCGCCGACCCCGCTGCGTCGTCGGCGTTCTACGGCGCGATGTTCGGCTGGCAGGCCGAGCCGGTCGCGCCCGGCGCCCCGGTCGTTCTGTGGCGCCTGCCCGGCTACGTCGGCGGCGAGCCGGAGCAGCTCGTGCCCCGCGACGTCGTCGGCGTGATGAGCACGGTCGCCGGATCCTCGGCTCCCATGGATGCGCGGTGGCGCGTCGACTTCTGGGTCGACGATGCCGACGGGACCGCCGAGCGCGCGGTCGCGCTCGGCGGTGAGGTCGTCGTGGCCCCGCACGAGCAGCCGATGTTCAGGAGCGCTGTCCTGGCTGACCCAGCGGGGGCGACGTTCTCGATCAACCAGCGGATGGCGGTCCCGCCGTCGGGGTGAGAGGGAACGCTCAGCCGACCCGGTAGAGCGTCCCGCCGCTCACGGTGACCGCGGTCACGACGGCGCCGTGGGCCTTGACCCAGGTCGAGATCGCCTCTGAGGATCCGCCGCCACCGGGGCCGCCGGCGGCGGAGCCGGCCAGCAGCACGTAGTGCAGCTTGCCCTCGGCGACGAGCGCGGCGAGCTGGCTCACGGTCGGCGCCGGGTCGCTGCCGTTGAAGCCGCCGATCGTGATCACCGCCCGACCGGTGGCGATGATGATCGGCGCCGTGGTCTGCGAGCCGGAGGCGGCCAGCAGATACGTGGCCGAGCCCTGATGCGCCGCGAGGTAGGCGATCGCCGTGCTGGAGAGTGAGCCGCCGCCTCCGGGAGCCGCGCCACTGCGCGACGGCGCCCCGGAGGCGCCGGTCGGCGCGAAAGCGGGCCTCGAGCCGGCGGCCGCCCGCGCGGCGCCGCCCGGAGCGCCACCGCCGCCCCCGCCCGGCCCGAAGCCCGAGGAGACGCCGGCCGGTCCGGCCAGGACGTTGTTACCGCTCAGGGAGCGCCCGACGCTGGCGAGGCTGTACGAAGCCGGTCCGGCGAGCAGCGCGACCGCCGCGGCCACCGCGGCCGCGGTGAGCGCGGCGCGCCGGGGGACGGGTGCGCCCGTGCGCAGCAGGACCGAGCCGGCGATCGCCACCACCGCCGCGACCGGGATCACGATCCTGAGCGCGGGGGCGAAGCCGGGCGTGCGCGCGAGCAGCACCACCGCGAGCCCGGCGCTGAGGGCAATCGCCGCGTCGAGCGCGATCAGCCCGGCCCACGAGCGCCGCGCCCACGCCACCAGCGTGACGAGCCCCGCGCCCGACAGCGCGGCCACGGCGGGGGCGAGCGAGCTCACGTAGTAGGGGTGGAAGATGCCCTGCTGAGTGGAGAACACGGCGACGCAGACCAGCGCCCAGACGCCGAACAGCACCAGTGCCGCGCGGCGCAGGTCCGTGCGGGGGCTGCCGCGCCGGAGCCACAGCCCGGCCACGAGTCCGATCGCGGCGAGCGGGATCAGCCAGGCGATCTGGCCCCCGACCTCTGCGTTGAACATCCGCAGCAGGCCCGGCCCGCCACCGAAGGTGATCCCGCCGCCGCCCGAGCCGCCGCCCCCGGTGAGGCGGCCGAAGCCGTCGTAGCCGAAGATCAGGTTCCAGATCGAGCCGTTCGTGCTGCCGCCGATGTACGGCTTCGAGCCGGGCCACAGGGTGACGGCCACCGGCCACGCGGCGCTGACGGCGACCATTGTCGCGCCGGCCACAGCAAGCTGGCGGATACGCGTCAGCGGCCGATGTGGTCCCGCGAGCAGATAGGCGGCGGCGAGCGCCGGGACGATCATCCAGCCCTGCAGCAGCTTGGTCATGAAGGCCAGACCGACGACCACGCCGCACCACACGAGGTGCTTCGTCTTGCCGGACTCGATCGCCCGCTGCGTCAGGTAGGCGGCGGCGACGAGCAGCAGCACGAGCAGCGCATCGGGGTTGTTGACCCGCCCGATCGCGACCGTCACCGGCGTCAGGGCCAGCACGGCGGCGGCGATCAGTCCCGCGGTGGCGCCGAACGAGCGCCGAACCGTCGCGTACAGGAGCCCCACGGCAGCGACGGTGCACAGCGCCTCGGGCAACAGGATGCTGAAGCTGGAGAAGCCGAGCAGCCGGGCCGAGAGCCCGGACAGCCACAACGACAAGGGTGGCTTGTCGACGGTGATGAAGCTGCCTGGATCGAGCGAACCGAAGAACCAGGCCTTCCAGCTCTCGCTGCCGGCCTTGGCGGCGGCGGCGTAGTACTCGTTCGAGTAGCCGTTGCGCGTCAGGTGCCAGAGACACAGGACGGCGGCGGCGACGACGATCGCCAACGCTGACGGTCGGACCCAGCGCGGATCGGCCGGACGGCCGCGGACGAGCGAGCGAAGGCGGTCCTCGACGGCGGCGCGACGGCGCCGGCCGGCGCCCAGGGCGGGAAGTGCGGTGGTCGACACGGTCGTGCTCCTGTGTTCGGAGGGCTCGGCGGGCCCGGCTCGTCTGGGACGAACCGGCACGATCAGCATCGACCCGCTCGGCAAGCAGGCGCTATGAAACGGCTAAGACGGACGTCGGAAGGCGCGACGGGCCCGTGGCCCGACCGCGGGGCGACTCAGGACCCGACCGTGGATGGGAGGTCGTCCATCGTCGTGTGGAGATTCCCGCCCGAGGCGATCAGCAGCTTGAGGTCGTGCGGCCGGCTCGCGTGCGTCAACGCATCCTCGAGCGCGATCGTGCCGGCCCGGACGTGCTCGCACAGCGACTGGTCGAAGCTGTGCATCCCGTAGTACTCGCCCTCGGCGATCACGTCGGCCAGCTCCGCGGTCTTGTCGGCGTCGACGATGCGATCGTGCACGCGGCCGGTCATCACGAGGATCTCGGTGATCGCGGTGCGGCTCTTGCCGTCCGGGCGGCGCACCAGCCGCTGGGAGACGATTCCCTTGAGCGTTCCGGCCAGCAGCACGCGAGCCTGCTGCTGCTCGGAGCCCGGCAGCACGTCGAGGATGCGGCTGATCGACTCGGCCGCGTCGGCGGTGTGCAGGGTCGCCAGGACCAGGTGGCCGGTATCGGCGGCCGAGAGGGCGACGCGCACGCTCTCCTCGTCGCGCATCTCGCCGATGAAGATGATGTCGGGATCCTGGCGCATGACCTGTCGCAGCGCGGTGGGAAACGATGCCGTGTCGGAGCCGACCTCACGCTGGTCGATCGAGCTGGTCGCGTCCGTGTGGACGAACTCGATCGGGTCCTCGATCGTCACGACGTGCTTGCGCATGGTGCGGTTCACATGGTCGATCATCGCCGCCATCGTGGTCGATTTGCCCGAACCCGTGGTCCCGGTGACGAGCACGATCCCATGCTCCTCCTCCGCAAGGTGGCGCACGATCTCGGGCAGGCCCAGCTGCTCGATCGTGCGGATGGTGTTCGGCACGACGCGGAGAACGAGGGCGATCGACCCCCGCTGGCGATAGGCATTGACCCGGAAGCGCCCGAGGCCGGGTGCGGTGTAGGCGAAGTCGAGCTCGTTGCTGGCCTCGAATTCCTTGATCCGGCTCTCCGGCAGGAGCTGGTGCAGGATCTCCTCGGTGTGCCAGGCCGACAGCGGCTCGATCGCCGGGTTCAGCCAGTCGAGCCGGCCCTCGAGCCGGATCAGCGGCCGGTTGCCGACTTTGAGATGCAGATCCGATGCGCCGCGGTCGACGACCTGCGTCAGCGCGACCGCGAGGTCAAAGCCGAGCACGCGCTCGATGCTCGGACCGCTGGCTGTCACTGAGGCGTCCATCTGCCCATCTTCATCGGCCGTCGAACTGCGTTGGAACGCGCGGCTTGTCTGTGACCGACATGTGGGAAACCACGGTTTCGGGACGCCACCTGGGTGCCGGGGTCAGCCGAGGTGGGTCGAGCGGGGCCGGGTGCGCGCCCGTACGGCGGGCCGGGGGAGCCAATCGGGCGGGTCGCGGAGAAGCGCGGTGAACGCCTCCGCGGACATCGGCCGGGCAAAGTAGAAGCCCTGGCCGACATCGCAGCCCAGGGCCTGCAACCGGGCGGCCTGGCCGCGGGTCTCGATGCCCTCGCCGACGACCTCGAGGTCGAGCGCGTGGCCCATGTGGATGATCGCATCGGCGACCGCGGCGTCACGCGGGGCGTCGACGATGTTCATGGTCAGCGAGCGGTCGATCTTGACCCGATCGAGGCGCAGGGTGCGCAGGTAGCTCAGGGAGCTGTAGCCGGTTCCGAAATCGTCGAGCGAGAGCTGGACGCCGAGCTCGGTGAGCAGATCGAGCGCGTGCTGAGCCGGCCCCAGCGCTTCCATCAGCAGGCTCTCGGTGATCTCGAGCGTGATGGATCCCGCCGCGATGCCCTCGGCCGCGGTCACCTGGCGCACGAGCGCCGTCAGCTCGTCCGGCTGTGTGAGCTGCCGGGTGGAGACGTTGACGGCGACGCCTCCGAAGTCGGTGAACTCACGCCAGGCGGCGGAGTCGTAGGCCGCTTGGCGCAGCACACGAGCGCCGAGAGCGTGAATCAGACCGGAGTCCTCGGCCACGGGGATGAACTCGCTCGGCGGGACAAGACCCCACTCGGGGTGTCGCCAGCGGGCGAGCGCCTCGGCGCCGACGATCGCGCCCGTGCGCAGCGAGATCAACGGCTGATAGTGGACGAAGAGGGCATCCTCGGTGGCGAGCGCTGAGCGCAGCTCCGACTCCGTTCTCACCCGTCCGAGGACCCGGGCCCGCATCTCCGTGTCGAACATCTCGGTCCGGCCGCGGCCGTTCTGCTTGGCGTGGTTCATGGCCGCATCGGCATCGCGGAGCAACTCCTCGGCCGAGGAGGAGCCATTGCTGACGGCGATCCCGATCGACGCCGTCAGCACCCCCTCCTCGGAGTTGAGCGAGAAGGGCGCCTGGAGCACCGAGGCGAGCCGCTGGGCGACGCGGGCGGTGCTCATCTCCGAGGGCAGGTCTCGGCACAGCACGGCGAACTCGTCGCCGCCGAGCCGCGCGAGCAGGTCGCCCTTGCGCATCACACCGCTGAGCCGGGCGCCGACGAGCCGCAGCAGCTCGTCGCCGTATCCGTGCCCGAGCGAGTCGTTGACGAGCATGAAGTGGTCGAGGTCGATCAACAGGACGGCCGGACCGCGGCCGCGACCGGCGTCGGCATCGAGGCTGTGCCGCAGCTGCTCGAGCAGGAGCGCCCGGTTGGGAAGCCCGGTGAGCGCGTCATGGAAGGCCTGGTGCTGGATCGTCGCCTTCGCCGCGCGACTGTCGATCGCCTCGGCGAGCAGATTGGCGACGGCGTCGAGGAACGGGATGTGCTCCTGCAGCGCGCGCTGGGGCTTGCAGTAGTGGATGGCCAGCACGCCGACCGGGGACCCGGGCTCGCCGACGAGCACGGCGGCGCTGCAGCGCACGCCGCGGGCCAGCAGCTTGCCCGAGCGCTGCACGCGCTGCTCGCGGTCCCAGTCCTCGACGACGATCGGGCGATGCGACGCGACCACGTATCCCGCCAGTGAGCCGGCGTCGGGCGCGATCTGGTCGCCGGCGCGCCCTTCCGGCCAGCCGATGGCGGCCTTGAACGCGAATCCGGAGGCCGGTCCGTACTCCACCAGCGATGCGCAGTCGGCCGACAGCACCCGAGCCGCGGTTCGGACGGCGCGGTGCTGAAGCTCCTCGAGCTCCGCTCCACGGCGGGCGAGCCAGGCGAGCTCGGCGATCTCCTCGTGTCCCTCGGCGAGCTGGCGCACGGACTCCTCGGCCTCGCGGCGGGCGCTGATGTCGACGGAGATCCCGATCAGGGCCCCGGGGCGGCGGTTCCCGCCGGCGGGCACGAAGGTCAGCAGGCGGAAGTCGACCGGGAAGGAGCGGCCGTCCCGGTCGCACAGGTCGAGCTCGGCGCCGGCGCGGCGGCCGGAGATCGCCTCGCGCGCCAAGCCGCCCACCGCCGTGCGGCTCTCCTCGGGCACGATCAGCTCGAGCAGGTCGTGGCCCACCGCCTCCTCGGCGGCGTAGCCGTAGAGCCGCTCGGCGCCGCGGTTCCAGTACGTCACGCAGGCGGCGAAATCCGTGACGACCACCGCTGCGTCGACGGCGTCGAGCAGCCCGGACTGCAGCGCGATCCGTTGGGCCGCGTGCCGGGCCGGGGTCAGGTTGCGCGTGATGCTCGCGGTGCCGACGACGCGGCCGTCGATGTCGCGGATGGGCGAGATCGTGCCGGAGATGGTGACCAGGGACCCGTCCTTGCACGTGCGCTCCATCTGGTAGCTCTCGATTCGCTCGCCTCGGAGCGCCCGGCGGATGAGCTCATCGTCCTCGCCCGGCTGCGCTGCCGGGATCAGTTCGGCGATCGGACGGCCGATGGCCTCGGGAGCGGTGAAGCCGAACAGGCGCTCGGCCCCGGGGTTCCAGACTGTGATGACCCCGTTGTGGTCCTTGCCGATGATCGCGTCGTCGGATCCTCCGACGAGCGCGGCCAGCCGCTCGGTGTCGTCGACCGCGCGCCGCCTGAGCATCCGGACGAGCAGCGTCGTGACGGTCAGCGCGCAGATGCCGACGAGCAGAGCGTGAACGCCGCGGGCCGAGCCGGCCGAGGTGTCCCGTACGCCGGTCAACGACAGGGCGAGGGCGTAGGCGCCGGCCATCACGGCGGCCTGGGCGATCGCCTGGTAGCTGGACAGGAACCACCCGCAGATGCCGGCGAGCACGAGGTAGAAGAGGCCGAACGGGATCGCCGCGCGGCCGCCGAAGTACACATACCCGGCGAGCAGCACCGTGCTGAGCAGCGAGATCGGCATCCACAGGCGCCTCTCGATGCGGCCGTGACACGACAGCAGTGCCACCCCGAGCGCGATCGCCAGCGCGGCCACGACGAGCATGCCGAGGGCGTCGATGCTTCCACGGCCGGGCAGCAGCACCAGAACCGCGGCCAGGCCCGCGGCCGCCAGCTGGATCACCGCGATCATGTCCGTCAGCCCCGGCTCGCGGCCCGATCGGTCCGTCGCCGGCGGCCGGGCCGCGCGCCCACCTCCGCCGGTCAGGCGTCGTGGAAGGATCGAGCTGAACATGGGCTTCCCTGAAGATCGGTCCCTGGCGCGCTGCTTCTGTGGCGCGGGCCACGGGCTTCGTGCTCGAGCACGCGTCTCACCTGCAGTCTCGGTACGGTCGCGGTCCACGAACATCCTGCGATTAGGGGATACGCGCCGAAGTTCAGGGTGAGTTACCGATACGCCTTCAGTAGAACGCCCTGATCGCGGGGCCGGCGGCGGTGTCATAGCCTGGCGTCCGTGGGTGTGAACTGTCCCGGTTCGGGGAAGTGAGGGGGCATGCGTGTCCGCCCATCCGTCCAGGTGCGCGCCGGGCTCGTCGCTCTCGCGGCCGCATTCCTACTGCTGATCTGGGCCGGTCCGTCGCCGGCGCTGGCGAAGCAGGCGGTGGCGATCGGCACCGGCGGAGCGGTGGCATCGGACACGGTGCCCGCGACCGACGCGGGCCTGGACATCCTGCGCCGGGGCGGCAGCGCCGCCGACGCAGCGGTCGCCGTGGCGTCGACGCTCGGGGTGACCGATCCGTTCGTGGCCGGGATCGGCGGCGGTGGCTACTTCGTCTACTACGACGCGCACACCCGGCGCGTGTACACGATCGACGGCCGCGAGACCGCGCCGGCGGTCGCCACCGCGAGCCTGTTCATCGACCCGGCCACCGGCCGGCCGCTCACCTTCCCCACCGCGGTCACGAGCGGGCTGTCGGTCGGCGTGCCCGGCACGCTGGCGACCTGGCAGCGCGCGCTGGACCGCTGGGGGCGCCTCGGCCTCGGCACCGATCTCGGGCCGGCGGTCGCCGTGGCCAGGAACGGGTTCACCGTCGATTCCACGCTGCGCGAGCAGGAGAGAGAGAACGCCGCCCGGTTCGCCCAGTTCAGCTCCACGCGGTCGTTGTTCCTCCCCGGAGGCGGCCTGCCGGTGGTCGGATCGACCCTGCGCAACGCTGATCTGGCCGGCACCTATGAGCAGATCGCCCGGCGCGGGATCGGAGCCTTCTACGGCGGCCCGATCGGGCAGGACATCGTTCACACGGTGCACGACCTCCCGCTGGCGCCCGGCGCGACGCTCGTCCCGCGTCCGGGGTTGATGTCGATCGCCGACCTGCGGCGCTACGAGGCCCTGGACCAGGCGCCGACCCATGTCCGCTACCGCGGCGCCGACGTGTACTCGATCGCTCCGTCCTCGAGTGGAGGCTCCACCGTCGGCGAGGCGCTCAACATCCTGTCCAACTTCAACCTCGCGGGCGAGAGCCGGGTCCAGGCCCTGCACCATTACCTCGAGGCGAGCCGGCTCGCGTTCGCGGATCGCAACCGGTACGTGGGCGATCCGCGGTTCGTGAACGTGCCGCTCCGGCAACTGCTGTCGGACTCGTTCGCGCGGCAGCGGGCATGCCTGATCGATCCGGCCCGCGCGTTGACGAGCCCGGTCGCGCCCGGCGATCCCCTCGCCGGCGCCGGCGGCTGCACCCCCGCCCAGCCCGGCACCGGAGCCGGTCATGAGGGGACGCACACGAACCACTTCGTGGTCGCCGACCACGCCGGCGACGTGGTCTCGTACACGAACACGATCGAGGAGCTCGGCGGCAGCGGAATCGTCGTGCCCGGGCGCGGCTTCCTGCTCAACAACGAGCTGACCGACTTCGACTTCGTGCCCTCGCAGGGGAGCGCCCCAGACCCGAACCTCCCCGCCGGCGGGAAGCGGCCGCGCTCGAGCATGGCGCCGACGATCGTGCTCTTCGGCGGCCGGCCGCTGCTCGCCGTGGGCTCTCCCGGCGGCGCGTCGATCATCACCACGGTGCTGCAGATCCTGGTCAACCGCTTCGACTTCGGCATGAGCCTCCCGGCGGCCATCGCCGCCCCGCGCGCCTCGCAGCGCAACTCGACGACCACCCAAGCCGAGCCGGCGTTCCTGAGCCTTCCGACCACGCCGGGGCTCGAGGCGCTGGGGCAGACGTTCGCGGTCAGCGACACCTCGCCGCTCGATCCGACGATCACGATCCCTCCCACGATCGGCGCCGCGAACGGGCTCGAGTTCCTCGGGCACGGCCGGTTCCTGGCCGCCGGCGAGCCCGAGCGGCGTGGGGGCACCGCCGCCGGCGTGGTCCATCCCGGCCGCTGAGCGGCGCCGGCCCCGGCCGCTGAACGGCGCCGGGCCCGGCCGCTGGCGGGCCTCAGGCGCGGGCGAGTGAGAGCAGCGCGGCGAACTCGTCCCGGAGCGCCACCGCGAGCACGTCCAGATCCGGAGTCGCCGCCCGGTCGGCGTTGATTCCGAACACCAGCTCGCCGTCATAGGAGACGATCGCCATCCCGACCGCATGTTCGGCGAACAGCGGCACGAGCGGCAGGATCCGCGTCAGGCGGGTGCCGAGTCCGTAGAGCGGGATCTGGGGCCCGGGGACGTTCGTGATCGTGATGTTGAAGAGCCGCGCTGCGAACAACGCCTTGGCGATCGACTCGTGCAGGAGTGGCGGCGCCGCGCCGGCGACCAGCACGATGGTCGAGCCTCCGAGGGCCGCCGTACCGGACTTCAATTGTGTGGCGGCGGCGCGCGTGCGCTCGTAGCGATCGAGGATGTCGGCCTCGCCGATCGGCAGCTCGACGAACAGCGAGGTCACCTGGTTGCCGAGGTGATCGTGGTCCTCACCCCGGAGGTTGACCGGGACCATCGCGCGTAGCGGGCGTTCGAGCTCCTCGCCACGCCCGTCGAGCAGTCGCCGGAGCGCGCCGGTCGATACCGCCAGCACCACGTCGTTGACCGTGCCGCCGAGCTCTCCCTTGATCTCCTTGACCTCGGCCAATGCGAACGGCACCGAGGCGAACCGCCGGCTGGTGCTGATCGGGACATTGAGCGACGAGTGGCGCGAGGGGGTGACCTCGTCCTGCGACAGCACCTCGCTCATCGCCACCGCCGCTTCGCCGGCGCGGATCAGGCGGCGCGGGTGCAGAGCGGTGTCGATCGTCGCGCGAGCGAGGCGCGCGGGGATGCGCGGAGAGAGCCAGCCGGGGAGGGGGGTGCCGCCGGCGCTCGAGTCGGCGGCGGTGTGGGTGTCGGCGGCGGTGTGGGTGTCGGCGGCGGGGGAAGCCGGGCGGCGCTCGGCGTCGAGCAGGACGTGACCGACGTCGACGGAGGCGACACCGTCCACCAGCGCGTGATGGGTCTTGGTCGCCAGCATCCAGCCGCCGTCGGCGAGGCCGTCGACCAGCGTCATCTCCCACAGCGGACGCGCGCGGTCGAGGCGGTGAGACCAGAAGTCGCCCAGCCAATCGTGCAGCTGCGCCTCGCCACCCGGCGCCGGCAACGTCGCGTGGCGCACGTGGGCGCGGATGTCGAAGCTGGAATCCTCCACCCAGGCCGGGCGCTGCAGACCGTGCACGCGCTTCTCGGACAGGCGACAGTGAAACCGCGGCAGCACCGCCAGCCGTTCCTCGAGCAGGGCCGTCAGGGCGTCGAGTGACGGCGTGGCGCCCGTGCCCGGCTCCGGTTCGAAGATGAGCGCGCCGCCGATGTGCATCATCGCGCCCTCTTCGGCCTGCTCGAGCTCGAGGAATGTGGAGTCCAGAGAGCTCAGCCGCGTGCCGGATTCAGCCATGGGCGCACGCTAGGTCGTGGCCGGCGCGAGTGCGAGCGTGAAACGCCACGTCCCCGCCGCCGGCGACTACCGAACGGGATCGGGGAGGACTACGGGCGCGCTCGGCTCCCCAGCGCATCACGGTCGTGCGGTGGACGACCTGAGTGGGTCCAATGCGCTGCTGACCGGCGCGGCCGGCGGGTGCGTGGCGCCGGCGGGCGCGACTTCTGGTTTCGCGTTCTCCGAGGCGGAAATCATCCGAGTGAGCCCCTCTGCGATTGTTGACGCCAAAGAGCGCGCGTCCGTGTCCGAGGAAAGAGAGAACCGATGACCGATCCCAAGCGCCGCAGCGATTCCCGGCCGCCCGTGACCACCACGGATTCCGGCATCCCCGCCCCCAGCGACGAGTACTCGCTGACCGTGGGCCCGTCGGGGCCGATCGCCCTGCACGATCACTATGTCGTCCAGAAGATGCAGCACTTCAACCGCGAGCGGGTGCCGGAGCGGGTCGTGCACGCCAAGGGCAGCGGCGCGCACGGATTCTTCGAGGTCACCGAGGACGTGACGCAGTACACCAAGGCGAGCTTCCTCTCACAGGTGGGCAGGCGCACGCCGGTGTTCGCTCGGTTCTCGACCGTGGCCGGAGAGCAGGGCTTCGCCGACACGGTGCGCGACCCCCGCGGCTTTGCGCTGAAGTTCTACACCGAGGAGGGCAACTACGACCTCGTCGGCAACAACACGCCCGTGTTCTTCGTCCGCGACCCGACCAAGTTCCAGGACTTCATCCACTCCCAGAAGCGTCTCCCCGACACCGGCATGCGCTCGAACAACATGCAGTGGGACTTCTGGACGCTGTCGCCCGAGAGCGCCCACCAGGTCACGATCCTGATGTCGGACCGCGGCACGCCGCGGACGTGGCGCAACATGAACGGCTACAGCAGCCACACGTTCTCGTGGATGAACGCGGCGGGCGAGCGATTCTGGATCAAGTACCACTGGAAGACGGTGCAGGGCGCCGAGAACTTCACCGACGACGAGGCCAAGGCGATGACGGCGCAGGATCCGGACTTCCACCGGCGCGACCTCCGTGCCGCGATCGATCGCGGCGAGGCCCCCGAGTGGCGGCTCGAGATGCAGATCATGCCGTTCGCCGAGGCGGCCGACTACCGCTTCAACCCGTTCGACCTGACCAAGGTGTGGCCCCACTCGGACTACCCGCCGATCACCGTCGGGCGGCTGGTGCTGGACCGCAACCCGGATAACTTCTTCGCCGAGGTCGAGCAGTCGAGCTTCTCGCCCGCGAACCTGGTGCCGGGCATCGGCCTCAGCCCCGACAAGATGCTGATGGGCCGGATCTTCTCCTATCACGACACGCATCTGCACCGGATCGGTCCGAACTACGAGCAGCTGCCGATCAACGCGCCCAAGGTCGAGGTGCATTCCTACAACAAGGATGCGGCGATGGCCTATCACCACGCCGGCGCGGCGCCCGTATACGCCCCCAACAGCTTCGGCGGCCCACAGGCCGATCCGGAGCGCGCGGCCGATCTCGGTTGGCCGGTCGAAGCGGGCGAGCTCGGCCGCTACGCGTACGAGAAGCACGCCGACGACGAGGACTTCGTCCAGTCGGGCACGTTGTACCGCGAGGTCATGACCGACACCGATCGCGAGAACCTCGTCACCAACATCGTCGGCCACGCCAGTGATGACGTGAGCGAGGACATGCAGCTGCGGGTGGTCGCCTACTGGGCGAACGTCGACCCGCAGCTCGGCGCGCGGGTGGCGGCTGGTCTCGGACACGGCAACGGCGCCGGCAACGGCCAGCCCTCCCAGCAGGCGGCCGAGCTGGTCGCCGGGCGCGCCAACCGGGCGTAGAGGGAGGCTCCGGGCGTGGTGGAGGCCGGGGGAGACCCCGGCCTCCGTCAATCAGGCGTCGGGGCTGAGCAGCTGGCGCGCCTGCGCCGCCATGACCAGGTCCTCGCGGGCGGCGATGATCAGCGTGTGGACGCCCGCGCCGGATGCGGAGATGTCGGCATCCGGTGTCGCTGTCTCATTGCCGGCCGTGTCGACCTCGACGCCGAGGAAACCCAGGCCCGCGGCGGCGAGTGCCCGCACCCGCGCCGAATGTTCCCCGACGCCGCCGGTGAAGACGAGCGCGTCGATGCCGCCGAGCGCCGCGGCCATGGCCGCGACACCGGCCTTCAACCGGTGCACGTAGACGTCGAGCGCCACTCGGGCCGCGGGATCGCCGGCGTCCGCCCGCTCGACGATCGTCCTCATGTCGGCGCTGCCGCCGAGACCCAGCAGCCCGGACTCGTGCTCGAGCGCGGCGGCCAGCTCCGGCGCCGACATGCCGGCGCTGTCCTGCAGCCACAGCACCAGCCCCGGGTCCACGGACCCGGACCGGGTCGCCATCACGAGACCCTCGAGCGGGGTGAACCCCATCGTCGTGTCGACCGACCGGCCGTCACGGATCGCGCACAACGAGGCTCCGGCCCCGAGATGCGCGCTCACGATGCGCAGCGCCTCGCGCTCGCCCCCGAGCCATGCCGCGGCGCGCTGCGCGACCCAAGCGTGCGAGAGGCCGTGGAAGCCGTAGCGCCGGATGCCCCAGCGCTCGCGCCATTGCACCGGAACCGCGTAGGTGGCCGCGGCCGGCGGCAACGTGGCATGGAAGGCGGTGTCGAAGCAGGCGACCACGGGCACGCCGGGCGTCGCGCGCGCGACGTCGTCGAGCGCCGCCAGCGATTTGGGCTGGTGCAGGGGCGCGAGGGCGGTCAGCTCGCGCAGCGCCTGCTCGACGACCGGATCGATCAGGACGGCGTCCCGGAAGCGCTCTCCGCCGTGGACGATCCGGTGCACGACGACGTCCGGTCCCGCGAAGTCGCCCTCCATCGCGGCGCTCAGCTCCGCGGCGTCCACCCGGGCCGCCGGCGCCGCCAGCTCGCGGTCGGCCAGGATCCGGTCATCGTCGTCGAGCAGCCTCAGCTTGAGCGAGCTCGAGCCGGCGTTGACGATCAGCACGCGCACGGCTACGGACGCGGCGGGCGACGCCGCGGCCCGTTCGCGCTCACGCGTGCCCCGGCCAGGTCCAGTCGCGCACCTCCGGCGAATCGTCGCCGGTCTCGCGCGTGTAGGCGCGGTGGCGCAGCCGTGCGTCGGCCATCTCCTGGCGCAGCCCGGCCGCGCGCTCGCCCAGGCCGGGGACGCGATCGATCACGTCCATCACCAGGTGGAAGCGGTCGAGATCGTTGAGCATCACCATGTCGAAGGGCGTCGTCGTCGTCCCCTCCTCCTTGTAGCCGCGCACGTGGATCTCGTGGTGGTTGGTGCGCCGGTAGGTGAGCCGGTGGATCATCCACGGGTAGCCGTGGTAGGCGAAGATCACCGGCCGTGATGTCGTGAACAGGGCGTCGAACTCGCGGTCGGAGAGTCCGTGCGGATGCTCGGAGTCGGGCTGTAGACGCATCAGGTCGACGACGTTGATCACGCGGACCTTGAGCTCGGGGAGGTGCTCGCGGATCAGCGCCGCCGCCGACAGCGTCTCCAGCGTCGGCACGTCGCCGGCACACGCGAGCACCACATCGGGCTCGGCGCCGGTGTCGCTGGAGGCCCATTCCCACACGCCGATCCCCCGGGTGCAGTGGGCGATCGCCTCGTCCATCGTCAGGTAGTCGAGCGCCAGCTGCTTGCCGGCCACGATCACGTTCACGTAATGGCGCGAGCGCAGGCAGTGATCGGCCACCGACAGCAGGCAGTTCGCGTCCGGGGGCAGGTACACCCGTACGATCTCCGCCCGCTTGTTGGCGACGTGATCGATGAAGCCCGGATCCTGATGCGAGAACCCGTTGTGGTCCTGTCGCCAGACGTGCGAGGAGAGCAGGTACGTCAGCGAGGCGATCGGTCGCCGCCAGGGGATATCGCGGGTGACCTTGAGCCACTTGGCGTGCTGGTTGAACATCGAGTCGATGATGTGGATGAACGCCTCGTAGCAGTTGAACAGCCCGTGGCGGCCGGTCAGCAGGTAGCCCTCGAGCCAGCCCTGGCACAGGTGCTCGGAGAGGACCTCCATCACGCGTCCGTCCCGGGCCAGGTGGTCGTCGGTGTCCAGGCGCTCGGCCTCCCACACGCGGTCGGTGGCCTCGAACACGGCCGACAGGCGGTTGGAGGCGGTTTCGTCTGGCCCCATGATCCGAAACCGGTCCCGGTTCGCGCTGACGACATCGCGCAGGAAGCCGCCGAGGACACGGGTCGCCTCGCTGGAGGTGGTGGCCGGCGCCGGCACGGGCACGGCGTAGTCCCGGAAGTCGGGGAGCTCGAGCTCGCGCAGCAGCAGGCCGCCGTTGGCGTGCGGGTTGGCGCCCATCCGGCGGGCTCCGGTCGGCGCCAGCGCCGCGAGCTCCGCGCGCAGGGCGCCGCCGGCGTCGAACAGCTGCTCGGGCTGGTAGGAGCGCAGCCATTGCTCGAGCTGGGCGCGGTGGGCGGGGTTCGTGCGCACCTCCGACAACGGGACCTGATGGGAGCGGAACGAGCCCTCGGCCGGCAGGCCGTCGACCTCCTTGGGCCCGGTCCAGCCCTTCGGCGTGCGCAACACGATCATCGGCCAGCGCGGCCGCGCCGTCTCGCCCTCGTCGCGGGCGCCGCGTTGGATCGCGGCGATCTCCTCGACGACCTCGTCGAGCGTCGCGGCCATCAGCTGATGCATGGCGGCGGGATCAGAGCCCTCGACGAACCGTGGTGCGTAGCCGTAGCCCTCGAGCAGCGAGCGCAGCTCCGCCGGAGGGATCCGGGCGAGCACCGTGGGGTTGGCGATCTTGTACCCGTTCAGGTGCAGGATCGGCAGCACGGCGCCGTCGCTGACCGGGTTGAGGAACTTGTTGGAGTGCCAGCTTGCCGCCAGCGGCCCGGTCTCCGCCTCGCCGTCGCCGATCACGCACGCGACGAGCAGGTCCGGGTTGTCGAACGCCGCCCCGTAGGCGTGCACGAGCGCGTAGCCGAGCTCGCCCCCTTCGTGGATCGAACCCGGCGTCTCGGGCGCGACGTGGCTGGGGATCCCGCCGGGGAAGGAGAACTGGCGAAACAGCCGCCGCAGCCCCTCCTCGTCGCGGCCGATGCGAGTGTAGACCTCGGTGTACGTCCCCTCGAGGTACGTGTTGGCGACCAATCCCGGGCCGCCGTGCCCGGGCCCGGTGACGAAGATCGCGTTCAGGTCCCGCGCCCGGATCACGCGGTTGAGGTGGGCGTAGAGAAAGTTCAGCCCCGGCGTCGTGCCCCAGTGGCCGAGCAGCCGCGGCTTGATGTGCTCGACCTCCAGCGGCTCGCGCAGCAGCGGGTTGGCGAGCAGGTAGATCTGTCCCACGGACAGGTAGTTGGCAGCCCGCCAATAGGCATCGATCAACTCCACGTCGGCCGCGGACAGCGGACCGCCGGAGCGGGTGGGCTCGACGAGATCGGTCATGCCCAGGGTCTAGCAGATGCATCGCCGGCGCAATCGGCGATCGCGTGAACGAATGACCATCGGGCGATGTGCCGCTCTGCCAATGTGCATCGGGCGATGTTGTGCTCCGCCCGGCCGAGCGGTCGTGCTCTCTACAGTGGAGATGAATGGCCCGTTACGCAGCAAGCGTCGAATCGCCCGGCTCGCTCGAGGACGTGTTCAGCTACCTGAGCGACTTCTCGAGCACCGAGGAGTGGGATCCGGGCGTGGTGCGGGCGGAGCGTCTCGGCGAGGGCCCGATCGCCGTCGGGACGAGGTTCCACCTCGTCGCCTCATTTCTCGGCCGCGAGAACGAGCTGACCTACGACGTCGTCGAGTACGCGCCGCCACACGCGATCACGCTCCGGGGCGAGAACGCGACCGTGGTGTCGCTGGACCGGATCACGTTCGAGCCCCTCGACGGGGGCACGCGGGTCACCTACGACGCCGAGCTGACGCTGAAGGGTCCGCTGAAGCTCGCCGATCCGCTGCTCGGGCTCGCGTTCGGACGGGTCGGCGGACGGGCGCTCGCCGGCCTGCGCCGGACGATCGGCGTCCGGGCACCGGCCAGGCTTCCGGCGCTGCTCGGCCGCTCGCTCGACGGCAGGGAGTACGACCTCCCCCAGGACCTGGGCCACACCCGCAGCTTCGTCGTCGTGGCCTTCCGGCGCGAGCAGCAGGCGCTCGTCGACGAGTGGCTGCCGTGGCTGCTCGAGCTCGAGGCGAGTCGCTCCGATCTCGCCGTCTACGAGCTCCCGGTCCTCTCGTCCGCCTACGGACCGGTGCGCTGGTTCATCGACGGCGGCATGGCCCGCGGCGTCGCCGAGGCGTCCGCCAGGGCGCGGACGATCACCGTCTACGCCGATGTGGACCGGGTCGTGGGGGATCTCGGGCTGACCGGGACCGACACGATCGCGGTGTTGCTGATCGAGCGCTCAGGTGGCGTGCTCGCGTCCGTGCTCGGCGGCTTCGATGAGCACAAGGCGCAGGCGCTGGCGAGCGCACTCGAGCCGGAGCCGGAGCCCGAGCCTCAGCCCGACCGCGGCTGAGGCCGGGTCTACGGCCGATCGGCCGGGGGTAGGGGAACACCAACCCGGGTAGGGAATCGGCGATGTCCGTGACGTTCAGGCAGCGGGATGGGAGCCGGTGAGCCGCGACCGCCGCGTCGTCGTCATCGGTGCCGGGTCCAATGGGCTCGTGTGCGCGATCGCGCTGGCGCGGGTCGGATTGGCGGTGACCGTGCTCGAGCACGCGCCGCGGCCGGGGGGAGCGTCCTCGAGCGGTGAGCTGACGCTGCCGGGCTTCATCCACGATCACTGCGCCGGCTTCAACCCGATGACCGTCGCCTCGCCGGCGTTCCGGGAGCTCGAACTCGAGGCCGAGGGCCTGCGGTGGATCCACCCAGACGTGATCATGGCCCACCCGTTCGAGGACGGGACGGCGATCGCGCTGCATCACGGACTCGACGCTACGGTGGCGTCGCTGGAGCGCGCCGAGCCGGGCGCCGGAACGCCGTGGCAGAACCTGGTCGAGCAGTACCGGCCCCTGGCCGACGCGCTGGTCGAGTCGATCCTCGGTCCGCTCCCGCCGGTCCGCCCAGCGCTCACGCTCATCGCCTCGCTGCGGCGCGACGCGCTCCTGCTCGCCCGCCGCATGACGGGCTCGGTCGAGGCCCTCGGTCTCGACCTGTTCGACGGTGCGATGCGGCCCACTGCGTGGCTCGCCGGCTCGGCGCAGCACTCGGGCCTCCCGCCCACCACCGCCGGCAGCGGGGCCTTCGGCTTCCTGCTGCAGCTCGTCGCCCACTCCCATGGCTGGCCCTTCCCCGAGCGCGGTCAGGGCACGATCGCCGACGCGCTGCTGGCCATCGCCACGCGAGAGGGCGTCACCGTGCGCTGCGATGCGCACGTCGAGCGTGTGCTCGTGCGCGGCGGCCGGGCGGCAGGCGTGGCGCTGCGCGGCGGCGACGAGGTCCCGGCCCGTGACGTGGTCAGCACGATCAGTGCCCGCCCGCTCGCGGCTCTCCTGCCCGACGAGGCACTGCCGCACCGGCTGCGGCGCCGGCTGCGCATCTGGCGCTACGGGACGGCGGCGTTCAAGCTGGACTACGCGCTCCGCGCCCCAGTCCCGTGGACGGCGCCGGAGCCCCGCCAGGCTGCCGTCGTCCACGTGGGCGGCGGACTGCGGGAGCTGGCGGCGGCCGCACAGGCCGGCGCGCGTGGCGAGGTGCCCGAGCGGCCGGCGCTCGTCGTCGGGCAGCACACGCTCGAGGACCCGACCCGCGCCCCGGAGGGAAAGCACACGCTGTACTGCTACGCCCACGTTCCGGCGCGCTACGAGTGCTCCGACGAGGAGGTCGCCGCTCGGGTCGAGTCTCAGCTCGAGCGGTTCGCCCCCGGCTTCTCCGAGACGGTGCTGGCCCGTGCCATCCGCAATCCGCAGATGACCGAGGCCGAGAACCCGAGCCTTGTCGGCGGCGACATCGCCGGCGGCTCGTACGAGCTCGATCAGCAGTTGCTCTTCCGCCCCGCGCCCGAGCTGTGCCGCTACCGCACGCCGCTGAAGGGTCTCTACGTCGCCGGCGCCTCGGTGCACCCCGGTGGGGCCGTGCACGGAATGGGCGGGCGCTCGGCGGCGCGCGCCCTGCTGGCCGACCGGCGGATGCGCCCCTGGCGGGCGTGAGCGCGACGTCGGGGTGACTACGCCTTGACGACGCCTGTCTCGGCGATGCGCCTCAGGCGCTGCAGAGACTTCACGTTGCGCGCGTGCACGAGCGGGTCGGTGAGCCGGTTGATCCCCAGCCGCGAGAGCGGATCGCCGGCGGTCTCGGTCATCGTCACCTCGGTGCCGCCCTCGCGCGGCTCGAGCTCGAGGGTGACCAGTGGGGGTCGGCGTCGCGGATCGTGTCCGAGCCCACCACCCAATCGGCGTAGTTGCCGGGTTCCGCCAGTACGGCGAAGACCCGCTCGGGCGCAGCCGCGATGTGTTCGCGCGTCGTGGCCATGGCGTGGGCTCAGCGGGCCTGTTCGTCGTCGGGTCGGCGTGAGGCCGCGGCCGCGTCCCTGAGGTCGGGCTCCGCGCCTCCGGGGAGATCGGGGCCGCCGTCGGCCGTCGCGTCGGCGCTGTCGCCGCCGTCGAGGTCAACGCCCGCCTCGGTCGCCGGCTCCTCCGAGCCGGTCGTCCGTCCGAGGACGGAGCTGCCGAGCTCCGGGTCCTCGGGCAGCATCTCGCGCGGGGCGTCGGAACCACCGAGATCGGCCGGCACGACACCTTCGCCGGCCTTGCCTGCCCACTGGCCCTTCTCACGCGCCTCGGCATCGTCGGGCGTCGTGCCGCCGCGCTGCTCGCTCGGCTTCACGGACCGCCGTTGCTCCTCGCTACCGGCCATGGTTCCCCCTCGGGTCGCGGACTGCCACTGCTGCCTAATCTACCCGCCAGGGTGGGGGCTAATCGGGGGCGGGGGGGTT
>Ga0208478_1000185_pt1 | contig 24389 bp, 21 predicted proteins | sample NGESurdeep072012_5_FD_184462 | JGI IMG/M metagenome (GOLD analysis project Ga0208478, IMG submission 184462) | Arctic peat soil microbial communities from Barrow, Alaska - NGEE Surface sample 415-2 deep-072012 (SPAdes) | ecosystem: Environmental > Terrestrial > Soil > Wetlands > Peat ...
GCGCATCGACAAGGCGTACCGCTTCGAGACCGAGGAGGGCGCGGCGAGCCTCGCCGACCTCTTCAAGGGACGCTCGCAGCTCCTCGTCTACCACTTCATGTTCGGGCCCGTCTACACGGCGGGGTGCCCGTCGTGCTCGTCGATCGCCGACGGGTTCGACGGCTCCGCCGTCCACCTCGCGAACCACGACGTCACGCTCGGTGCCGTGTCGCGGGCACCGATCGCGAAGCTGCAGGCGTACAAGCGGCGGATGGGCTGGACGTTTCCCTGGGCGTCGTCGCTCGGCAGCGACTTCAACTCCGACTTCGGCGTCCGCGTGACGGAGCAGCAGCAGCGCGACGGCTGCGTCGACTACAACTTCCGGCGCGAGGCACCGTGGCCGCTGAACAGCGACGGGCCGGTCGCCCAGATCGCGGCGACGACCGGAACCGACGCCGCCACGTACACGCGCGAGCGGCCGGGAATGAGCGCGTTCGTGCTCGAGGACGGCGTCGTCTACCACGCCTATTCCGCGTATGCGCGCGGGCTCGACGGCCTGTGGGGCATGTACCAATGGCTCGACCGCGCGCCCCGGGGGCGCAACGAAAGGGGCATCTGGTGGCGCCGCCATGACGAGTACGCCAAGCCGGATACGGGCGCGCGCTGAGGCGCGGCACGGAGGACGCGATGGACATCGAAGCCGTACGCCACACGCTCGAGCAGGCGAGCCTGGGATCGCTGGCCGCGGGACTCGCGATCGGATTCTTCTTCAGCTTCAATCCGGTTGCACTCGCCGCGATCCCCGTGTCGCTCGCCTACCTGACCCAGGCCCCGGCACGGCAGCGAACGCTGCTGCTGGCGTCGATGTTCGTGCTCGGCATGATCGTGACGCACGCGCTGCTCGGGCTCGTCGTCGGTCTCGGCGGCGGCTGGATCCAGCGCGTGATCGGTCGCGAATGGGGGCTGATGCTCGGGCCGGTCGCGATCGTGATGGGGCTGGCGTGGCCGGGCTGGATCAGGCTGCCGATCCCGCGCATTCCGTTGCGCGCGCAGCGTTCCGCCAGCACGTGGGGTGCCGTGGCGCTCGGGGCCTCGTTCTCGGTGGCGATCTGCCCGGCCTGCACGCCCGCGCTCGTCGTGCTGCTCGGCATCGCGGCCGGCGTCGGCTCGCCGCTCTTCGGCGTGCTGCTGCTGCTGGCCTTCGGCGTGGGCCGCGCCGTCCCGGTCGTCGTCGGTGCGTCGGCGATGGGCTGGCTCGAAGGCCGACGCGGTTTGAGGCGCTCGCAGCAAGCGTTGCAGATCGCCGGCGGCCTGGTGCTGATCCTTTCCGGGCTCTACCTGCTCAACGCCTACTTCTTCTTCGTTCCGGCACTGGCGGCTTAGGCCTGCTTCGAAGCGGCGCTGACCTTGGGCCGATCCCGTTGCGGCTCTACGCCGGCGCGTGCCATCCGGCGTCGACCCACAGCTCGCCGCTGACGGCAGAGTTCGCGAGCATGAAGCAGATCGCATCGGCGATCTCGTCCGGCGCGATCAGCCGGCCGAGTTGCGTGTACGGCAGGATGTTCCTGGCGACGTAGTCGACGCCCATCGCCCGAACCATCGGCGTGTCGGTGAAGCCGGGATGGATGACGCTGCAGCGCACGCCGTAGTACATCGCCTCCTTCATGATCGTCGCCGCGGCGCCCTCGAGACCGGCCTTCGTGCTCGCATAGGAGATCTGGCCGCGGTTGCCCTGCGACGAGATCGAGCCGATGAACACGACCGAGCCTTGCACGCGCTCGTCGGGCGCCCAGCGCTTCAGGCCCTTGGCGGAGCGATCCTCGGCGATGCGCCCGATCATCTCCAGCGCCCAATACACGGGGGCGATGAGGTTGACGTCGACGACGAGCTTGAACTCCTCGAGAGGGTAGATCCGGGCCTTGCCCGTCATCTTGTCGATGCGCACGGCCAGATCGTCACGGGTGATGCCCGCGGCCGGCACGCACAGCGAAACGCGGCCGAACTTGCCGCTGATGGCATCGAAGACCGACGCCCGGAACCGCTCGTCGGTCGTGTCGCCCTGGAAGGGAATCGCGAACGTGCGCCCCGCCTCGGCGTTGAGCTTCTCGGCGACGTCTTCGATCGCCTCGCTCACGTCGACGAGCGCCACGGCGGCCACCCCGCGCGGCGCCATCGCGGCGGCAACCGCACGGCCGATGCCGCTTCCGCCGCCGGTGATGACCGCAACCCTCTTCGAGAGATCCATGAATCCTCCGGCAGAAATGCTGCACTGCAACATCTTAGTATGCCCGGCGGATGCATGGCCCGGCACTGCGGCGCTCCGGAGGCGTAAATCGGCCCTTTTCTTGCGCTGGCGCAAGAAAGCCCGACGTGCCCGGAAGGTCCTGGAGCGTCGACTCGATCGCGCAGGCGGCACATCAACTCTTCCAGACGGCTCAGGAGTCGGCGAACCCTTTCAGCCGCTGCCGGATCAGCGTCTCGGCGTCGCTCATGATGCGGTCGATCAGTTCCTTCACTGTCGGGACGTCGTGGATCAGGCCGGCCACCATGCCGCACGACCACGCGCCGGCGTCCATCGCGCCATCCTTCATGATGCGTGGATAGACGCCGGCCACCTCGCTCATGATGTCTTCGATCTTGAGGTTCGCGCCCAGCGTCCGTTCCTTCTCGAGCAGGCGGTCGACGGCAGCGTTTCTCATGACGCGCTCGGTGTTGCGCAGCGGCCGCATCACGAGCCGGGTGTCGAGTTCGCTGGCGGCGACGATGGCCCGCTTGACGTTGTCATGCACCGGCGCCTCTTTGGTGGCGATGAAGCGCGTACCCATGTTCATGCCGTCCGCTCCGAGCGCAAGCGCGGCCACCAGCGAGCGGCCGTCCGCCATGCCGCCGGAGGCGACGAACGGGATCTTCAGCTCCTCGGCCGCGCGCGGCAACAGGATGAAGTTCGGCACGTCATCCTCGCCCGGGTGGCCGCCGCACTCGAAGCCGTCGACGCTGACCGCGTCGCAGCCGATCGCCTCGGCCTTCAGCGAATGGCGCACCGAGGTGCACTTGTGGATGACCTTGATGCCGGCCTCCTTGAGCGCCGGAAGCCACTTGACCGGATTGTTGCCGGCGGTCTCGACGATCTTGACTCCGCCTTCGATGATGACGCGCACATAGCCGGGATAGTCGGGTGCGTTGACGATCGGCAGGAACGTGAGATTGACGCCGAAGGGCTTGTCGGTCATCTCGCGGCAGCGGCGGATCTCCCGGGCCAGGTCGTCGGGCGTGCGCTGCGTCAGGCCGGTGATGATGCCCAGGCCCCCGGCGTTGGACACCGCGGCGGCCAGTTCGGCGAAGCCGACGTAGTGCATGCCGCCCTGGATGATCGGGTGCTCGATGCCGAGCATTTCGGTGATGCGGGTCTTCATGGCGGCAGCTTATCCGAGTTGGCCCGCGTATCGACGCTGCGAAGCCGCCGTCCGGTCAAGGCTTCAGACGTGCTTCAGGAAGAACGCCACCACCTGTCGGTTCATGTCGGCGTGGAAGGCCTCGCGATCGAATCCGTCGCTGTCGCGACACAGGAAGGGAGGGCCCGGCAAGCGGCATGGAACGAGGAACGAGAAGTGTCGAGCACGAGGCACCGAATGAAATTCGGCTCCAGCGCCGAGCGCCTTGAGGACAAGGGCGGTATTGGTCGCCTCGGGCACGTTGACGTCTGCTTCTCCACTCCAGAGCTGTACGGGCGCCGTGACCTTGGCCAGCCCGCCGGGGACGAAGGTGAAGCCGAGGCCCGGCGCGGCGACCACGGCAGCCTTGATGCGGGCGTCACGGACGAAGGCGCTCGCCGGAGGCACGCCTTCCGGGTGCAGCGGCGCCGAGTTCGCCTGCGACAGCAACTGGCACACGAATTCCGGCGTGGCCGCACAGTGCGATGCGATCAGGCGCAGGTCCGCTTCGCCGCCGATGGCCGTGAGCGCGGTGAACCCTCCGGCCGAGAACCCGAAGATGCCGATTCGATTCGCGTCGATCCGGGCATGACCGGGCCAGGCCTGCAACATGTAGTCGAGCGTCGCGTGCACATGACGGCTCCGGTCCGGCAACCAGCGCTGCGAGCCGACGCCCCTCTGGTCGGCATAGTTGTCGCCGGGATGCATGGGGGCGGCGACGACGAATCCGTTGTCGGCCAGGGCAAGCGCCAGATCGGCATGGCTTCCCGGGCCGCCGCCATTGCCGTGCGAGATGACGATCAACGGAAGGCTGCTGCCCGCGACGGGCCCTGCAGGCGCCACGGACATCAGGTTCAGGCCGAGCAGGGTGGTGGGTCGTGGAGTGGCCTCGGTCGGGTACCACACGCCCACGGGAATGGGCACGCCGCCCGCATCGGGCGCTGCGACGATCTGGAAGCCCACGGGATGCGTGGTTCGAAGGGCTCTCGAGGCCGCGAATGTCAGCCCGGCCGCAATCAGCACCAGAAGCAGGATCAGCCCGCGACGAACCCATTTCATGGACGAGGACTCCTGAATGCCGGTTCACGCAAAACCCGGGCGATTCTTGCAGCATGTGTGAGACTGCCCATCGGCCGGACCGCCGGCTCGAGGAGATCGATGATGGCCTGTATCGGACGCCGTGAGTTTTCCGCGCTCGCGGGGGCGCAGCTCTTGGCGCCGCGCGTCTTCGCGCAACCGGCCAGGGCACCGCTCGTGACGCGCGCGATCCCGGGCACGGGCGAGCGCCTGCCGGCGGTCGGCCTGGGCATGGCCGTCGTTTTCGACCGCGACGACGAGCCGACCCGGCGCTCCGCGGCGCAGGTCGTCCAGGCTCTGCTCGAAGGCGGCGGCCGGCTCGTCGACACCGCATCGTCGTACGGAGAGGCCGAGAGCGTTCTCGGCAGCGTTATGGCCGCTGCTGCCGGAATGCGCGACAAGATCTTCGTCGCCACCAAGGTCGAGGCGCTCGACGCAGCGGAGCTCAAGCGCTCGCTCGCGCGCCTCCGGACGGCGAACGTCGATCTGCTCCAGCTGCACAACGTGCGCGATCCGCGCCAGTCGTTGGCGCGACTGCAGGCCTGGAAGACCGAGGGCGCGTGCCGCTATGTCGGCATCACGTCGACGTCGAAGCGCGACTTCGCCGCGATCGAAGGCGTGCTCGAACACGAGAAGCCGGACTTCGTGCAGATCGACTATTCACTCGACGATCGCGCCGCGCAGGAACGCATCCTGCCGCTCGCGGCCGAGGTCAGGGCCGGCGTGCTGACGGCGTTGCCGTTCGGGCGCGGCCGCCTGTTCCGCGCGGTACGCGGCAAGGAAATTCCGGATTGGGCGAAGGACTTCGCCGGAAGCTGGGCGCAGTTCTTTCTCAAGTACCTGCTCGGCGACGAACGCGTCACCGCCGTCATTCCCGGCACCTCCAACCCGGCGCACATGGCGGACAACCTCGGTGCCATGCTCGGCCGCCTGCCGGACCCGGAGGAGCGGAAGAGGATGGTGACCTTCGTCGACAGCCTCTAGGTCGCTGCGCCGATCGGCCGCGACGACCTAACGTCGGGCTCGGGACAGCGGCGAAAGATTGCCATGCGCACTTGGCCCAGAGGACTTGCAGGGGACGACGACTCGACTCGATGTATTCGGAGGCTACGCTACAGCTATGCCAAGAAGAAAGGGTCAGCTCAGATGAGCCAACCGCAATACTGCGTCTGATGATCTGGCGCGAAAGCGAGCTCGCTCAGCATTGGATCGCCGACACACGCAGCCGCCCCACGTCAACCCGGTTGTTCGGCGAGTCTGCGGCGACTGACTGCAAGCCCAGTCAAGCCCAACCCGAGCAATGCGTAGGTAGAGAGCTCGGGCACCGACGGAAACTGGCCCTTGATCCAGGGGCGCGTTGCCCACTTGACCCTGGGTGCCAGCCGCAGCGACCACCAGGTCGTTCCCCGCTGCGCCTGCACAGACGTTGTCCGGCGCGATCGAATTGCCGCTGAGGCAACCGAACCAATTCTCGCTCAGACACCAGTAGTGATAACCACTGAACGCGCCAGGCGAGTCGCTTGGAATGCAAATGCACCGGTACCGCTGAAATCGAAAAACAGGCCTGTGGCATCGACCGACAGCACGCTTCCAGTGTCGATAGAGATCAACGAATTGCCCATCGTGAGATCGTAGGAGAACTGCGGGTTGGTCACGTCAATCAAATTGAGGTCCCAACTGATGATGTTGCTCGTATGCAAGATCCCGATCGTGCCGTCCGTCGCAATGGCGCCAACAACCGAGTCAGTCTGAGTTGGATTTCCAGCAGTCCCATTGAGCGGACCGGTGATGGTTCATTGACGGGTGCGACCGGCCGCTGTTAGTCCTGAAGCCGACACTTGTCGTCAACGGTTGACAGGCAGCTCATGGCCCCATTGCTGCCGTTCAGCTTCATCTCTTGAACGGCAGCAATGAAGTGCGAGAGCAGCCATTCCGACGGGCGCACGGCCTCACTGTCTTGGCCTGCGCGGATATTGAGTACGCTCGTCCAGCTATTCGATCACCGCGTCGGCCCGTGCGAGCAACACAGGAGGCACAGTAATTCCTAGCGCCCGGACAGTCTTCAGGTTGATCACGAATTCGAAGGTCGTTGGCAGCTCCACGGGCAAGTCGGCTGGCCTTGCTCTTTTCAAGATCTTGTCGACGTAAACCACTGACAGTCGGAAGGTGTCAACGATGTCGGGGCCGTAGCTCATCAAGCCGCCGCCGCTCAGATAGGCCTTGTTGGCGAATATCGTTGGAAGATGGTGGTGCAGGGCGGATCTGCCCAATTCCGCGCGATTGCTGATCGTTGAACTATCGGAGATGACGAGAATTGCGCCTGCGCCAACTTGCGTGGCGCGTGCCATGGCCTCATCGAGACCGTCGGGAATTCGGACATCGAGCGGCTCAATTGCAATACCCAATGCGCGCCCCGCCGCTTCCGCTTCCCGCAGTTGACCGGCAGCGCCTGTGTTCTGCTTGTTCCAAAGGACACCGATCTTCCTGAGACGTGGGAGCATCTCATTGAGAATCTCGATGCGCTTCGGTGTCAGCTCCGGCGCGTAGACCGATCTCCCGGTCACGTTGGCTCCTGGGTGAGCCAAACTCGCCACCAGGCCGTCGCCGACGGCATCTTGGCTACTCGCCATCACGATTGGAATCGTGTCGGTCGCCATCTTGGCCGCCTTGGTGGACTCCGCCCCAGCCACGACAATGATGTCCACCTGCTTTGCGACCAACTCCCGAGCGAGAGCCGGAAGACGTTCAGTCTTGCCTTCCGTCCAGCGGTAGTCGATGGCAAGGTTCTGGCCGATCACGTAGCCGTGCTCGCGCAGCCCGGACAAGAACCCTTCATCGAGTACGCCGGCGGGGCCGGAGCGGTCCATCAGATATCCGATACGAGGGATCTTGCGGTCCGCTTGCGCCTTCGCCGCGAAGGACCACGCCGCTACGGTATTGCCGGCAAGAACGATGAACGCGCGCCGCCTCATCCTGGCTCCCGACGATTGGTACGCGAGCATCGTAGCGTCTCAGACGACGACCGAAACGTGCTTCCACACGCTTCCGATGGTGATGTGACGTCTGCGTGGAAGGCGCCGGTGCCGACGCCAGGCGCGACAGGCCGCTCCCTAGTCTGAAGCAGACGGACGCGGTCAACGGCCACCAGCGGCTTAGAACTTATCCGTAAATAATGTTGACGACCAGCGGCACCTTCCGGAACGCGATGATCGCGGCAGCGAGGTGGTTCAAGGCGAGGAAGCTGCGCTCGAGCTTCTCGTAGCGCACGAGCAGCTTGCGGAAGCGATTGAACCAGCTGTGGCAGACCTCGACAACCCAGCGACGCGCCTTGTTCCAGGGCTTGCGCCGCTTGGCTGCTGCTTCCTGACGGCGATCGACGACGTGAGGGATGTAGCCGTGCGAGTCGATGATGCGCAGCGCCTCGGCGCTTCGGTAGCCAGTCGGCGCACAGGTGCTTGGCGCGCCGGATCGGCGTTGGCTCGCGTTTGACCACAATCGCACTGAGCACCTCGTCGATTCGCTTGCCGTCATTGACGTTGGCCGCGGTCACGATGATCGACAACGGGACGCCACGCCCGTCCACCAGCAGGTGCCGCTTGCCCCCATTTTTTTCCCCGATCCGTCGGGTTAGGCCCGACGGCTTGCTGTGCCATGGGTGCCTTGAAGAGTGCGCCGTCGATGCTCTGCCATCGCCAGGCGATGCCCTCCATCTGCTCGTACTCGGCCAGCCCTGCCTTCCACAGTGCTTCGAAGAACCCCGCCTTCTCCCACTCCAGGAAGCGCTTGTGCACCGCGCTGGCACTGCCGAAGCGCTCCTTGGGCAAGGCCTTCCACTGGCAGCCCGTGCGCAGCACGTACACGACGGCCTCGAACACCTGCCGCGCAGGCTTGGGCGGCCGGCCCGCGCCGGGCTTGCGCAAGTACGTCTTGCGCGTCACCGATACTCGCTCCGGCACGAGCGGCTCCACGCGCGCCCAGAAGTCGTCCGACACTACCCACGAGTCAATACGTTTGGCCGCCATCCCTCTGCTCCGACACCGCGCTACCTGCGGCTCGGACGGATAGTTTACTATTTACGGATAAGTTCTTATGGGCCGGGTCCGGTAGTTGACCACCGGCAGCTATCCGGCTGCGGCCCGGCGCAGGGTAATCTGCTGAGATCGCGCCGCGGCCGCTCGCCGTCGGGGCTTGTCCCCGGCAGCCGGCCCGGGCGGCGCCTCCTTATGCAGCCTCTTTCGACTCCCTCTCCAGGCCCTGCAACCGCCCATCGATGCGGAACGGCCATAACGACGCGATGGCGCTCATCAAAGCGTCCTCAGGAAGGCGATCAGGTCTGCCCTTTCCTGCGTCGTCAGTCGGATGCCGAAGCGCGTGTTGTAGAAGTCGACGGCTTCGCCCAGGTCCTTGGCCATTCCGTTGTGGAAGTAGGGCGCCCGCGCCGCCAGCGCGCGCAACACCGGCCCCTTGAAGCGGCCGATGTCCTTCCACTTGCCGGTGATGAGCGCCCGACCGGGGTCGGTTACCTGCGTCGTCGCGCCGCTGGTCTTGTTTCGCAGCGTGTAGAGCGGCATGTCGGCTGTGCGGCGCGAGGCGTCGGCCACGCCGATAGCCAGCGGCAGAGGCACGGAATGGTCGCCCGCGTTGGGCGCGTTATGGCAGGTAGTGCAGGTGCCGCTGATAGTCGGGATGCTCAGATCGTCGTTGAGGCCGCCGACGCCGGTGATCTGGATGGGCTTGCTATTGAACAGCGCCTGGCCGCGTGCGACCGCAAGCTGTTCTTCACTCAGGCGGCGGTCGGGTGATGCGCCGCGGCCACCGGCTGCCGGGATCTCGGTCCAGGCGTCGTACATCGTCATCGCTCGCGGCATGAACGGCACGTGGTTCCGGTAGTCGCCTGCCAGCGTGTCGTTGATGCCGAAGTAGAAGGTCTCGCTCGACAGCGCCACGGGGCCGCCGCGTGCGCCGCGTGCCGTCAGTAAGCCGGCGCCGCGGTCGAAGACCTGCGCCGTGAACAGGCCGCTCTCGAAGGCGACGATGGCTGCGCGCTGGGCATCGGTCAATGGCGCCGCTGCCTGTGCGTGGCCCAGGGTGGCGGTGTTGGACTGGTCGGACAGGTCGAAAGGGAGCGACGCGAAGCAGTTGCTCGAGCCGACGACGCAATTGCTCGAGCTGCTGTCCTTGAAGGTCTCGCGCCCGTCCCACATCACAGTGCTGAGAAAGCCCAGGTTGGTGGTCGGCAGCGGTCGGCGAAAGAGCGAAAGCTCGTTCGCACTGGCGTATCCGTATGGGTCTTCGACGGCGACGAGATCGAACTCGGCACCGGCCGGGATACCGATGCCGATGCGGATCAGGCCCTTGCTCAGCAGCATGCTGTAGGCGCTTCGACGCGCGCTGAGGGTCGACACGTCGGCCAGCGGCGAGTTCGAGCCGTCGACGGTGCGGAAGATCGGGTCGTTGCCGCCGGTCTTCGCGAATCTCTCCTGGACGCCGCGCGGCGTGATCGTCCAACCGTCGGCCGCTTGGTGGCAGTTGGAGCAACTGCGACCGTTGGTACCCAGATTCTGGAAGAACGGGCCGGTTTGATCGATGACTCCCGCCAGGCTGTAGGTGGACGCGAAGCCGCTGTCGTTCGGAAACAGCATGAGGTTGCGGAGCGCCGGCGCTTGTGCCTGCACCGGATCCGCCGCGGACGTGAGCGACGCGACCGCGAGCAGCACGCCGACGCTCGAGGCGCCGAGCCAGGCCGGCATCGACGTGGCGCCGGTCTTGGCTACGCGCGGTCGGCCCGCATCGCGACGGGACGGGTGGGGTGCGGCAAGCGTGGTCATGGTTCGGCTCCTCGGTGCTGACGATCCACCTGCTAAAACGGAATCCGGCGCCAGAACCCGACATCCGCTCTCGGGCGTTGCGTGTTGAGCCGGCTTCAGCCCGAATTCCATGCGCAGAGTCCACATGGGCCCGGTCGAGGCGCGCCAGCGCACCGCATCGATCTCCGGGCCCGACTGCACTACATTGCGACGGGAAGGCGGGAAGCGGAGATGCGCGACGTGAACGACGATAGCCAATCCTGGCCGGCGATGTTCGCTGCTGCGACGACCCTGCTTCACTAGGCCTGTCTCGATTGAGCCAGCGCGCCCTGGCGTTTCCCGATCGTCCGCGCTTCTTCGCCTACGCCGCGCGCGCCATGCGCGGCTTGATCGTCGACTACGTGCGCGAGCGCCGAGCCCTCAAGCACGGCAGCGGCTTTCATCTGACATCGGCAAGCACAGAAGCTCAAGTGGTCGCACAGATCGAAGATCTTGGGCCCCTGTCGGAGGCCCTCGACGCCCTTGCGAAGGTCGACCCGCCGCTGGCCGAGCTGGTCGAACTGAACTTCTTCTGCGGCTTCGATTTCACCAAGATTGCGGCGATGCGCGGCGTCAGCGAGCGCACGGTAAACCGACACTGGGACAAGGCGCGGCTGTTCCTACGCCACCGGGCCTCGAAGCGATGTGCGCCAAGAAGCGCGACGCGCTCGCCGCCGACGTCTTCCTCGCCTCCGACGGGCCTCGCGTTCGCGCCTCGCGGCCGACGATGTTCCTCGGCTCGCGCGGCGTCTTCAACTTCGACCTGCACCGGAGCTCTGCCCCGCCGCGCCTCCCGAAAGCGTTCGCGTCGCGCTGAAAGACATCGAGGTCGGCGGCGGCCCCGGCGATCCCGAGGTCGACCCCGACTGGGGCGAGTGCCCCGTGTGGACTTGTCACGCGGTACTCGGTGAGATGCGCACCACCTGCAGCTCGGACGGGCGTAAGGTACCCCTCCAATGCGCCGACCATCGATGTAGCCCTGTCATGACACCTGAGCAGAGCCGGTCGTTCAAGCGTCGCTGGGGTGCTGGGCGGGATTGCCTCCGCGGGCCAGGGCTTTTGGCGTCTGGGTGAGACGTACGACAAGGAGCAGTTCAGAAAGAAGGTCGAAGCCAGGGAGGCTTACGAGGCCCTGCACCCGGCCGAGGCGGCGGCCGCTCAGGCCCGGGCCGCCAGCGAGGCCATGGCCATGGGCGAGCGCTTCCGTCTCAGGTAGGAGCGGGAGAGCGTGGAATCCCAAGCGCGGTGGCAGGAGTGGAAGCGCCAGCACGACGAGCTCGAGAAGGCTCGGCGAGAGGAACAGGGGCGGCGCAATGTTCACTAGGCGCGATCGCCCAAGATTGTTGGCTGTAGGGCGAGCCGACTCCGTCAGCTTTCGGGCCTGCGAGCCAATCCGACGAACAGGAGCTTGCGATAGCGACGGCGATTGCCCGCGTGCCTACATGTCCTTCGGGATCGGCAACTCGCGGCCGGCGGCGTCGCGGCCGGTCGTCGTCGAGATCACGCCGCAGGCGATGCGCGCGCCCGAGTTGCCGGTCGGCTGCGTCGTGTAGTCGTCGGGGCTCGCATGAACGATCAGCCCCTTGCCCGCCAGGTCGCCGGCGCCCGAGCCGAGCACGGTGCCGGCGATGCGCAGCTTGACCGTCGCATTGCCGTTCGCGTCAGCCTTCAGCGACGGCAGGTCGCCGGCGTGGTGCTCGGCGTCCTGGGGTCCGTGCGGTTTGCCGGTAGGGTTCAGGTGCCCGCCGGCGCTCATGCCGTCGCCGCTCGAGCAGTCGCCCTTTTCATGGATGTGGAAACCGTGTTCCTGGTTCGGCTTCAGTCCGGTGACGCGGCCGCGTACCAACACTTGCGCGCCGTCCTGCGAGAACCAGACGGTCCCGGCGGTCGCGTTGCCGCGGGTCGGCTCGAGCGTCGCGACGACGTACGGCCCACCCGACGGCGACGGCGGCGCCGCGCATCCGACGACGACGAATGCAATGACCAGCATCGGAACGACAGCACCCAGCTTCATGACGCGACTCGCTTGGGGCCCAGATGCAAAGAATGCGCTCTGCGCGTGCTCGCGACGCGAGAAGAATCCGCAGACTTGATGTGGATGGTCGTTCATCGTCTTCCCCTGAATCGGTGGGAGATGTTGCGCGGACCCCTGCGCGGCGTCCCTCGGTCGAAGCCGGGATCGGGCGTCGGCGCGCACCTACGTCGGGCTGGGAGTCTTCCATCTGACGCCAGGGCCAGCCGCTAGGGAACGTCGAGCTCGGGATAGCGGCGAAAGATCCCCTGCTCTTGCGGGCGCTGCAGAACTCGTTCGCAGCGCAGCGCTTCGGCCTTCTGGCGGGTCAGCGACGTGGGCGGACGCGTTGGCTGACCCCGGCCCGTCTGCTTGAGTGGTGATCTATCGCCTCTGGCTCCGATCCGGTTGACGCGGTGATCGGTCCGACTCGTTCGCGCTGGACCGACCACGACCGGCGCTACCATCGTTGCATGTGTCTCCAGCATGCCGTGCCGGTCGCTGCTCGGCGATGAGCTACTCGTTCCAGTTCGGCCCCGTCTTCGCCGCCTGGCCGCTCCTGCTCGAGGGCACCTGGAAGACGATCGAGCTCTCGTTCCTCGCCATGCTCGGAGGCCTTGCGGTGGCGATCGTCTGCGCCTGGGCGAAGACGGGCGGGCCGGCGCCGCTGCGCTGGCTCGTCAACGCCTACATCGAGCTCATCCGCAACACGCCGTTCCTGGTGCAGTTGTTCTTCTTCTTCTTCGCGCTACCGGCGATCGGCCTGCGCTGGTCGGCGCACACGGCGGCGCTGACGGCGATGGTCGTCAACCTCGGCGCCTACGCGACCGAGATCATCCGCGCCGGCATCGAGGCGATCCCGAAAGGCCAGATCGAAGCCGGCCTCGCGCTCAACCTGAAGGCGCACGAGATCTTCCGCTTCGTCGTTCTGAAGCCCGCGCTGAAGGCGATCTATCCGGCGCTGACGAGCCAGTTCATCCTCCTCATGTTGAGCTCGAGCGTCGTCTCGGTGATCTCGGCCGACGACCTGACGTCGGTCGCTTCCAACCTGCAGTCGCAGACCTTCCGCAGCTTCGAGATCTACATCGTCGTGGCGCTGATCTACCTGGCGCTGGCGCTGTCGTTCTCAACCCTGTTCCGCGTCGTCTACCGGCACGCCTTCAACTACCCCGACCGCCGCTGACATGCGCACCTTCGGCGTCAACGATTTCTTCTTCATCCTTTCGGCCGCGCGCTGGACGCTGTCGCTGTCGCTGATCGCCTTCATCGGCGGCGCGATCAGCGGCCTCGTCGTCGCCCTCAGCCGGACCAGTGACATCGGCTGGCTGCGCAACGCCGCCGCGGCGTTCATCCAGATCTTCCAGGGAACGCCGCTGCTGCTGCAGCTTTTTCTCATCTTCTTCGGCGCCCCGGTGCTCGGCTTCGACATCAACCCGTGGCTCGCCGCCGGCATCGCCCTCGTGCTCAACAGCAGCGCCTTCCTCGGCCAGATCTGGCGTGGCTGCATCGAGGCGATTCCGCGCGGCCAGTGGGAGGCTGCCGATTCGCTCAGCCTCTCGTACCGCGACCGCATGCGCGACGTCATCCTGCCGCAGGCGGTGCGCATCGCCGTCGCGCCGACGGTCGGCTACATGGTGCAGATCATCAAGGGCACGTCTCTCGCGGCGATCATCGGCTTCACCGAGGTCACGCGTGCCGGCCAGATCATCAATAACGCCACCTTCCAGCCGCTGATCGTCTTCAGCGCCGTGGCAGCGATCTACTTCGCGCTCTGCTGGCCGCTCTCGCTGCTTGCGGCGGGCATGGAGCGCCGGCACCGCAAGGCGCTTGCCCGGTGAGCCTCTAGGGGCGAGCCGATTGCCGCATCATCGCCACACCAACAAACAGGAGACAACGTCATGATCCGATCCCCGCAACGGCGCCGCTTCGCTATCGGCGCGGCCAGCCTCGCCCTCGCGGCCGCCTTTCCCGCATGGCTCGCGACGGCCCGGGCGCAAAGCGTCGACGAGATCAGGAAGAAGGGCGAGCTCGCGGTTGGCCTGCTGGTCGACTTCCCGCCCTACGGCACGGTCAACAGCAGCAACGAACCCGACGGCTACGATGCCGACGTCGCCCGCCTGCTCGCGAAGGACTGGGGCGTCAAGCTCAAGCTCGTTCCCGTCACCGGCCCGAACCGGATCCCGTTCCTGCTCACCAACAAGGTCGACCTGCTCATCGCCTCGCTGGCGATCACGCCCGAGCGCGCCAAGCAGGTGCAGTTCTCCAAGCCGTACGCGGCGGCGACGATCGTGGTACTCGCCGGCAAGAAGGCCAGCATCAAGGGACCGGCCGACCTCAAGGGCCTGCGCGTCGGCGTCGCCCGGGCGAGCACGCAGGACGTCGCCCTCACGGCGGTCGCGCCGCCCGGCACGGAGATTCGCCGCTTCGACGATGACGCCTCGGGCATGCAGGCGCTGATGTCGGGCCAGGTCGACGCGCTTGGCTGCTCGACCACGGTGGCGGCGCAGATCGAGAAGCGCGCGCCGGCGAACACCTACGAGGAGAAGTTCGTCCTGCGCCAGCAGGTGATGGGCGTGGCGATGCGGCCGGGCCAGAGCGAGCTGGACAAGGCCGTCAACGACTTCATCGACCACAACAAGGCCAACGGCGAGCTCGACAAGCTATACCAGAAATGGCTCGGCACCAAGTTGCCGGCAATGCAGGCATCGTGACCCGGGGCTCTTTGCCATGAGCGAAAGCGGCGCCGAGCCGATCATCCGCATCGAGGCGCTCGACAAGTGGTTCGGCCACTTCCAGGTCCTGACCGACATCAACCTCCTGGTCCGGGCTGGCGAGCGGATCGTCATCTGCGGCCCGTCGGGCTCGGGCAAGTCGACGCTCATCCGCTGCATCAACCGGCTCGAGACGGCGCAGAAGGGCCGCATCGTCGTCGACGGCGTCGACCTGGCGGCCGGCCGGCGCAACGTCGACGCGGTGCGCCGCGAGGTCGGCATGGTGTTCCAGCAATTCAACCTCTTCCCGCACCTGACGGCGCTGCAGAACTGCACCCTCGCGCCGACGCGCTCGCGCGGCATGAGCCGCGAGGAAGCGGAAGCGACGGCGATGAAGTACCTGACCCGTGTGCGCATCCCCGAGCAGGCGAACAAGTACCCGAGCCAGCTCTCGGGCGGCCAGCAGCAGCGCGTCGCGATCGCACGCGCCCTCTGCATGAACCCGAAGATCATGCTGTTCGACGAGCCGACCTCGGCGCTCGACCCGGAGATGGTCAAGGAGGTGCTCGACACGATGATCGGCCTGGCCGACGATGGCATGACGATGCTCTGCGTGACGCACGAGATGGGCTTCGCGAGGAGCGTCGCCGACCGCGTCGTCTTCATGGCCGAGGGCCGCATCGTCGAGGAGGCGCCGCCGGAGGAGTTCTTCGCCCATCCGAAGCACGAGAAGACGCGTAACTTCCTCGGCCAGATCCTCGTCTCCCACCAGGTGCGACCCGACGCGCTGCGCGCCGAGGCGGCGGCAGTGCCGTTGCTCGTCCCAACCATTTCGGGACCTGCACTCTAGACCGCGTGGCTGCGGACGCCGCGCGGGACGTCGGCGATCAGCGCGGCCGGCGCGTAAACAGGAGGACCGCCGCGGCCATGGGGCTGACCCTTAGCGGGACGCCCCCTCCGACGAGACTCGAGGGCTACCTCGTAAGCGGGCGTGGTGCGCGCGGCAGCCAGGCGAAGGCGACCGCGCCGATCGCAAGCAGCGAGGCGATGGTCAACAGCACCGCCGCATAGATGTCGGCGCCCTGCGCATTGGCCATCGAGGCGACCAGGCCGGTGAACCATTGCATCACCGCGACACCGAGGAACATCGACATCGTGAATAGCGCCAGCGCGCGGCCGACGATCTGTGCCGGGTAGGCCATGCGCACCTCGGAATACTGCAGGATCATGTAACCCGACAGCATGCCGACCGCCAGCATCATCGCCACGTCGAACGTGGCGTTGTGCACCAACGCCAGCGAAGCGAACATGGCCGCCGTCAAGAGTGTCCAGCCGACCAGCCAGCGGCGCCGCGTTCCGTCTCCTGGGTCGAAGCGACCGAACAGCGCCGGGCTGATCAGCGACACCGCCGACACCGCCAGCGCCACGTTGCCGCTTTGCACCAGCGAATAGCCGTGCCGTTCGATCAGCATCGGCCCCAGCCACAAACCACGCAGCGAGATGAACGAGGCATAGCAGACGAAGGACAGCGCCACGATGCCCGGTGTGTACGGGAGTTGGAATAGCGACACGAAGGTCAGCGCTGCGCGGCCCGGCGACTCGCGCGGCAGGTCCGGCGCTGGCGCGCGCGATCGGGGTTCGTGCACCTTCCAAGCGATCAGCCCCCACGCTGCGGCCGAGCAGCCCGCCAGCACCCAGAAGCCCATTCGCCAGGAGGTGGCCTCGACCAGCCAGGCCAGCGGAGTGCCGGTGGCCAGCAGCCCGATTCCGCCGATGCTGAGGACGGCGCCGGATATCGCAGCAAATCGATCGGCAGCGAAGCGCCGTGCGATGAACACGGTGCACACCAGGAAGGCCGGGGCACAGCCCACGCCGATCAGCACCTGACCGAGCACCAGCGTGCCGTAGTTGGGCGCGACGGCCGACAGCACGGCACCGGCGATAGCCAGAGGAAAGCCGGTGAGAACCGTGCGCCGCACCCCGTGCAGGTCGATGCCGATTCCCACGAACAGCTGCATGGCGCCGAATGCGAAATGAAAGGAGCCGGCGAACGTGCCGAGTTGCTGCGGCGAGAGATGAAATTCGGCCTGCAGCGGTGTTGCCAATATGGCCGCGACGGTCCGGAAGGCCTGGCTCATCGCGAACGCGGCCGCCAGGGCCAGCAGCATGACCCAGGACCCGGCATGCCCGGGTGGGGAGTTCTCGGTGGACATCGTGCCGCGAGCGTCTAAGGAACGTCGAGCTCGGGATAGCGGCGGAAGATCCCCTGCTCGTTGAACGGAATGCGCCGAACGCTCCGCAGGTAGGCGGCGACTCTGGGCAACGCGGCGACGCGGCCATGCAGGTCGACGACCTTCGGTGCCTGGGCCAAGGCCCGTTCCGCCGCGTTCGGAAAGGCGTAGCGCAAGCCTTCGACCAGCTGGAACAGCGACAGGTCGGCGTAGCTCAGCTTGCCGCCGACCAGGTACCGCGATCCGCCCGGGTTGCGCACCAGGATGCTTTCGAACCAGCGCAGGAACTTCGGGATCCGGACGCTGCAGAACTCCTTCGCGCAGCGCAGCGCTTCGGCCTTCTGGTCTTCGTAGTACAGGCCGGCACCTACCGGATGATGCGTGTCGTGCGCTTCGGTCACCATGTCGGCGATGGTGAGCTGGATCTGCTGCGTCCAGACGCGAGCCTGCTCGCTGCGCGCCACCAGCTTCAGCCGCGGCGCCAGGTAGTGAAGGATGGCGGCCGTCTGGCCGACGAGCACGTCGCCGTCCTTCAGGAAGGGCGGCGCGAAGGGCGGGTGAGCCACCTTGCCGTCGCGGAGATAGCGCAGCATGGCCGGAAAGCCCTGCCCAGCGTCTTCAGCGCCGCGGGCGACATCGACGTAGCTTGCGCCGGCCGCTTCCAGCGCCAGGCGCACGAATTCGCCGCGGCCCTGGATGGTCGGCCAATAGTGGAGCTCGTAGGTCATGCGGCGGACTGTAGCTGCGGGCGTGTGCCGCGCGGCGGCCTGGGTCAACCCGCCCTCGGTCTTCGCGAGGAGCGTCCATTCGATCCGTCGCCTTACGACCCCATTGCTGTCGGTGATCATCGCGCCGCCAAGGGCAGGAATGCAGGATGGCCTCTCACAATCCTTGTAGGATAGAAAGCCACTTACCGAAAAGTCTGCAACCATGCAGGAACTAGCGGGTGGCCGGGTCAGGATCACCCCTTCAACCTGAGGAGAACACACATGTCTTCCAGACGTACCTTCCTGAAGACCTCAGGTGCGGTGGCGGCCGGTATTGGCGTTGCACCGACCGCATCGGCTTCAACCAATGGGCATGCAAATCTCAAGAAGTACCGAGGCCCCCATGAAATGCCGACCAATGTCACCTTGCTGGCCATGCAGAATGCCGATGGATCGGAGACGCTGGGCGTGAAACTTCACGACGACGTCGTGCTGGACGTGCGCAAGGCATCGCATTCGCTCGGCATCGCGGCTCCCACGACATTGGAGGATTTGCTCAAGGAAGGTAGCGCCAGGGACCTCAACAAGCTCGTGGCTGCCGCGAAGACCAACCCCAAGGCCAAGGCTGCGATGGTCGAGGAATCGTCAATTACCTTCGGCCGGCTCTTCACGAATCCAGGCAAGATCGTTTGTATCGGGCTAAATTACCGGGCCCATGCCGCAGAAGCGAATGAAAAGCTTCCCTGGGTGCCGATCTTGTTCAACAAGTACAACAACGCGCTCGCGCCGCACAATTGCACGATCAAGCTGCCGCCGAAGGAAGTCTCATACAAGTTCGACTACGAAACGGAACTCCTGATCGTCATCGGAAAGACGGCCCGCAACGTGTCCGAGGCCGATGCGCTGAACCACGTTGCAGGCTATTGCACGTCACAAGACTTCTCCGCACGCGATCTGCAATTGGAAACGCCGAGTGTCCAGTGGATGGTAGGCAAGACGCTGGACAGCTTCGGCCCGATCGGTCCGTACTTTGTGTCGGCGGACGTCGTCGGTGATCCCAACAGCCTGACAATCGAGACGCATGTCAATGGCGAGAAGCGTCAGTCGTCGAACACCAGTTTCATGATCTTCAATCCGCAGAAGCTGATTGCCTACATCAGCAAGATGTGGACGCTGGAACCCGGTGACATCATTTGGTCGGGGACACCCGAGGGAGTGATTCTCGGATACCCGAAAGACAAGCAGGTGTGGCTGAAGGCTGGCGATGAAATCGTGAGCTCGATCGAGAAGCTGGGCTCGTTGAAGTTCAAGTTGGCGTAACGGGATCTGTTCTCCCGCGGCGCTTCGGCCACCTCCCGCTTGACGTTCGCCAGTCATCCAACACAGGCGCGTGTCGAATCGGCCTGCGGTTTTCACGGGTGCTAGGCGTCGGGCAGGTGTTACGGGTCGGCGTAGGATAGGGCTACTCTTGTTCGTCGATGAGGTGATCTGGTGATCACGCGACGTACCGCTTCACTGGCAGTTGGCAGCGCTCTGCTCGTCGCGCACCGGCTCAGCTGCGCAGCTACCGCCGTGACGATGCGTCGTGTCGGGTTCTTGTCAATCCGATCTGAAGCTGCCGGGGCAGCGTTGCGCGCGGCGTTCACGCAGGGAATGCGCGAGCTCGGATGGATTGAGGGGAAGAACGTCGAATATCGATTTGCCTATGCTGAAGGCAACGCAAGCCGCCTGGAAAACCTGGCCAACGAATTGGTCGCTCAGAAGGTCGATGTCATCGTGAGCGGTGGAGCACCGCAGACGCGCGCGGCGCAGCGCGCGACGAAGACGATACCGATCGTGATGGCCGCTGGCCCGAACCCGGCGGGGAACGGCTTTGTCGCAAGTCTGGCCCATCCAGGGGGTAACACCACCGGCATCACCACCCAGCAGGAAGTAGTACTGGGAAAGCTGATCGAAATCCTGCATGAAGTGACGCCGCTCTCCCGGCGTATCGCGATCGTACTGAACGAAGGCAATCCTTCGCATGCCGAGTACTGGTCCGTCGCCCAAAGCGCTTGCGCAGCGTTGAAGCTCGATGCGCAGCTTGTCGTTGCCAGCGTGCCGGCACAACTCGAATCAGCTATTGAGCAGATCGTCCAGCAGCGATCGCAAGCCATCGTGGTCGTCGCGGATGCCATGTACCTGGCACAGGGCGCGAGGCTGCAAGAACTGATGCAATCGACAAGGCTGCCCGTGGCGTACGGGTGGCGTGAGCACGTTGCGGCAGGTGGCTTGTTCAGCTATGCCGCCGATCTCCCCGCGAGCTTTCGCTATGCGGCGAAGTGGGTGGACAAGATCTTGAAGGGCGCCAAGCCTGCGGATTTGCCGGTCGAGCAGTCGACCAAGTTCGAGCTGGTAATCAATCTGAAAACTGCCGAGGCGCTCGGGCTCACCATTCCGCAGTCGCTGCTGTTTCGCGCAGACGAGGTGATCAGTGAAATGCACCCGCTTGTGAACGACCCGGTTGTCGCGGATCAGACAAGACTCGCCTGCGCCACTTGCCGGTCATAGACGACGGCAGGCTGCTCGGGATCATCTCCATCGGAGACCCGGTGAAAGACATCATCGCCGAGCAGAGATTCACAATTGAGCAGCTCGAGCACTACATCTCCGGCGAGAGGACATGACGAGAAATTCGCACGTCGGCAAGCTGCCCTATCCGGCCGAGACGCTGGGCCATGTCCGAATCGAGGCTGACCCGACAACGGTCGCGGGCTCGATGGCGACGGTTCACATCGTCTACACGGCGGGCAAGTTCGGCGTCGACGACCAGGGCAGCGTGCGCTTCCTGCTCCGCTTCGCGAGCGATGCCGGGCGGCCGCAATTCGATCGACCGGGCGCGCCTAACTACTGCACGGCGACCGCGTCGAACGGCACCAAGCTGCTCGTCGAATACCACCCGCGGGGTGCGTTCCGGCCCTGGTTCAAAGCGATCCGCGTCAACGTGATGCGCGACTCGCTTCGCGAGGGCGACACGCTCAGGCTCGTGCTCGGCGACCGATCGCAAGGCGGAGCCGGTTGGCGCACGTCGACAATGCGCGAGAAGCGCTTCGAGGTACGCGTCCAGGTCGATCCGTTCGGCACCGTGGTGTACGGCGACGTCGCAGGCGAAGCGACGCTCGACCTCGTCCCCGGCGATGCCCACGTCTGGAGGGCTGTGCTGCCCACGCTGCGCCGCGTCGCCGAGGCGTTCGAGCTGCGCATCCGCGCCGACGATGCCTGCGGCAATCCCGTGCATCGTCTTGCCGGCCGTATCGCGCTGAGCGCAGACGGCCCCCTCGAGGGCCTGCCCGCCAGTGTCGCGGCCGACGGCGCGACGATCGTCATTCCCGGCTTGCGCGCATCGTCGAGCGGGACGGTACGCGTGTCCCTTCGCGATGCGACCGGCGTCGCGCTGGCCGAATCGAATCCGCTCGTCGTCACCGAGCATCCGCGGCGATCGACGTGGTGGGGCGACTTCCACGCCCAGAGCGAGGAGACGATCGGCACCAACAGCGCCCGCGACTATTTCGAGTACGCGCGCGACAAAGCGTTCTGCGATTTCGTCGGCCACCAGGGCAACGACTTCCAGATCACGAATGAGTTCTACGCCAAGCTCAATCGTCTCTATCGGGAGTTCAACGCTCCGGGCCGCTTCGTCACGATTCCCGGCTACGAGTACTCGCCGGTCACGCATCTAGGCGGCGACCGCAACATCTTCTTCTTCGACGAAGGGCGGCCGATCCGTCGCTCGTCGCACGCCCTCGTCGAAGACCTGTCCGATATCGAGAGCGACTGCAATCACGTCCTCGATCTCTTCGCGGCGCTGAAGCGCGACGGCGAGCGTGTCTTCGCCTTCGCGCACGTCGGCGGCCGCTACGCCGATTTGCATGCCGGGCACGATGTCGAGATCGAGCGGTCGGTGGAGGTGCATTCCGCGTGGGGCACCTTCGAGTGGTTGCTTTTCGACGCCTTCGAGCTCGGCTATCGCGTCGGCATCGTCTGCAATTCCGACGACCACAAGGGTCGGCCCGGCGCCAGCCATCCGGGGGCTTCGATCTTCGGCGCCTACGGCGGCCTGACCTGCCTCTTCCTTGATGATCTCAGCCGCGAAAGCATCTGGCAATGCATGCTGATGCGTCGCCACTACGGCACGACGGGCGACCGCCTGCACCTGGACGTTGGCGCCGAGTTCTCCCAACCGGCACGGCGCTACGCGGTCGACCCCAAGTTAGATCCAGCATCCGAACCCGAGCTCGTGAGCCGCGCGACGATGGGCGACATCGTTGCCACCAAAGGCGCGACGGCCCTCCTGCGCGTCCGCGTCGACGCGGCGTCCCCGATCGAGCGTGTCGACCTGCGGTGCGGGCCGCGCACGCTCGAAGTGATCCGACCGTTCGAGGCGGCGACCCTCGGCCGGCGCATCCGCGTCATCTGGGAAGGGGCCGAGTACAGGGGACGCGGCCGCATGACGACCTGGGACGGTTCGCTGACCATCTCCGGCAACGCGATCGAGGGCTTCGCGCCCATCAACTTCTGGCACCTCGACAAGCGCCTCGAGCGAAGCGCACCAGATACTCTGATTTGGGAATCGGTGACGACGGGCAACTTCGCAGGCGCCGACATCCTCCTTTCGGATGCAACGAGCGGGACGCTCGACATCGACACGCCGCACGTCAAGACCTCGTTGCCGATCGATTCGATCGGCTTCGACGACGTCGTCTTCGAGGCCGGCGGCCTTGGCCGCCGGGTCCGCGTCTTTCGCCTGCCCGATGCCAACCCGTACCGTCATTTCGAGTTCGAACGGGAGATCGACGTCGCGCCGAGCGGCGATTCGCCGATTTATGTGCGCATCACGCTCGAGAACGGCCATCAAGCGTGGTCGAGTCCCATCTATCTGTCCCGCGGGCCTTGAGGAAGTAGGAAATCAACTGCTACTTCCGGTCTTGTTACCCGCACGATGTCCGGATTCGACGCCACGGCACGGTCTTCCTTGCAAGAAGCCCTGTGCTGTCTGTCACCTGAATCAACAAGGGAATTGACCATGACGTGCCGATGGCTAGCAATGAAACCGGCCCTGGCGGCTTGCTGCGCAATTGCCATCGCTGCCATCGCGCTTCCGCCCGCGAACGCGGCCGAGAGCTATCCCTCCCGCCCGATTCGCCTCCTCGTGCCGCTTGCCGCAGGCAGCACGGCCGACATTCTGTCGCGCATTCTTGGCGCCGAGCTGACGAAGGAGTTCGGCCAGCAGGTCATCGTCGAGAACAAGCCCGGCGCTGGTGGCACGATCGCGACGGCCGACCTGGCGCGTGCCCCCGCCGACGGCTACACGATCGAGTTCGCATCGCAAGGAACGCTTGTCTTCAACCTCGCGCTCTACTCGAAGCCCGGCTACGACTCGCTCAAGGACTTCGCGCCGATCATGCTCATCGGCGGAGTTTCGAACGTCATGGTTGTGGCGCCAGACAGCCCGGCTAATTCACCTGCCGACATCATTGCGATGGCAAACGCGAAGCCGGGCGCCCTCACTTTCTCCTCCGGCGGCAACGGCACCAGCCATCACCTCTCGGGCGTTCTCTTCGGCCAACTGACCGGCACGCAATTGCAACACGTGCCGTACAAAGGTGCGCCGCAGGGCATCGTCGCCGTGATGACCGGCGAAGTGACGATGGGGTTTTTCAACACACCGACCGTCATCGCGCAAATCAAAAGCGGCAAGCTGAAGGCGCTCGCGGTAACAAGCCGCGAGCGGTCCACTCTGCTTCCGCAGCTGCCGACGCTCAGCGAGAGCGGCGTCAAAGGATATGAGGTCGACACGTGGTTCGGCTTCATTGCCCCAGCCGGCACGCCGAGCCAGGTCATCAAGCGCCTTCACTCGGCGCTGGCCAAGGCGGTCGGAACTCCGAGTGTCCGCGAGAAGCTGGCCGGACAGGGATTCGAACTTGCGGCTGACGAGCCCCCGGAGGCGTTCACCAAGTCAATTCGGGACGACCTTGCCAAATGGCTGCCGATCATCAAGGCGAGCGGGGCGAAACTGGACTAGGCGTTCGACGGTCATGTTTGAGACCGGGTCATCGGCATCCGCGCAGGGGAGGACGGCGGCAGTCATTGCGCTGTTCATGATGGTCTGCGTCGTCCCCGCCCTGGCGCAGAGCGCGGATCGGACATCACCGGTCATTGCGTGGGTCGCCAACGAGAACGCCAATCCGGAGCTACAGCGTCCTTGCGCCCGGCGAATCGAGTTGCGTCGCTTACCTCTTTTGCGGGCTGGAATGCGTTCTCAACTTCGGTGATCGACGGTTTCGTCATTGGCAATGAGTGCGATACGAGCGGTACGACGGTGGAGAGTGTGACACGAGGGAGTTAAGTGGGGAACTT
>Ga0208478_1000186_pt1 | contig 24382 bp, 18 predicted proteins | sample NGESurdeep072012_5_FD_184462 | JGI IMG/M metagenome (GOLD analysis project Ga0208478, IMG submission 184462) | Arctic peat soil microbial communities from Barrow, Alaska - NGEE Surface sample 415-2 deep-072012 (SPAdes) | ecosystem: Environmental > Terrestrial > Soil > Wetlands > Peat ...
ATGAGGAGTGTTCTGTTTCAGCTGAAATATCCCTTACTGAACTGGCCGACTTCAGGAAAAAATTCCCGGTAATAAACGATGCAGATGATTTTACAATCAACTCTGAACTCTAATATTTCCTTCTCGGTGATGGTAAATCCTTTCTTTTAAATATTTTTATAAAACTTTTGCACAGCACAATAAGTTGTAGACACTCGAAATAATTCCATAACCTAAAAATTTCAGCAATGGAAAGTAACAACCGTCGTGAATTCCTGAAAAAGAGCATACTTGGTCTTTCAGGTGCTGCTTTATTACCATCTAATCTGAAAACAGGAATGGTTGAAGAATCTCTTAGAAGTGGTCAAACTGAAATGCCATGCAGGTTACTTGGTAAAACAGGTATTAAAACCCCGCTGATAAGCATGGGTACTAGTTCCGCAACTGCATCAGGTTTTGTCAGAGCTGCTTATGAAGCCGGAATTAAATTATTTTTTTCTGCCACCTATTATGGTGAAGGAAATAATGAGAAACTTGTAGGAGAAGGGTTGAAAGGACTAACTCGCGATACTTTTGTAGTCGGGACAGCTGTGCCACCTGACGGGCTGGACATGCGCACAGGGGAATTTATAAATGGCTTTGACCCACAGGCTTATATCGGGAAAGCTGAGGAAAGTCTGAAACGTTTTGGCCTTGATTACGTAGATTTCTTTCTCTTTCCTTTTGCCGGCAAAAGGGAGATGGTACTTAATGAAGGTGTTCTGAAAGCAATGGAGCAACTGAAAAAAGAGGGAAAAACCAGGTTTGTCGGAATTGCTTCCCACAGTGATACTGAAGAAGCTCTGCAGGCAGCAGCTGATTCAGGGATATACGAGTTAGCAATGATTGCTTATAATTACAAAACTTCTGATAAAGAATCCTTGAATATATCCATGGTAAAGGCAATAAAGGCAGGTATTGGCATTGTTGCAATGAAAACGACAGCAGGTGCATTCCGTGATAAGGCAGGTCCGCCCCTGAACACAGATGCAGCTTTAAAATGGGTGCTTCAGAACGAAAAAGTTTCTTCTGTGGTATCAGGCATGTCATCGCTGGAAGAGTTGAAGAAAAACCTGGCTATGATTCAAAACCTGAAAATGACTGATGAAGAATTGAAGGACCTTAAACTGGCCAATCTTAATGCTGAACCCGGCTTGTATTGCCGGCAATGTAAGAAGTGCATTCCGCAATGCCAGCATAACCTCGATATTCCTACCATTATGCGGAGCTATATGTATGCTTACGGATACAAAAACACAGCGCAGGCCTGGCACACCCTTGAGGGAGTTGACATTTCAGGCCGACCATGTGAAAAATGCAGTTCGTGCAACATAAGTTGTACTGCCGGTTTTGACATTAAAAATAAAATCCTTGATATTTCACGGCTGAAAGATGTCCCAAAGGATTTGATACTGGCTTAAAAAGTTTACATTGCTGAAAAGCTTTTTCACATTATTCGATTTGATTTAAAATTTTATTAATTTTAACCTTGATGACCGAGTTCACCATTGACCATAATAAAAAGCTTGTAACTCCTGTCTTGTATTCATATAAAGGAGCTTTTCATAATTAACCTGAACGACAAAATTCTCAATAAATAAACTTTATTAACTATGAAAATTATTAATGTATCTGCTCTGGAAATCCTCGATTCAAGAGGGAACCCAACAGTCGAAGCGAATGTAACATTGGAAGACGGAACTAAAGCAAGGGCAATGGTGCCAAGCGGTGCTTCCACAGGTGAACGGGAAGCCTGCGAATTGAGAGATGGAGATAAAAAAAGGTATGGAGGGAAAGGTGTATTGAAGGCTGTAGAAAATGTAAATAAGATCATTGCCAAAGAAGTTGAAGGTAAAAATATCGTAAGTCAGCGTGAGCTTGACTATATGATGATTGATTTGGATGGCACAAATAATAAATCAAAACTAGGGGCAAATGCGATTCTTTCAGTCTCGATGGCATATGCACGTGCAGAAGCCGAAAGTGCAGGTATTCCATTATATCAATATTTAGGAGGGGCAAATGCTCATCTTTTGCCGGTTCCCTGCCTGAATATTATCAACGGGGGAAAGCATGCTGATAACAACGTTGATTTTCAGGAATTTATGATTGCTCCTCATGGAGCCCCGTCATTTACAGAAGCTATCAGAATGGGAGTAGAAGTGTTTCACAGCCTTAAATCTGTATTAAAAGGCAAAGGATACAGCACGGGTGTAGGTGATGAAGGAGGTTTTGCTCCGGATTTAAAATCAAATGATGAAGCTGTCGAAGTAATTCTCGAAGCAATTAATAAAGCAGGATACAAACCAGGTGCTGAAGTAAGTATATGCCTTGATCCTGCAGCGAGCGAACTTTGGGAGGACGGAAAATATAAACTCTTCAAAAGTACTGGTAAATTCCTGACGAGTGATGAAATGGTTAAACTCTGGGAGAGTTGGATAAATCAATATCCGATTGTCCTTCTTGAAGATGGATTGGCAGAAAATGACTGGGCAGGATGGCAAAACCTTACTAAGACCATTGGTAATAAAATAGAAATCGTCGGGGACGATATTTTCTGCACTAACAAAGCTATTCTTGCTGAAGGGATTGCGAAAGGAGTTGCAAATTCAGTGCTTATTAAGCTTAATCAGATTGGGACTGTCACAGAGACCCTTGAGACAATTGAATTAGCCTATAAGAATAAATATAACGCATTTGTGTCTCACCGGAGCGGAGAAACACCAGACAGTTTTATTGCGGACCTTACAGTAGCTGTAAATGCAGGACATTTGAAAACAGGCAGCGGATGCCGGGGTGAAAGGATTGAAAAGTTCAATCAACTTATGCGTATTGAGCACGAATTAGGTAAATACTCCAGGTTTGCCGGGAAGAAAGCATTTAAAAACGCATAGCATATGCCAACTCGCAGAAATTTTATCAAAAAATCCAACAGGGAGAAGTGGCATATTCAATATGGGCAGGAACATTAGCTTTAAATTTACAGTGCCTCTGAATCGATAAAAGTCTCTTTGCCCGATCGGGCAGATATTAATTGCCTGAAATGGATTTTGCTTTGATATTTCTGAAATGGCAGTTTTATTATGGCTAGACAAATTTTGGCAAAAACTTTTCCTTTGAAAACAGAATGGCTGTGTTAATTAATGCCAGGTGAGAATACGCCTGAGGGAAATTCCCTAACAGTCTTTTTGAAGAGAAATGGATATCCTCACTGAAAAGGCCCAAATGATTTCCATAGGTTAACAGATTTTCAAAAATATTTTTAGCATCTTCCTTCATGCCTATTCTGAACAGAGCCTGGATCAGCCAAAAAGTACATATTGTAAATGATGACATTGGTTTGCCAAAATCATCCGGGGTTTTATAGCGATAAACCAGTCCGTTATAAAAAAGCGCTTTTTTTACAGCCATCACAGTTTTCTGATACCTGGTATCATCGGCGGCGATAAAACCATATTCAGCCATAAGTAATAAAGAGGCATCGAGCTCTGAATTACAATAAGTTTGCGTAAATGTTTGCTGATCCTCATTCCAGCCATTTTTCAGAACGTCTTCTTTTATGTCATTTGCAATACCTCTCCATGATTCAGCATAGTATGATTTATGAAGGGCATTTGCAATTTTCGCTGCCCTGTCCATTGCTACCCAGCTCATTACCTTTGAAAAAACATAGTGTTTTTCGTCAGAACGAATTTCCCAGATACCTTTATCTGGTTTTTCCCAGTGTGTGGATATAGTACGTGAAATATTACGGACGATCTCCCACATGTCTTCAACCTCGTCTAATGTACCGGGGAAGAACTCATAATACTGGTGAATAATATTCAGCAGATAACCAAAAACATCATTTTGCCTTTGGGAATATGCGGCATTACCTATCCTCACAGGCTTTGAGTTTTCATAACCTGCCAGGTGGGAAAGCTCTGTTTCTGTCAGCTCCCGTTCACCTCTTATACCGTACATTATCTGGAATGAATCACTCTTTGATTTAAGAATTCTCTTTAAATAGTCTAAGAAACGTTGAGCGGAATAGCAATGGCCCATTTTAATCAATGTTTCCAGTGACATGGATGCATCGCGCAACCAGCAAAAACGGTAATCCCAGTTGCGCACCGCACCAATTGTTTCAGGAATGCTAGTCGTCAATGCTGCCAATACAGCGCCGGTAGGTTGATAAGACATGATTTTCAATACCAGTAAACTCCTGATTATTTCTTCGTTATATTTCTCGTATTTCTTTGAACGGTTTGTCCAGTTAAGCCAGTATACTTTTGTACGCTGGAATTCGAGGTAAACCCTTTTAATATCTATATCAATCAGCTTTTGGTTGTATGATAGTAAGAGAAACTGATGTTGTGTAATAACAACTTCTTTTGATTCCAGAATATCATTGAAGCACAGGCTGGAGTAGAGATATATGCAATCTGTCGGTTTTATCCTGGAATAGGTCCTTATATAATTATCTTCTGTTACATTTGAAACCTCTTCTCTGGCATAATTAAGAACAGGACAATATTTGACTTTAAATGACGGAGCACCCGAAATATACTTGATATATCGATAAATTTCAGCAGGAGCAAAATAGTCATTCTCAACCAGTTTGTAACGTGGCATAAAATCAATTATTTCAAAAGTGCCTTTATCTGATTTAAATTCTGTGCATAGCACGTTTGTCCAGATAATGTATTTTTGTGAAATAACGTATGTATCATCGACCACAATACTAAAGAAGCCTCCTTTCGCGTTGTCAATAAGACTGGCAAAAACGGAAGGCGAATCGAAATCGGGAAGACAGCACCAATCAATACTGCCTTTTTCCGACACCAGAGCTGCACTCCGGCAATTGCCAATTACACCATAATTAAGATTCTTCATAATAAAATACCATAAAGGTTGCAAAACATCTTTTTCACGGGATAAACTATATTAGCATGAACCTTTACAAAGATAGAAATCAATTTTTTGCATGATGCAGCTTTAACTTATAAGTTGAAGCTATAAATATTTCTAAAGTGTGCAAACATATGGTATCTTTGCCAATATTCAAATAATCTGAACAATAGAAATGAAAAAGAAACGCTAATTGGGCATGTAAGTTTTATGAACAAAAAAGAAAAAGCAGAATTAATAGATAAGTATGGGAAAGCAGGTAAAAGACTGGTTTTACTTGATTACGACGGAACATTGGTTAACTATGAACTAATTCCGGATGATGCTATATTGCCTGAACATTTAGTTAATATATTAATAAGAATTATCGATAAACCAGGAACAAATGTATTTATAATATCAGGACGTAGTCATAATGATATTGATAAACTCCTGGGCCATATTCCGATTAAAATTATTGCCGAGCACGGAGCTATGATAAAAGAAAACGGACAGTGGAAGAATCAGATAAATGATAATGACCAATGGAAAAAGGATTTTTTTCCTGCATTTAATCGGATAACTGATGCATGTCCCAAGTCATTTGTTGAGGAGAAAAGTTTTTCTTTGACTTGGCACTACAGGAATGCTGAACCAGATCTTGGATACGAGTGTTCGAGAGAATTGATCGAGATTTTAAAAGGAATGATCAATTCATATAATTTAAAAATCCTGGATGGAAATAAAGTAGTGGAAATATTGAGTAACAAAACCGGGAAAGGGAGAGCTGTAAAAAATCTGTTGGCTCTAAACAGTTATGATTTTGTTTTATCAGTCGGAGATGATACGACGGATGAAGAAATGTTTGAGTTTTTTTTGAATTATTCGAATGCTTTTACCATAAAAGTGGGAGCTGGAAACACTTATGCACGATATAATTTTAAAAATATCAGTGATGTTGAGTTGCTTTTAAAGCAATTAGCAAAATGAGATTAACTATTTCATTTATACTTTCGATTATCCTGGCTGTTGGCCTAGTCGCCTTCGCATTTACGTTTTACCAGAGTTCAACTGAAAAGGCAAAGCTCAGTAGCGAACTTGAATTGCGCACTGTTCAGGTTGCAAAAGAAATATTTCAGCGAGATACTTCTTTTTTCAAAAAGATAAATCAAAAAAACATTGACCATCTTGCAGACAGCATAAACAAACAATATAATCTGCTTGGATTTTCAATATATTACAATTACGACAGCATCTTATTCAACGATTCTGTTCATGATCTAATTAGCTTTTCAAAATCCTACATTTACCAGTCTATAACTGCTGACACTGCTATCGGAAATTTTTTTAAATCAAATGGGAAAAGGATATACCAGTATGTCACTCCAACAAAACATGCTGACAGATCGAGCAAGGCGGTTGTTTTCTATGCTGATGCCGGTTATATTGATAAGGTCATTGGCAGTATCTGGTTCGGGAATTTCATAAGATGGTTTATCCAGGCATTTTTAGCCTCTCTCGTAACTTTGCTTATAATCAGATGGGGAATTTTTAGTCAGATAAATAAAATTGTGGATTGGGCAAAGGCTGTACGAACCGGAAATACCGGACAAATAAAACCTCAACCGCATCTGGACTTTCTTGATCCGCTTCATAAAGAGATAGAGTCTATTGCAAAAGAAATGAACGAAGCTAAAGCCACAGCTGAAGAAGAAGCCCGCCTAAGAACAAGTGGTGAAGCCATATGGACACCCGAGCGGTTAAGAATGGAAATGGAAAATCTTTTGCATAAAAAGAAATTGATTGTAGTCTCCAATCGTGAGCCATATATGCATATACACGAAGGTAAGGAAATTAAATGCATAGTTCCAGCAAGCGGATTGATTACTGCTTTGGAACCTATATTGAAAGCATGCAGTGGACTATGGATTGCATCAGGAACGGGAGACGCAGATAAAGAAACCGTAGACAAACATAATAAAGTGCAAGTTCCTCCTGAAGATCCAAAATATACTTTAAAAAGATTATGGCTTACCAAGGAAGAAGAAACCCATTTTTACTATGGTTTTTCAAATGAAGGACTATGGCCGCTTTGTCATATTGCACATACACGACCGACCTTCAGAAATGATGACTGGCATTATTATAAAAAAGTGAATGAGAATTTTGCCAAAGCTGTTCTGGATGAGACTAAAAATGAAGAACAGCCTTTCATCTTAATTCAGGACTTTCATTTTGCTCTATTGCCTGAACTTATAAAACGAGAAAAGCCTAAAGCTAAAGTTGCAATATTCTGGCATATCCCCTGGCCAAATCCTGAGTCCTTTGGCATTTGTCCATGGCAGAGAGAAATACTGAAAGGCATGCTTGGAGCTGATTTGATAGGATTTCATACACAATATCACTGCAATCATTTTCTTGAGACAGTTAATAATGCACTTGAATCCAGAGTTTTATGGGAAAATTTTACAGTAAAAATGGGTGGACGGACAACTTTTGTCAAACCATTTCCCATCAGCATTGCATTCACCTTAAAAGATTTTGATATTGATTTACCGAAAATTAAACCAGCCCAGCTCCTAACGGATTATGGTCTGAAAACTCAATTTATAGGTATAGGCGTTGACAGAATAGATTATACAAAAGGTATCGTTGAAAAATTTCTGTCAATTGAACGGTTCCTTGAGAAAAACCCATCCTATATAGGTAAGTTCACCTTTATACAGGTTGGAGCGCCCAGCCGGACTAAGCTGAAAAGTTATTCCGACACTGTGAGTGCCGTCGAAAATGAAACTAACAGAATTAATTCGCGCTTCAAATCTAAAAACTGGAAGGCAATAATCCTTCTGAAACGGCATCATAGCCACGCAGAAATAGCCCCATTGTATTCTTCGGCAGATTTTTGCATGATAACCTCGCTCCATGATGGTATGAACCTTGTGGCGAAAGAATTTGTCGCTTCCCGTCATAAAAACGACGGGTCTCTTATATTGAGTCGTTTTGCAGGAGCCTCACAGGAACTTCAGGGAGCAATTATTATAAATCCTTATGATATAGAAAAATCCGCAGATGCAATTAAAACAGCATTGGAAATGACTAAAGAAGAACAAAATCAGAGAATGACGCAAATGCGACTGGTAATCGTAAGGCATAATATTTATTCGTGGGCAGCTACCTTACTAAGAACGATGGCAACTATAAATTGAGCACTGTGCCCTGAGCTCTGTGCTCTGAGCTCTTCTTAAGCGCATTGTACAGAACCACCGCAGGATGCAATGCAATCCTACCTGTTCCATCCTTGATATGATGCCTGCAACTTGTCCCCGGGGCAGATATTATTGTACTGCTGTCAGAATTCCTTACCTCGGGGAATAGGACCAGTTCACCAACCTGATTGGACAATTCAAAATGTTCCTTTTCATATCCGAACGATCCTGCCATACCACAGCATCCCGATGGGATCTCTTTTACAGAATAATTTGTAGGTATCGAAAGCATTTCAATAATACTGGCTGAAGATGCAACAGCTTTCTGCTGGCAATGGGCATGCAACAGAATACTTACCCGGTCATCAACAAATGAACTATGATCTATTCGTCCTGCTCTGAACTCTTTAGCAATGAATTCATCTACCATAAAACTGTTACCGGCAATCTTTTCAGCTGCTTCCTTCAGATCATCTCCTGCTAACTCTGGATATTCATCCCTGAATCCAAGAATAGCCGAAGGTTCAATTCCGACCAGAGGGAGTTCAGAGCTGATAATACCTGAAAGTGCCTGGATATTTTTTCTTATTGTTCTCTTTGCTGTTCTTACAAGACCTTTTGACAGGAATGTCCTGGCGCTTACTTTGTGACCTGTTGTGATCACTTTGTAATTAAGTGATGTAAGTAACCTTATAGTGGTTATACCTGTCTCAGTATCGTTAAAATCGCTGAATTCGTCAATAAAAAGGCATACTGTACCAATTGGAAACTCCGGATTGATCTTTGAGAGGTTTTTCCTGGTCCACCTTCTGAGAGTTGTTCTGTAAATTAACGGAATAGATCTTTTTGAAGCAAACCCTGTAACCTTTTTTAAAATTCCGGAGGTGAGCTTGTTCTTTAGAAAGAAGTTAAAGACAGGAGGAGCGAAGGAACCGATGCGGTTAATTACTGATATATAGGCAATGAGTCTTGTCCTCAACGGTATTCCATGCCTGTCGTACCAGTGCTGAAGGAATTCCGACTTAATCTTGGCGATATCAACGCTTGATGGGCATTCCGACTTGCATCCCTTGCAGCCGAGACAGAGATCGAGGATTTCATAGATCTCCCTGTGGTTCCAGGGGTCACCCTCTTTGCTGAGAAATTCACGTATGACATTGGCTCTTGCACGGGTGCTTTTAAATTCATCGCCGGTTGCCATAAAACTGGGACACATTGTTCCGCCTATTATTGCTGACTTCCGGCAGTCGGCAGTTCCATTGCATCTTTCTGCTGCTCTTATTATTCCATCGCTGGAAGAAAAATCATAAATGGTCTTGATATCACGGGTTGGCGCTCCGGGAACATATCTCAGATTAGTATCCATTGGCGGAGTACCGGTAATCTTACCCGGGTTCAGAATACAATATGGATCCCAGCATTCTTTTACCTGCTTCAGCAGGTTATAGTTATGTATACCCAGGATCACCGGTATAAATTCACCTCTTAGTCTTCCGTCGCCGTGTTCCCCGCTTAGAGAGCCCCGGTACTTTTTAACCAGATGAGCTGTTTCCAGCCCGATTGCTCTGAAAAGCTTCACATCTTCTGGATCTTTCAGGTTGAGAATAGGCCTTATGTGAAGTTCACCTGAACCTATATGCGCATGGAATACTGCGTCCTTACCATACTTAGCAAGCAGTGCCTCTATTTCATCCATATATTCCGGTAAAACATCCACACTGATTGCCGTATCCTCTATAAGTGTAACCGGTTTAGAATCTCCTTTCATATTGGCAAGAACACCAAGTCCTGCTTTTCTGAGTTCCCAAACCTTTGAAATATCTTTTCCTTTAATAATAGGATAGGAGTATCCGTAACCAGCCGATTTTAATGCCTGAATCAGTGCTGTGGCGGCTTTGTCAATTTCTCCAGGTTTTGCCCTCACAAATTCTACAATTAAAATTGCTGCAGGTTCTCCATCAAGAAAAAACCTGTTGTTTCTCTGACTGGCATTATCTTCTGTCAGCTTTAGGATCCGGTTATCCATCATTTCCACGGCTGATGGTTTAAATTTTAAGGCAATAAGGTTAGCTTTGAATGCATCGTTCCTTTTATTTAGATGAACACATACAAGTGCTTTATTAACAGGAGGTAATGGAATTACATTTAGTTTGATTTCAGTTGTGACCGCCAGTGTTCCTTCTGATCCTGCAAGCAACTTGCTGAAATTGAACTTCATGTCAGATTTTTCATTAAAAATCTCAGAATCCAGCAGTTGATCAATGGCATATCCGGTATTCCTTCTGTGCACCTTAGGATCGGGATAACCTTCCCTTATCTTATCCTGATTAATCTTATCCCCCAGGATCCTCTTTATATTCCGGTAAATATCTCCTTCAAGGTTATTCAGGGTGCATTTTGCCAGGAAATCATCATTATTCATTGGACCAAATTCTGCTTCGCTTCCGTCGCTCAGAAGTGTCTTTATCTCTATGGTATGATCTCTCGTTGATCCGTAAATAACAGAATGCGAGCCACATGCATTATTACCAACCATGCCGCCAATATTACAGCGGTTTGAAGTTGAAGTTTCGGGACCAAAAAACAGACCGGATTCTTTCAGTTTAAGATTCAATTCATCAAGAACAACTCCCGGTTCTACCCGTACCCACATTTCATCCTTGTTTATCTCGAGAATTTTATTCATGTATCTCGATATATCTACAATGATACCTGAACTGACTACCTGTCCTGCAAGTGAAGTTCCTCCTGCCCTTAGAGTTACACTTGATTTCTCACGAGCAGTAAATTGCAGTATTTTCCTGATATCTGAAATGGTTTTTGGCCAGGCAACAGCAACAGGTTCCTCTTTGTACACTGATGCATCAGTTGAATAAATAGTTGTGGTGATCTTATCGTATTTAAGATCGCCTTCCAGACTTTTTCCAAGTGCATCCAACCGTGAAAAATAATTATCCATTTAAATAGCTCTGTTTTGAGCCGCTAATTTAGGAAAATGATTGATTCATAGTTTTTATGATAATGTTTTAGTCGGATTTATTTTTATAAGTGGTATAATAATGATATTAATCATGTCATTCAAAATTGTTTAATAGAACTTTTTTTTCGTACATTTATAAAAAAATTTCGAACTTATTAATATATTGATACACAATGGAATTATTAGATCGCATCAAACAAAATGCCAGAAAACACAATATGCGGATTGTGCTTCCGGAAGGGTATGAAGAAAGAACAATTAAAGCAGCAGATATAGCTATACAGGAAGAATTGGCACGGATAATACTGATAGGGGATCCATCAGAAATAAATTTGCATGCTGCAAAGCTTGGATTGAAGAACATTTCAAGAGCTACCATCATCAATCCAAAATCACATGAAAATAAAGACCGGTATATAAATATAATGGTTGAACTCAGGAAAAGCAAAGGTATGACCAGGGATGAAGCTTCAAAACTGATAGAAGATCCTCTTTATCTTGGTGTGCTGATGATAAAAAACGGTGATGCAGATGGCGAAGTTTCCGGAGCAGATCATGCTACAGGTGACGTTTTGCGCCCTGCATTCCATTACGTTAAGACAGCTCCCGGAATTTCTGTTGTTTCCGGAGCGTTTATAATGATCCTTTCTGAAAAGAACTTCGGAGAAAATGGTGTTATAATATTTGCCGACGGTGCTGTTCATCCAAATCCAAATGAAAAAGAACTGGCAGAAATTGCAATAGCAACCGCCCATACAGCAAGGGCAATTGCAGGATTTGAACCAAGAATTGCCATGCTCAGCTTCTCAACTAAAGGAAGCGCTAAGCATGAAATGGTAGATAAAGTAGTCAATGCAACAAGAATAGCTAAAGAGATGGCTCCTGAGCTTCAGATTGATGGTGAACTTCAGGCTGATGCAGCGCTCGTCGAAGCAATTAGTAAAAGCAAAGCCCCGGGCAGCCCTATTGCCGGGAAAGCGAATGTCCTGATATTTCCTGATCTGAATTCAGGTAATATCGCGTATAAGCTTGTTCAGCGTCTTGCTCACGCAGAGGCAATAGGACCGATATTGCAGGGAATGGCTGCTCCGATAAATGACCTTTCGCGTGGTTGTTCGGTAAGCGATATCGTAAGTATGATAGCAATAACATCAAATCAGGCAGCTGGCCTGAAAAAGTAGGATAATGAATCCGGATTAACTCAAAAAAGCAAAATCATATTTTAATAATACAAATATGGCAGAAAATATTGAACGGTTGGAGGATTACGGACTATCGAGGGACAATAAACCAAAAACCTTGTTTTCACGTGTCGGAATAGTGGGTGCTGGTTCAGTCGGACAGAATATAGCCAGAATGGTAAGCTCCAGGGGATTGGATGTGATCTTTCTTGACCTGAATCAACAGAAGATAGATCAGGCATTTGTCGAGCTGGCAAAAGAGCTTGACCGTATGATTGAACGGTGGGGTATGACCAATTCCGAAAAACTTGGTATATTATCACGTATAAAGGGTACTACAGATTATGCAGATTTTAAAGGATGCGATATTGTAATTGAAGCAATCAAATCATCTACCCGTGAGCATAGCCATAATATTCGTGCTGAAATATTGAAAAAAATTGAAAGACATGTCGATAAGAATACAATTATTGCCACAAACTCCTCAACACAGGTTATTACTGAACTTACTGCCGATCTCACCCATAAAGAACGTTGCGTGAGTTTTCATTTTCTTACTCCTGAAGCAGATGCAAGGATTGTGGAAATTGTAAAAGGGCTCTATACTTCTCAGGAAGCTTATGAGAAAACAATGAAATTTGCAAATCTGATTGGTAAAAAGGTAGTTCCTGTAAAAGAATCTCCCGGTATAATAAGCACACGGCTTATTGTTCCTTTTATAAATGAAGCTTGCGAAATCTTAATGGAAGGTGTTGGAACAATGGAGGATATCGATCTGACAATGAAAGTCGGGTTTGGTCTTCCTCTGGGGCCTTTTGAAATGGCTGATAAAATCGGTCTGGATAAAATACTCAGATGGTGCGAAAATCTGTATGATGAATTTGGTGACTTGAAATACAAATCTTCACCTTTGCTAAAAAAGCTTGTAAGGGCCAACCAGTGGGGAAGACGTACTGGCAGAGGATTTTATGAATATAATAAGGATGGTGTGAAGATTACTAAAAATGCTTTTATTGGAGAGTAAGTACATCATCCCTGATACAATAGCTTATATTAAAAAACATTTCTATAATGAAAATATTAGTTCTTAACTGCGGTAGTTCTTCAATTAAATATCAGCTTTTCGATATGACCTCGGGAGTGGTTCTGGCTAAAGGGATTGTTGAGAAAATAGGATTAAAAGGATCATTTCTCAAAAATGAAAGATTCGACGGAGATAAGGTAAAGCTTGAGGGAGAAATACTGGATCATCAGACCGGCATTGAATATCTGCTCGGTTTATTGATAAGTAAAAAAAGGGGAGTGATAAAAAGTCTGAACGAAATTGATGCAATTGGTCATCGTCTCGTTCATGGCGGTGAACGTTTCCAGGGGAGTTGTTATCTCGATGATGTCACTATAAAAGGTGTTGAAGACTGTTCAGACCTGGCTCCGCTTCATAATCCGGCAAACCTGAAAGGAATATACGCAATGAAATTGGTGCTTCCCAATGTACCGCAGGTTGGCGTTTTTGATACTTCATTTCATCAGACAATGCCTGATTATTCCTTCATGTACGCCTTACCTTATTCCCTTTACAAAAAATACGGGATCCGACGTTATGGTTTCCATGGTACCAGTCACAGCTATGTTTCTAAAAGGGCATGCGAAATTCTGAATCTCGATTATAATGCACAGAAAATTATTACTTGCCACCTGGGCAATGGCGCCTCGATCGCAGCCATAAAAGACGGCAAATCACTTGATACTTCAATGGGACTTACACCTGTCGAGGGACTTATCATGGGTACCAGATCGGGGGATGTCGATGCCGGAGCACTCACTTTAATTATGGAAAAGGAAGAAATAGACTATTCTTCCCTGAATACACTCCTGAATAAACACAGTGGTGTTTTAGGTATCTCGGGTATCTCTTCTGATATGAGAGAGATCGAATCAGCTGCTGAAGAGGGTGACGAGCGTGCCGTACTGGCTCTTAAAATGTATGAATACCGTGTCAAAAAGTATATCGGTGCCTATGCTGCTGCAATGGGAGGTGTCAATCTGCTGATTTTTACAGGTGGAATCGGGGAGAATGCGTCTGATGCCAGAGAAAATATTTGCAAGGACCTCGAGTACATGGGCCTGATATTTGATAAGCAAATAAATAATGGTGTGCACAGCAAAGAATTGGTTATCAGTAAGAAAGAGTCCAGGGTAATTGTTATGATTGTCCCGACAAATGAAGAATTTGTTATTGCATCGGAAACCCGAGATATTGTTGAGCATCACGAAGTATAGATAATAACATAAAACCCTGATTCAATGGTGTTAAAGAACATGAATGACCTGAAACGTCTCGTTGACGGCGGAGCCAGGAAGAAGCTCGTTCTGGCTGCAGCAAATGATCAACACTCATTGGGTGCAGTTATCAGAGCATGGAAAGACAATATTATTGATCCTATTCTCGTAGGGGATGAAGAGGAAATTCATACTATTTGTTCATTAAATAATTATGATATCACAGGAGTCAGGATAATTAATGAACCTGATGCTGAGAAGTCTGTTGAAATTGCTGTAAAGATGGTTAGTTCAAGGCAAGCCGACATACTGATGAAGGGAAAAATAGGTTCTGCCATATTGCTCAGATGTGTACTTAATAAGGAATGGGGACTTAGAACCGGTAATTTATTGTCGCATTTTGCACTTTTCGAAGTTGATACCTATCAGAAAGTAATTGCAGTGACTGATGTGGCTATGAATATTGCACCAACACTTCATGACAAAATAGCTATTGTCAATAATTCTGTGGACTGTCTGAACAGACTTGGTTATGAAATGCCCAAGGTTGCAGTTCTTGGTGCGGTAGAAATGGTTAATGAGAATATGCAGGCTACACTCGATGCAGCTCTTCTCTCAAAAATGAATCAACGCGACCAGATAAAAAATTGTATTATTGATGGCCCTCTTGCCTTCGATAATGCTGTAAGTCTTGAAAGTGCGCAACTTAAAGGGATTAAAAGCGAGGTAGCCGGAGATACTGATCTTTTACTGATGCCTGATATTGAGGTAGGTAATGTTCTATACAAGTCCTTGGTTTTCTTTGCCAAGGCTAAAGTAGCTTCAATAATTCTTGGCGCCATGGTACCAATTGTACTAACTTCAAGATCAGATTCGGAACAGGCAAAATTCGATAGTATACTTTTAGCAGCTGCAGCCAGCAGATGACAAGATTATGATCAGAACCCTGGAACAGATGGAAAAAAAGGTGCTTGTGATTAAGAAGAAGCATCGTATTGCTGTCGCCTGGGCCCAGGATAGCAATACTATAAATGCAATCCATAAAGCCGTAAAAAGGGGCTTTATTGAGGCTATTCTTGTTGGAAAGCCTTCCGAAATCAGAAAAACATGCAAAGCTGAAGGGATTGATGCCAGGATCTTCACATTGGTTGAATCAGACAATGAGATACGGGCATCTTCTGAAGCGGTAAGGTTAGTAAAAGCCGGTGAGGCTGATATAGTAATGAAAGGGCTTGTTGGAACAGATAAATTTCTCAAAGCCGTAATGGATAAAGAAAAAGGTTTGATGCTGTCCAACGCAGTACTAAGCTATGTATGCGCCCTGGAAATTCCTTCTTATCATAAACTTCTGTTCATCACCGATCCTGCAGTGATCCCTTTTCCCGACCTTGATCAGAAAGTTGCCATGGCCCGGTATGCAATCGAAATGGCTCAAAGGTTTGGTATCAAAAAGCCAAAAATTGCTCTTATAGGTGCTTCGGAAAAGATGAGCCGCCATTTTGAGAACTCTGTCGATTACTCAATAATGTGCAAAATGGCCGACCGCAATCAGATAAAAAATTGTGTCATGGATGGCCCTCTTGACATTTTCCTTGCATGTGATAAAAAAAGCCTTCAGATCAAAGGAGTTGAAACTCCCATTAATGGTGATGCAGATATCCTTCTCTTTCCATCGTTGGAATCCAGCAATCCATTTTACAAAGGACTTATGCTCTTTGCTAATGGTGAACTGGCCGGACTGATAAGGGGAACAGAAAAACCTGTAATTGTAATGTCAAGAAGCGAAAGCGAAACATCCAAGTATTTTTGCATTGCATTGTCATGCCTGATGGCATAATGTCAGAAAAACACAATCCAAAACCAATTTGATTTATGATAAACCGACTAATTCTGGCAATCAATCCGGGATCAACCTCAACTAAATTTTCTCTATTTGAAGAAGAAAAATTAGTTTTTGAAAAGACACTAAGGCATTCTTCTGAAGAATTAAGGAATTTTGAAAGGATTACTGATCAGTTTCATTTCAGAAAAGATCTGATAATGAATGAATTATTTGAGAGAAAGATAGATCTCGCAAGAATTAATGCAGTAGTTGGTCGCGGTGGTCTGATAAAACCAATTGAATCAGGTATTTATAAGGTAAATCAAAGGATGAAGGATGATCTGACAACCGGATTTTCAGGTCAGCATGCGAGTAATTTAGGCGGACTTATTGCGGATGATATTGCCTCTTCTTTATGTTGTGCTACGGCTTTTATTGTCGATCCGGTGGTTGTAGATGAACTTCAGTCCATTGCAAGAATATCCGGACACCCCGAAATTGAAAGAAAATCTATATTTCATGCTCTTAACCAGAAGGCAGTCGCCCGTGTTTATGCGGCTTCAACTGGCAGAAAATATGAAGACTTAAACCTGATTGTAGCCCATATGGGTGGTGGTGTGAGCATAGGCGCGCATAAAAATGGAAAGGTAATTGATGTGAATAATGCATTGAATGGCGATGGTCCTTTTTCCCCGGAACGCTCCGGAGGCCTGCCTTCCGGGCAGTTGGTTGACCTGTGTTTCAGCGAAAGATTCACTCATGATGAGCTTAAGGAGATGCTCACAGGAAAAGGAGGAATGATGGCTTATCTTGGCACCAATAGTTTTATTGAGGTGTGTAAAATGGCAGAAAAAGGCGATACGAAAGCCATTCTCATCAGAAATGCTGCTTCTTACCAGGTTGGAAAAGAAATAGGAGCAATGGCTGCTGTTTTAGGAGGGAAAGTCGACGCAATCATTCTTACCGGTGGGATGGCATTTCAGGATACTAACATCAATGAAATCAGATCTATGGTCAGTTTTATAGCAGATGTTGTTGTATATCCCGGGGAGGATGAGTTGAAAGCACTGGCTTTTAATGGTCTGCTGGCTCTGGATGGGAAGATCGAGATAAAAACATACGAATAATTTACGGATTACCTACCGCCACCGGCAAAATCTTCCCATTAAAAAACTTATGTCCGTTCAGAGCAAAATCCGAAATAAATGCAGCCATCTGTTTTGCATCAACAGGAGCTTTATAACCAGGAAATGCTTCATCAAGCATCTCGGTTTGCACTGCACCCAGAGCGAGACAGTTTATGCTGATCCCGTAGTCTGTGAATTCATTTACAAGACACTCTGTAAGACAGGCTAATGCAGCTTTTGACGCACTATAGTAGGAAAGTCCCTTGTACTTTGTACTCCCCTGAAAACCTCCCATACTGGAGATATTCACTATATGTGATCCTGCAGGCATCATTGGTTTCAAAATTCTGATCAGTGATGCAGGCCCGAAAAAATTTGTCTCCATTATCATTCTGGCTTCATCATTTGTCATAACAAGGAAATCTTTCGCGATAAGTAAACCAGCTACGTTGATGAGAATATCAACTCTTCCCAAAGCAGAGGAAACCATCTCTCTGAACTTCTCCTGCTGACCGTCAAAAAGAGACATGTCAAGACAGAATGATTTAACATTTTTATATCTGGTCGATAGACTATTTAAAGCCTGTTCATTTCTGCCTGTTATAATAATTTGATTATTAATATCTTGCGCAAGATAAATTACAACCTCTTTCCCGATTCCCCGTGTGCCTCCATTGACAATAATATTCATTTTATGCTTATAAAGATGGATTAAGTTATTTGCTCAAAATTATTACTAAAGATATTTAATAAAATTGACTATCGGTAATCATGAATATGAAATCCAAAATCGCTTGAAAATCAACAGGTGAATTAAAATATCTGATTTTAAAATATTAATCCAAATGACCGGTTTATATATCATATTTAAACAAATAGTCTTATATTTGCGATTATTTATATTAGAATTGAATAAATAACTGTTAATGTGAAACAATTTGAATGAGATATAAACCTGTTTCGAATTTGTAAGATAATTAAAACAAGCTGAGATGATAAACAACAGAGTATCAATAATTGGATGCGGGAATATTGGTATATCTTTATTGCTGGGTCTGCTAAAACAGCTTATAATTCCCGCTAAAAATATTACAGCCACCCGAAGAAACATTGAAGAACTTGCCCATCTGAAAGAATACGGAGTAAGATTAATGTCAGATAATGTAGAGGCAATTAAGGAATCAGATCTTATTATAATTGCGGTAAAACCCTATAACATTGTAAATGTCCTGGAAGAGATAAAAGATCACCTCAATTCAGGTAGACATTTGCTTATATCAGTGACTGCAGGGGTGACTATCAGTAATATTCAGGATGTAATTGGAACCAGGGTTCCGGTTTTCAGGGCAATGCCAAATATTTCAGCCAGCGTTGGCAAATCGGTTACTTGTATATGTCATAATGGAGCTAAGCCGGAAGAGTTTGAATCAGTTAAACATCTGTTTGATATGATCGGAACCACTATGGCTATTGATGAGGATCTGATGGAATCAGCGACTATTTTAGGAGCTTGCGGAATCGCCTATGTTCTCAGGTTTATCAGGGCAATGATTCAGGGAGGAATTCAAATCGGTTTTGATGCAGCTACAGCAAGTGCAATTGTTAATCAAACAGTTAAGGGAGCTGCAGAATTATTAATAGAGGGGCATCAACATCCTGAATTTGAGATCGATAAGGTAACCACTCCTAAAGGATGTACAATAGTAGGATTAAATGAAATGGAGCATAATGGTTTCAGTTCCTCCCTCATAAAAGGACTGGTTGCTTCGTTTGAAAAAATTGAAAAATAAGGTTTAACCAGAGTCATAAGTTGAAGAGCACCTCTTCCAATTAAAAATAAGCTGTCATTCCGAATGGATCCCGCATGGCTGGAGGAATGAGGAATCTCCTCGATGCAGAGTTTCAATTTATTCTAAAAAAAGATTGGATGCATAACATATTAATAAATGCATTTTTTCGTTTATTTGTATCGTTCACACTTAAAATAACAAATTTGTAAAAATGATACTTAATAATAAAATAACTGCAATAATCTGTAAATCGAGAACAGCACTATTGATTAATTTGTTCGTATTTATATCAATTTCAAATATATCCGGGCAGGATGCCAAGGAAGACCAATTCCCTTTTGATCAGAAGGACAAGAAAGAAACACCATCTTTTAAAGACAGACTTTTCTTTGGGGGAAGTATTGGATTACAATTCGGTACAATTACTGATATTCAAATCTCCCCGATTATTGGATACTTGCTCTTGCCAAGGATTGCAGTAGCTGTTGGTCCTACTTACAGGTACTATAAATATCAGAACGACGAAACAGCTATGTATGGAGGGAAAGGATATATACAAATTGCTGTAATTCAGGATTTTAGTTCAGTCATGCCACTGGGAGGTCATACAGGAGTTTTTCTTCACCTTGAGGATGAATTGCTTAGCCTAAAATCATCATTTTGGAAATATCCGGAGCCCTATACTTCTGACAGATTTTACTTAAACACTGTCCTTGCCGGCGGAGGTATAAGTCAGCGTTTAGGACGTAGATCTTCATTGAATTTTATGGTATTATGGCCATTAAATGATTCACAGTATGATATCTACAGTAAACCTGAAATAAGAATCAGTTTTAATTTCTAACTATTTTTAAACACTCTTTCAGATCATCAGGATTTTTTTAATAATTATCCTGAAAATTTTTATTGTCTGATTTGCCGGCTGTCAAATTAAATTATATTTGAACCTTTAAAAATTAAGTTTAGATGAAAATTGAAAACAATAAAATGGTTTCTCTGATTTATGAGCTTAGAGAGAATGATTCAAACGGCAGAATTATTGAAGCGCTGGATGAGGCCAGGCCTTTAAGATTTATCTTTGGAATAGGCCGGCTGCTGCCGGTTTTTGAATCAAATATAAGTCTATTGAAAACAGGCGATATTTTCAGGTTCACTCTCAATTCTGAAATGGCTTATGGCGATAAAAGGGAAGAGATGATAATCAACGTACCTGTTGCGGTTTTTGAAACCGATGGAAAAATCAATGAAGACATTTGCAGGGTAGGTAACGAGGTCCCGATGACAGATTCAGACGGGAACCCTTTAACAGGAATTATTAATGAAATAACAGACGCCTTTGTCAGAATGGATTTCAATCATCCTATGGCTGGACTAAATCTGTTTTTTTCAGGAAAAATTGTTGAAGTCCGTGAAGCCACTGAACATGAATTAGCCGCAACAATGAACTCATGCTCAGGGTGTAGCAGCAAAGAACATTCAGATTGTTCAGGTAGTTGCCGTTGATCTGAGTAAGAAGTAAATTCAGCTGGCATAATATAGATTTTTGATGCAAAAAGTCTGGAAACTTTTTCCTTATCTGCTTCTGGGTGCCATTACCATTACACTGGTTCTGTTAGTCCTGAAAGCTAATGCGATACTGGAGATACATTCGACTACTCTGCTTATCTTTAGAATTATAACTGTTGTCCTTCTCTTAATTTATGCTTTCCGTAAAAGGTCTCTGACGACATGGATTTTTGTTTGTATGGTTGCCGGTGCTGAATTCGGATATGACGTACCCGAAGTAGCAAAAAAAATGCAGATACTGAGCGACATTTTCCTGAGGATGATAAAAACCATTATCGCCCCGCTCTTGTTTTCAACTCTTGTTGTGGGTATTGCAGGACATGCAGATATCAAGCAGATCGGAAGAATGGGATGGAAATCACTCCTCTATTTTGAAATAGTATCCACTATTGCCTTGTTTATCGGACTTCTGGCAATAAACATAGGGAAAGCAGGTGTTGGAGTTGTGTTGCCTCCAAACCCTGAGGTACCGCCAATTGCTGCTATTAAAGCCCAGACTGCAAGCGACTTTATACTTCATATCTTTCCGGAAAATATTGCAAAATCAATTTTCGAAGGACAGATACTTCAGATTGTAATCTTCAGCATTATTTTCGGGATTGCAGTAGCTATGGTTAAAGAAAAGTACCGGTCACCTATGATCCGGTTCAGTGAAAGCCTGGCAGAAGTAATGTTTAAGTTCACCAATATTGTTATGTACTACGCACCTGTCGCTGTATTTGCAGCAATTGCTTATACAGTGGGACATATGGGACTCGATATCCTTTATAATCTTTTTAAACTTCTGGCGACTCTCTACGTAGCTTTATTAGTTTTTCTGGGCTTTGTACTTCTTCCTGTCGCGTTGATTTTCAGAATACCCATCAGACCATTTATCAGGGCAGTCTCAAAACCTGCAACAATTGCATTCGCAACGTCAAACTCTGAATCTGCTCTGCCATCTGCGATGGAATCAATGGAGAAATTCGGAATTCCCAGAAAAATTGTTGCATTCGTTATACCAACAGGTTACAGTTTTAATCTCGATGGTACAACATTATATCTGTCCCTGGCATCAATTTTTGTTGCCCAGGCAGCCGGTATTGACCTTCCAATTGTAAAACAGATTGTGATATGCTTTACGCTCATGCTTACAAGCAAAGGTGTGGCAGGTGTTTCAAGAGCTGCACTTGTTATTTTGCTGGGAACAGTTGTTAGTTTCGGTCTGCCGGTAGAGCCTGTTTTTATTATACTGGGGATCGATGTTTTGATGGATATGGCACGTACGTCTGTCAATGTAATCGGGAATTGCCTTGCTACAGCCGTAATTGCATGCTCTGAGAATGAGTTTGATGATGTTGCAGCCCGGAACTTCAAACCGGAATAACTATTAAAGTCACACTTTTTGATTGTCTTAAATCATATCCGTATAGTTCTCTAGAGATAGCAAATAATATTACGGTGCTCTGCACCTAAGATTTTATTTCTCAATAGCATTTCTATAAATATTACGCGACTCTGCCGCTTTGCTTTTATTGCTTCAAGGTACGTAGTTTAACAATGTTAATGGAATCTTCAAATAAAACACAGCTCTACCTCTTTGTATTTGTAAAAAACTGAAACAGAAGTTGCAGAGCACCGTAATATTTTTGGTAATAATTTAAAAAAAACAAGAACCATACATTTACTTCTATTTATCTGATTAAAAACTTAACCTTTCCAGAATTGAATATACAGATCGGAGGTGAAGGGAAGTCTGAAATATTTGATTATTAGATAAACCTGTTCTTAACTCCGGTTTTATACGGGAAGGAAATTTTCCAACCCCCATCCGGATTTACAATATATAAGTGAAATATTCTGGCGTTACATCTGTAATCACTTGTTTTAACCTTAAATATTTACATATGTAATCGGAATTCGCACGGTTTAAGATTACATTGTTAATTTATCTGACTTATATCGCAAAATTATTCATAATATATAATAAATCAATAATATATAACGGTCAGTTATAGTAATTGGAGCTTATTTGATCATGGTTTGCATGCTTTTATCTTAAATATCTTTAGATATAAAGCTTAAAATGCTGTATACTATAGAATTATATAACTAAACTATTGTATAACTTCATATACTCTTTTATTATAATTACTTCATAATAAGATAGATATAATTAATCTGAAATCAACCGAAAAAGCTAATAATTGGCAGAATGACATATGTAATCAGTATTAATTACAAATGGCAATTATTTATTATTTACATTTGTAATACTAAATTATATCATATGAAAGAGCGCTTACTTGAATTTCTTAAGAATGAAAACAAATCTTCAGCTCAATTAGCTGAGGAAATTGGCGTTCAGGCTTCCGGTATCTCTCATATACTTTCAGGAAGAAACAATCCGAGTCTTGATTTTGTATTGAAAATGCTTGAGAAATATCAATTCCTCTCGACAGACTGGCTGTTGTTCGGAAAAGGATCCATATACAAAGAGCCTAAAATGCAAACTTTGTTTGACTATGATCCAGTGAATACCAGAGAGAGCAAAGCAATCCAAACTAAAAGTGAGCAAATCCGAACGGAAATTGATTTTCATGATGTTATAAGAAGTAAAGAAGTGAAGGGTTCTATGGCTCTTGCTGACAAATCAGCCTCAGAAGTCATTAAAATTGTCTGGTTCTATGAAAATAACAGCTTCGAGGAATTTTCTCCTCGACAATGATGTTTTTAATTTGATTATGATGATTAAAAATTATCGGTCGCTTAAATTTTTAGAAATCAGTCATTAAAATTATCTTTGTCATAAACGCACACTAGATGGCAAAGTGTATTGAAGATCTCAAAGTAATTGGTAATAAGCGTATTAATAATGATTTTTTTATTCTCGAACTATCAGGGAATACCAAAATTCCAGAGTTTAAACCCGGACAGTTCGTACAGGTAAGGGTTGATGGAAGTCCGGAAACATTTCTTCGCAGGCCCATTTCAATTCATGATGTTGACTACGGCGGCAATACTTTTAAATTGCTGATTCAGATTGCAGGAAAAGGCACGGAGACGCTCTCAGGCCTGAAAAATGGTGATATTCTGAATCTTATTTACCCGTTAGGCAATTCATTCTCTCTGCCTAACGAAAACGATAAGATACTTCTGGTCGGGGGCGGATGTGGTATAGCACCATTATTATTTCTGGGCAGATATTTAAAATCCTGTGGGTTTTTTCCCGATATCCTTCTTGGATTCAGAAACAGTGCAAGGATTATTGAATTTGAAGAATATCTTAAAATCGGAAATGTATTCCTTACAACCGAAGATGGCTCTATGGGAGAAAAGGGTTATGTAACCAGCCATTCTGTTTTTTCAACTCATCAATATAACAGGATCTATTGTTGTGGTCCGGATAACATGATGAAGGCAATAGCTGCTTACTGCAAAAACAAAAATATAATATGTGAAGTATCACTCGAAAAACTTATGGCATGCGGAATAGGTGCTTGTCTGTGTTGTATTGTTGATACGATTAAAGGTAACCTCTGCACCTGTATTGACGGACCTGTT
>Ga0208478_1000187_pt1 | contig 24239 bp, 22 predicted proteins | sample NGESurdeep072012_5_FD_184462 | JGI IMG/M metagenome (GOLD analysis project Ga0208478, IMG submission 184462) | Arctic peat soil microbial communities from Barrow, Alaska - NGEE Surface sample 415-2 deep-072012 (SPAdes) | ecosystem: Environmental > Terrestrial > Soil > Wetlands > Peat ...
CCCGGCGGTGGCCGGGCCGGTGAACCGTGAACCTCAGCACGCTTCCCTCCGGGTCGCGTAGTTGGAATCCCCGTCCTTTCAGGGCGGGGAGGATGTCAATGGTCCATCCTCAGGCCTTCACGCCGTACGCCTGGAACAGCCCGGCCGTGGAGCGGACCGGCACCATCCGAGCGTTCGCCTGCCGGCCGGCCAGCCAACGCAGGTAGTCGGGCACCGACGGCCGCAGTCCACGCAGCATCAGCCGGACCCCGTGCCGGGCACATACCGCCACCAGCCGGTCGCGGTCCACGAACAGCCGGCCGTCGTGCAGCCGCGGCGGCGGGCCGGCCGGGATCCGCTCGCCGACGGTGATGGTGCTCAAGCGTCCCCACCACGTGTTCGCGATGGTGTCGATCACCAGCGGGCCGCCTGGGCGCAGCACTCGCACCGCCTCGGCCAGCACGCCGTCGAGGTCGGTGACGTGCTCGAGCAACTCGCCGGCCACCACGACGTCGGCCACCTCATCGGCAACGGGGAGTCGGGCGGCGTCCGCCCGCACCACCCGGATGCCGCGGCCACGCGCGGTGGCCGCGGCCGTGGCGGACACATCCACGCCCACGTGCCGGTAACCCTTGTCCGCTATGTGCGGCGCCAGCACCCCGCCGCCGCACCCGATGTCGAGCAGCATCGCGCCCGGTCGGGTCGCGGTCGGAACCAGGGCCGCCCGGGCCGCCGCGATCCAGTGCAGCATCTCGAACGCGCCCCGCGGCTTCCACCACTCGGCGACCAGGTCGTCGTACTGGCCAGGGTCGTTGCGCGGTCGCATGTCGTGGCAAGGTCGCAGGTCGCTGCGCGGTCGCATGACCGTAGCTGCGCCAGCCGACACGGCCCACCTCCGCTCGCTCCTGGCCGGGCGCCGCCCGACTGCCCTTGCTGCGCCCGGTCAGGCTGCCAGACTCGGCCGCACGAGGCACGTCTGGGGCCGCCGCACGGCGCGGACCACAGGGAGGTCGGATGCCGGCACCGGTCGGGGCCAGCGTGCCCGCCCGCGTCCGGACGGGCCTGCCGGCACTGCTTGCCGCCTGCCATCCGGAGCCGGCCGCCCTGGTCACAGTCGTCGCCACGGCGCTGGCCGCGGCCGCCGGCCGCGGACTCGGCGGGTCGATCGCGGTGTTCGCCGCGGTCGGCGCCGGCCAACTCTCCATCGGCTGGAGCAACGACTACCTGGACCGCGAGCGCGACCGCCGCACCAGCCGCGCCGACAAGCCGATAGCGGCCGGCGCGGTGTCCGCGACCGTCGTCGGCGGGGCGGCGGTGACGGCGCTGATTCTCGACGTCCCGTTGTGCCTGCTGTCCGGGCCGCGCGCCGCCGCGGCGTACCTGATCGGCGTCCTCGCCGGCTGGGCGTACAACATCCGACTGAAGTCCACAGCGGTCTCAGTAGCGCCATACGTCGTGGCCTTCGGGCTGTTGCCGGCCTTCGTGACCCTCGGGCTGCCCGGGCACCCCTGGCCCCCGTGGTGGGCGCTGACCGCCGGGGCCTTGCTGGGAGCGGGCGCGCACTTCGCCAACGTGCTGCCCGATCTGGACGACGACGCTCGGACGGGGGTTCGCGGACTGCCGCACCGGCTCGGCGGCACCGTCAGCCGCGTCCTGGCCGCCGGACTGCTACTGGCGGCGACGGTGATGCTGGCTTTCGGGCCGACCGATGCCTCGACCGGGGGCGCCCGGACCCTCGGCGTGGCGGCGGTTGGGCTGTCCGCGGCCGCCGTGGTGGTCGGTCTGCTGCTCGGTCGACGACCGCGGTCCCGGGCGGCCTTTCGGGCGACCCTGCTGGTGGCCGCCGTCGACGTCTGTCTGCTGTTGGCCCGCGGTGCGGCGCTCGCGTGAGGTTTCGGGCCGACCGCTACGCTGTCGGCGCCGTGAGGTCGCCGGCATCCATCTGACCCGCCGGATGACCTCGGCCCGACTGCCACCCGACTGCCACCAAGGAGAACCCGAACTCGTGAGCCGTTCGACCAAGGTGACCCGCGGGACAGCGCCGGTCGGAGCCCTCATCCACTCCCGCGGCCGCATTGCCGTGGCCGCCCTGCTGGCGGCCGGCCCGCTGCTGACCGCCTGCGGTTCAGGGCTGCAGGCACAAACCTCCACGGAGCGCTCGGTCGTCGACGGGGAGGCGGCCCAGGCCGGCGACATCCTCATCCGCTACGCCCACATAGACAGCCCAGCCGATCCGGCTCACAGCCAGGGCGGTACGGCGCTGGCGTACGCCGCCTTCTACAACGGCGGCAGCCAGCCGGACGCGCTGGTTTCGGCGTCCGCGGTTGCCGCAACCAGCGTCGACGTGGTGCCGCCCAGCGGTGCCGGCGTGAGCGGGACAGGCCCGAGCGCTTCGCCGGCCGCCGGTACGGCGGGGGCCTCGACAACCGGACCGGCGACGATCCCGGCGGGCGGCAGTCTGCTGCTAATGCCTGACACCGGCGGGCACCTGGCTCTGCGCGGACTGACCCAGCCACTGTTCGCTGGCGAGAACGTGCACTTGACGTTGGTCTTCCGCAACGCCGGCCGGGTGAGCTTCGCCGCACCCGTGCAAGTGCCGTCCACGCCCGCTCCGCGCCCGACGCCGTCGAAGGCCACCGAGTAAGCGCCCGGGCACGCCGCCGCGGGCGGGCTGCGGCTCGGCCACGGTACGGGGATCTGCGGTGTGGCGAAAGTGTCGGCGGTCGCCGTTACGTTCGCGCATATGGCGAGCAAACCCCGACCCGCACGACCGGCACACCGCTGCACGGAGTGCGGCCTGACGGTGCCGCGATGGGTCGGTCGCTGCCCGGAGTGCCAGGCATGGGGGTCGATAGCGGCTGTCGGCGGACCCTCGGTCGCCGCGCTGCGGCTGGCGCCCGGTCCGGTCACCTCCGCCGCGGTGCCCATCGCCGACGTCGACGCCGAGGCGGCCGCGGCGCGCTCGACCGGGGTACCCGAGCTGGACCGAGTGCTCGGCGGCGGGCTCATCCCGGGCGCCGTGGTCCTGCTGGCAGGCGAGCCCGGCGTCGGCAAGTCCACGCTGTTGCTAGAGGCGGCGGCCCGCTTCGCGACGCCAGAAACGCCGGCCCTGCTCGTCACCGGGGAGGAGTCGGCAGCCCAGGTGCGGTTGCGCGCCGCCCGCACCGGGGCGCTGGCCCCGGCGCTCTACCTCGCGGCCGAGACCGACCTCGCCGCCGTCCTCGCCCACGTCGACGCGGTTCAACCCGGGCTGCTAATCGTCGACTCGGTGCAGACGCTCGCCGCGGGCGATGTCGACGGCGCGGCAGGGGGCATCACCCAGGTCCGGGCAGTGGCCGCGACGCTGATCGCGCTGGCCAAGCAACGCGGGCTCTCGACCATCCTGGTCGGACACGTCACCAAGGACGGCGGCATCGCTGGCCCCCGGCTGCTCGAGCACGTCGTCGACGTGGTGCTGCAGTTTGAAGGGGAGCGACACTCCACCCTGCGATTGGTCCGCGCCGTCAAGAACCGGTACGGCGCCACCGACGAGATCGGCTGCTTCGAGATGAGCGACGCCGGCATTCGCGGCCTGCCGGACCCGTCGGGATTGTTCTTGTCCCGACGGCCGGAGCCGGTGGCCGGCACGTGCGTCACCGTCACGCTCGAGGGCCGCCGCCCACTGCTCGCCGAGGTGCAGGCCTTGGTAGCCGCTTCGCCGCTGGCCGCACCGCGTCGCGGTACGTCGGGTCTGGACGCCGCCCGGGTCGCCATGGTGCTCGCGGTCCTGGAGCGACGCGGTCGGGTTCCCTTGGCCAGCCGGGACGTCTACACCGCCACCGTCGGTGGGGTGCGGCTCGCCGAGCCCGGTGTCGACCTGGCGGTGGCACTGGCGGTGGCGAGCGCCGCCGCCGACCGGGCACTGCCGCCGGACCTGGTTGCGGTCGGGGAGGTGGGGCTGGCCGGGGACCTGCGGCCGGTCGCCTCGATCAGCCGCCGGTTGGCCGAGGCGGCTCGGCTCGGTTTCACCCGCGCGCTGGTGCCGGCCGGCTTGGCGCCAGAGTCGACGTCGCGGTCGGCCGCTTCCGGCGGGTCGGCTCGCGGGCCGACAACCTCCGGATCCGCCTTGCGGATCCGCGAGGTGACCGACCTGGGGCAGGCACTGATGGCGCTGGGGTCGGTCCGATGACGTTTCGAGCGGCCGGCACCTGGCCTCGGGCGAGCCAAGAAGCGAGCGGCACCTGGCTCGACCGGCTGGCCGACCGGGGTCGGCCGCCCGGGTCGGCGCCTTACACCGCCCGTCTGGCTGCCTACACTGGCAACCAGGGACGCCGGACGGCCGGACGGCCGCGACGCGCCCGGCGACAACACGGAGGAGCCGCGTGCCCGCGTCGATCCTCGAGGACCCGATGCGGGCGACCCTGGCTGCGGTGGCGCCGGGCACCGCCCTGCGCGACGGGCTCGAGCGCATCCTGCGCGGGAACACCGGCGGCTTGATCGTCCTGGGCTATACCAAAGCGGTCGAGGCGCTGTGCAGTGGCGGCTTTACGCTGGACGTTGAGTTCTCCGCCACCCGGTTGCGTGAGCTGGCGAAGATGGACGGCGCCATCGTCATCGATGACACCTACGGCCGGATTGTGCGCGCGGCCGCCCATCTGGTCCCGGACCCCTCGATCCCGACCGAGGAGTCCGGCACCCGGCACCGCACGGCCGAGCGGGTCGCCCACCAGACCGGTCTGCCGGTGATCTCGGTGAGCCAGTCGATGCGGATCATCGCGCTCTACGTCAGTGGTCGCCGGTACGTGCTCGACGACTCCGCGGCCATCCTGTCCCGGGCGAACCAGGCGCTGGCTACCCTCGAGCGCTACAAGCTGCGCCTGGACGAGGTGGCGGGCACGCTGTCCGCGCTGGAAATCGAGGACCTGGTCACCGTTCGGGACGCCATGGCCGTTAGCCAGCGGCTGGAGATGGTGCTGCGAATCGCCAGCGAGATCGATGGCTACGTCGTCGAGCTCGGCAGCGACGGCCGGCTACTGGCCCTGCAGCTCGACGAGCTGATGGCCGGGGTGGATGCGGAGCGCGAACTGGTGATCCGGGACTACATGCCGGCGAACAGTGGGCGCAAGTCGCGGACCGCCGAGGAGATCCTCTCCGACCTCGACTCGTTGTCAGCGAGCGACCTGCTCGACCTGACGGCGATCGCCAAGGGGGTGGGCTATCCCGCTGGTGCCGACTCGCTGGAGTCAGCGGTCAGTCCGCGGGGCTATCGACTCCTGGCCAAGGTGCCCCGACTGCCCCAAACGGTGGTGGACCGGCTGGTCGAACACTTCGGCGGCCTGCAGAAGCTGCTCGCTGCCACCATCGAGGACCTGCTTGCGGTCGAGGGCGTCGGGGAGAGCCGGGCGCGCGGCGTCCGGGAAGGCCTGTCCCGGCTCGCCGAGTCATCGATCCTGGAGCGCTACGTCTGACCCTGATCTGGGCGGTCTGAGCGGCCAGCCAGCCATGGCCGTAACCATCCGACCGATGTCGACGACGAACAGTGGACCACCGTCGAGGCGCAGCACATCGACGACGTACGCCGGGAGAGCGCGCGGCGGCCCGTCCCCCGCCGCCGGCAGTTCGGCGCATCCGAGTACGCCGAGCACCTCGTCGACCACGAAGCCGGTCTGCTGGTCGAGCCCACCAGTCAGCGGCGAGCCCTCCCTGCCCCCCAGCCCCCCGGTCAGCACCAGCACGTAAGCGGGCCGATCGAGTGCCCGCCGGGGATCCCGGGCGTCCAACACGGGCAGCGGTTCACCGCGCAGGTCCAGCACTCCGGCCAGCGCACCGGCCATCGCCGGCAACACGGCCAGCCGGTCTAGCCGGACCACCTCCCGGATCATCTCGACCGCGGTGGCGTACCGCTCGCAGCCGATTCGGAACGTCACGTATCCGGCGCTCACTTCGGGCCCGACCGGCGGCGCGGTGGACACCGGAGCACGGCCGGTGGATGGCGCGGCTGCTCGGCCCCGGCGGCCAGCCCGGAGGACGCCGCCCGCGCCCCCAACGAGCGGCACAGGATCGCCAGCTCGGCCGCGGTGCGACCGCCGAGCTCGGCGGCGTCCCCAGCCACACCGCCGGCCGCAAGCGCATCGGCAGCCGAGCAATAACAGCGCGCGGCGGCCGTGAACTCGCCGAGCCGGACGAGCACCCCGGCCAACACGAACTGGGGCAGGCCGGCTGACGGCTCGGCGTAGACCGCCTTGCGCAGCGCCACCAGGGCTTCCCGGTCGCGGCCGAGGTTGACCAACGCGAGCCCGCAGACGTAGTGCGCGTCCGCGGACATGGGCGCGTCCGCCGCCGCCGCCATCGCCATCGTCGCGGCGTCGTCGTACCGACCGGCGGCCAAGGCGGTCCGGGCGTCGACCAGCGATGGCCGCGGATCGTGCCCGACGGTCGCCTCAACTGTGCTTGCCCCCGCGGCCGGAACGGTCTTCGCCGCAGCAGCCGCTCTGGTGGCCGGGGCCAGCCCCGGTGGGGCGGTCACCGACCGGCGCTGCGAAGCCATCCGCGCCGCGGCCGACCGCCGCCGCGAGCCAGCCGCCGGCCCGGGGGCGCCGGCGACGGGCGGTCCATCCGCCGCGGCACGCTGGTAGACGAAGGCGCTGCCGAACACGACCAGGTGGAAGTCGTCGTTGAGCTGCCAGAGGGTCTCGGAATGTCCGATGAAGAGGTAGCCGCCGGGACGCAGACCAGCGTGCAGGCGACCCAACAGCGCGCGGGTCACGTCCCGGGAGAGGTAGATGGTCACGTTTCGGCAGAGGATCAGATCGACATCCTCCCCCGCGAGAAACGGCGTCGGCTCGGCTGCCAGGTTGTGATGGCGTAGCTCCACCAGGTCGCGCACCTGCGGGCGCACGACGTACTGAGGTCCATCTCGGGTGAACCACCGGGCCAGCGTGGCTGGCTCCACGAACGCCACCGCCCGCTCGCCGTACCGGCCGGACCGAGCGGTTGCCAGCGCCCGGTTGGAGATGTCGGTGCCGACCACCCGGATGTCCCAGCCCGCGCCGGCGTCGCTCGCCGCCAGCAGCTCGAGCAGCAGCATGGCGATGGTGTAGGGCTCCTCCCCCGTCGAGCAACCGGCGCTCCAGATCCGTAGCCGTCGGCTCGTTGCCGCATCGCGCAACAGCGTCGGCAGGACGTGCTCACGCAGCGCCCGCACTTGCGGCGGATTGCGAAAGAAGTGCGTCTCCTGGATGGTCACCTCGTCCACCAGGGCCTGCCGCTCGACGCCCCCGGCGCCCGCTTCCACGGCCTCGACGTAGCGGGCCACAGACGCGATCCCGGTGGCCGCCAGCCGTCGCTCGATGCCGTGACCGAGCGAGGCTCGGCGGTTGTCGTCGAAGAACAGCCCGGCCGCAGCCCCCAGCACGTAGCGAAGCCGGGCCAGCTCGGCGTCGGTGAGCTCGACCCTCACCGGGCCGTCCCGCTGCCGTTTGTCGGTACGACGACCGGGGCGGAGCCGACCGGGGCGGAGCCGACCGCCGCAGAGCCGACGGTCGCAGCAGCCGCAGTCGGCCGGCCGGCGGACCCTGCACCTAGGACCAGTCGGCAGAGCACGGGCGCGATCTCGGCCAGCGGCAACTGGTACTCCACCGCGCCCAATGCCAGCGCCGCCGCTGGCATGCCGTACACGGCACTCGTGGCTTCGTCCTGACCGATGGTGACGGCTCCCCGCTGGCGCAGCGCCAACAACCCGGCTGCGCCGTCGCGGCCCATCCCGGTCAGCAGTACGCCGACTACCCGCTCCCCCCGCGAACCGGCCAGGCTGGTCAGCGTGTGGTCGATGCCGGGGACGTGGAACTGTCCGACGGCCGGCGGTTGACAGCGGGTTGTCAGATTCGAGTTGACGATCAAGTTGCCGCCACCGGGCGCGATCAAGACGGTCGCCGGCAGCAACTGGCCACCGTCAACGGCCACATCGACGGGCAGCGCGCAGGTGCCATTGAGCCAGTGCGCCAGGCCGTCGACAAAGGCGGCGGACATGTGCTGGACGACGACGACGGCGGCGGGGAAGCCGGGCGGCAGCCCGCGCAGCACCGTTGCCAACGCGGCCGGGCCACCGGTCGACGCACCGATGACGACGACCTGGAACAACCCGGGTTGCCCCACTTGCCCGAAGCCCGCAGCGCGCCGGCGCACGCCCACCCGACCGTCGTCGGCGCTGGCTCCGCGCAGCCGTCCCCGAGGATGTCGAATGACCCGAACCCGACTGGCCACCCGCAACCGCTGCCGCAGCTCCTGGACGAACTCGGCCGGTGACCCGCCGTCGTCGCACTGGGGGCGGATGAGAACGTCGACCGCACCCGCCGCCAGCGCCTCGACGGCGTCCAGCCCGCTCGCTGACCCGACCGCCGTCGTGTGCAACACGATTGGCGTCGGCTGGCCAGCCATAATTTCCTCGATCGCGCCCAACGTGGCGCCCCCGGGCAGGTGCAGGTGCATGAGCACGACTGCCGGCCGCAGCCGCCGCACCAGGTCGACGGCACCGGTTCCGCCCGCCGTGTCGGCGACGACGGCGAACCCAGGCACCGACTCCACTACCGCGCGTAGCCGCCGCCGAGGTTCCTCGGCTTCGTCGACGACCAAGACCCGGATCGCCTCGGTGGCCGGCTCGCAAGGACCGGCCGGGCCATCGGCGCTCGAGCTCCGGCCGGGCACGGACACGGACGCTCCTCACCGGACGGCGGCGCAGCCCCGCTTCCGATATCGACGGCCCCAGCGGTGGCTTGAGCCGCCGACGTCCGGCGAGGCGCAGTCACGCCGACCGCCCCGCGGACGTCAGCCTGATGCCGAACTGCGCCAATTACTCCGGTGAGCCGGCCGTCTCCACCGGAGGCGTGTCTGGCACCACCGCCGGCTTGACTTCGCCACGGAAGCAGAATGCCGCCCCTTCACCCTCGCCGGTGACGTCCACGACGACGATCTGGCCGGCCTTGAGGTCTCCGAACAGGATCTTCTCCGACAGGATGTCCTCGATCTCCCGCTGGATGGTCCGGCGCAATGGCCGCGCGCCCATGACGGGGTCGTAGCCCTTCTTGGCCAGCAGCGCCTTGGCGGCTGGTGTGAGCTCCAAGCCCATGTCCTTGTTGCGCAACTGCACGTCCACCCGGTTGAGCATGAGATCGACGATCTGGACGATCTCGTCCTCGGAGAGCTGGTGGAAGACGATGGTGTCGTCGATCCGGTTGAGGAACTCCGGCCGGAAGTGCTGCTTGAGCTCCTCCACCACCTTGGTCTTCATCCGCTCGTAGTCGCCGAACTTGTCGTGCGCCTTGGAGAAACCAAGATTGAGGCCCTTGGAGATGTCCCGGGTGCCCAAGTTCGACGTCATGATCAGGATGGTGTTCTTGAAGTCCACCACCCGACCCTGGGAATCGGTCAGCCGGCCGTCTTCGAGAATCTGCAGCAGCGTGTTGAAGACGTCTGGGTGGGCCTTCTCGACCTCGTCGAAGAGCACCACGGAGAACGGCTTGCGCCGGACCCGCTCAGTCAGCTGGCCACCCTCCTCATAGCCGACATAACCAGGAGGAGAGCCAACCAGACGCGAGACCGTGTGCTTCTCCATGTACTCGCTCATGTCGAGCTGGATCAGCGCGTTCTCGTCGCCGAAGAGGAAATCGGCCAGCGTCTTGGACAGCTCGGTCTTACCGACGCCGGACGGGCCGGCGAAGATAAAGGAGCCACCGGGCCGCTTCGGGTCCTTGAGCCCGGCCCGGGTGCGCCGGATCGCCTGCGACACCGCCTTGACCGCCTGCTCCTGGCCGATCACCCGCTTGTGCAGCTCCAGTTCCATCCGCAGCAGTCGGGCGGTCTCCTCCTCGGTGAGCTTGAACACCGGGATGCCGGTCCAGGTGGCCAGCACCTCGGCGATCTGCTCGTCGTCGACCTCGGCCACGACGTCCATGTCGCCGGCCTTCCACTCCTTCTCCCGCTTCGCTTTCTCGGCGAGCAGCTGCTTCTCCCGGTCGCGCAGCGCGGCGGCCTTTTCGAAGTCCTGCGCGTCGATCGAGGACTCCTTCTCCCGGCGCACGTCGGCGATCCGCTCGTCGAACTGGCGCAGGTCCGGCGGCGCGGTCATCCGCCGGATGCGCATCCGGGAGCCGGCCTCGTCGATCAGGTCGATCGCCTTGTCCGGCAGGAACCGGTCGGAGATGTAGCGCTCCGCCAGCGTGGCCGCGGCCACCAGCGCCCCGTCGGTGATGGAGACCCGGTGGTGCGCCTCGTATCGGTCCCGGAGGCCCTTGAGGATCTCGATCGTGTGAGCGAGCGAAGGCTCCCCCACCTGGATCGGCTGGAAGCGCCGCTCCAGGGCGGCGTCCTTCTCCAGGTGCTTGCGGTACTCGTCCAGCGTGGTCGCGCCGATCGTCTGCAGCTCACCGCGGGCGAGCATCGGCTTGAGGATCGAGGCCGCGTCGATCGCGCCCTCGGCGGCCCCGGCGCCGACCAGGGTGTGCAGCTCGTCGATGAACAGGATGATGTCGCCGCGCGTGCGGATCTCCTTGAGGACCTTCTTCAGCCGCTCCTCGAAGTCGCCGCGGTAGCGGCTGCCGGCCACCAGCGCGCCGAGGTCGAGCGTGTAGAGCTGCTTGTCCTTGAGCGTCTCCGGCACCTCGCCCTTGACGATCGCCTGGGCCAGGCCCTCGACGACCGCCGTCTTGCCCACGCCGGGCTCGCCGACGAGCACCGGGTTGTTCTTGGTCCGGCGGGACAGCACCTGCATGACCCGCTCGATCTCCTTCTCGCGCCCGATCACCGGGTCGAGCTTGTTTTCCCGCGCTGCCTGCGTGAGGTTGCGGCCGAACTGGTCGAGCACCAGTGAGGTCGAGGGCGTCCCCTCGGCTGGACCGCCGGCGGTTGCCGCCTCCTTGCCCTGGTAGCCCGAGAGCAGCTGGATGACCTGCTGACGGACGCGGTTGAGGTCCGCACCCAGCTTGACCAGGACCTGGGCGGCGACCCCCTCGCCCTCGCGGATCAGCCCCAGCAGGATGTGCTCGGTGCCGATGTAGTTGTGGCCGAGCTGCAGCGCCTCGCGCAGGCTGAGCTCGAGCACCTTCTTGGCGCGCGGCGTGAACGGGATGTGTCCGCTGGGGGCCGACTGGCCCTGGCCGATGATCTCCTCGACCTGGCTGCGGACACCCTCCAAGCTGATGCCGAGCGACTCCAGCGCCTTGGCCGCCACGCCCTCACCCTCGTGGATGAGGCCGAGCAAGATGTGCTCCGTGCCGATGTAGTTGTGATTGAGCATCCGGGCCTCTTCCTGGGCCAGGACGACAACCCGGCGAGCCCGGTCGGTGAACCGTTCGAACATGATCGCTCCTCACAGAGCGGAGAACCTGACCCGTCGGCCCGGCCCTCCGCATGCTAGCCCGGCTGCCTGCGTTCGCTGCTCGGGCTGACCACCAGACCGCCCGTCGGACCGGTCCGCGTCGACCTCGTGCTGGGGTCGGCACAGGTCACGTGCGGTTCAACTACCTGCGCGAAGTCGGTGTTCCAGCCCGTTCCCATCCGGGCGGTACGCCGGGAGCGAACGGGTCGGGGCCATCCCGGTTTCGCCTGCCTCATTTCGGGCGCAGGGCTGACCACACTTCCGCCCGGGCAGCACGACGGCCCGCCGGGCGGACACGGCGGGCCGTCGAGTGGGCGGCCGGGAAGCCGAACTAACCGGTCGTCTGGGTCGACCGGCAGCACCCCGCGGGTCAGGCCGTCAGTGCGCGGCCTGATACTGCTCGATCACGGCCTGGGCGATCCGGCCGCGCTCACTGACCTTGAGTCCCTGCGCCTTGGCCCAAGCCCGGATGTCGGTCACCTTCTGCCGGTCACCAGAGCCACTGCCGGCAGCAGCGCGACCCCGGCCGCGGCGCCCGCTGCCGCCCCGGCCGGTGGACCGGCGGGCAGCCCCGATGAACGGCGCGAAGGCATCACGGATTTCGTCCGCGTGCTTTTCGCAGACGTCGACCTCGTACGCCGATCCCTCTAGCGAGAATGTAATCGTTTCGTCACCGGCTGTGTCGTCGCCGTGGACATCGCAGACGAGCAACACCTGAACCTTCTGCGCCACCTGTACGCCTTTCTGCTATCGACTGACGCGAGCCCCCGTGGCGTCCCCACAATGAAAGCGCACATTTGCTCGGGCGGCAATTATTCAAGCCGGCGAGTTGCGCCGGATGGCGCCGCGTGATCGAGGTCCGGACCGGCCTCTCACTAATGGGACTGCGGCCGCACCAACGGAAACAGGATGGTCTGGCGGATGTTCGTGCCGGTCAGGCACATAAGCAGCCGGTCGATACCCAACCCCATTCCGCCCGCCGGCGGCATGCCGTACTCCAGCGCCCGAAGGAAGTCCTCGTCCAGACGCATCGCCTCGACATCGCCGCCGGCCGCGAGCAGGGACTGCTCGGTCAGCCGGCGGCGCTGCTCCACGGGATCGGTCAGTTCGCTGTACGCCGTACCGATCTCTCGACCGAACGCCACCAGGTCCCAGCGCTCGGCCAGCCGGGGGTCGGCCCGATGAACGCGAGTGAGCGGCGAGACCTCGGTCGGGAAATCGCGGTAGAAGGTCGGCTCGGTGGTGCGCTCCTCGACCAGCCGCTCGTAGAGCTCCAGCACTACCTGGCCGGCGTTCCACACCGGGTCGAGCGGCACACCGTCGGACTCCCCCAACCGGCGCAGCACCTCGACCGGAGTGTCGGCCGCGACCTCCTCGCCGAGCACGGCCGAGATGGCGGCGTACACGGTCATCGATCGCCAGTCGCCACCGAGGTCGTGCTCGCTGCCGTCGGCGTGCCGGACCACTGTTGAGCCGTACGCCGCGACGGCGGCCTCCTGGATCAGCTCACGGGTCAGCACCGCCATGGAGTCGTAGTCGCCATAGGCCTGGTAGGCCTCCAGCATCGTGAACTCGGGATTGTGGCTGGCGTCGATACCCTCGTTGCGGAAGCTGCGGTTGATCTCGAAGACCTGCTCTACCCCACCGACTAGCAGGCGCTTGAGGTAGAGCTCCGGAGCAATGCGCAGGTAGAGCGGCAGGTTGAGGGCGTTCATGTGGGTGACGAAGGGTCGGGCGGTCGCTCCACCGTGCACCGGCTGCAGCATCGGGGTCTCCACCTCGATGAATCCCCGGCGCTCCAGCGACGCCCGAATCGAGCGCACGGTGGCGCTGCGCACCTCGAGCATCCGGCGTGCGTCCGGGTTGACGATCAGGTCGAGGTAGCGCTGCCGGACGCGGGCCTCCGGGTCGGACAGCCCGCGGAACTTCTCCGGCAGCGGCCGCAGCGACTTGGCGGTGAGCACCCAGCGGTCGGCCAGCACGCTGAGTTCACCGCGCCGAGATGTGATCACCTCTCCTTCGACGCCGACGTGGTCGCCGAGGTCGACGTCGGACTTCCAGTGGGCGAGCGCATCCGCACCCAGCCGGTCCAGGCTGAACATCACCTGCAGGTCGCCGCTGCCGTCGCGCAGGGTGGCGAAGCAGAGCTTGCCCCCGAGCCGGTTCAGCACCACTCGACCCGCCACACCGACGTGCTCGCCGGTCGCGGTGTCGGGGGCCAGTGCGGCGAACCGCGTGCGCAGCGCCGCGTGCGTGGTCGTGCGCGGAAAGCCGTGCGGGTATGGATCGACGCCGGCGGCCCGCAGCCGGTCGAGCTTGTCTCGGCGGACCTGCATCTGCTCCGAGGTGTCGGCGGTCCCGAGGTCCGGGTCGCCGTCGGGGCGGGTCACGGGCGGTCAGCCTACGGCGTGATCCGCTCGCCGACGTTGCGGGCTTCGACGTTGCGGTCATAGACCAGCCGCAGGCCGACCAGGGTGAGCCATGGCTCGTGCGCGTTGATGGTCGCGCACTCGCGGATCAGCAGCGGCGCCAGCCCACCGGTGGCCAGCACGGTCGTGGCCTCGCCCAGCTCGGCCACCATCCGCCGGACGACCCCGTCGACCTGGCCAGCGGAGCCGAAGAGGATGCCGGACTGCAGCGCCTCGACCGTGTTCTTGCCGATCACCGACCGCGGCCGGGCGAGCTCGACCTTGAGCAGCTGAGCGCCGCGGGCGCCCAGGGCATCAACGGAGATCTCCACTCCGGGGGCGATGGCACCGCCGAGGAACTCCCCCTTCGCGCTGACCGCGTCGAACGAGGTGGCGGTGCCGAAGTCCACCACCACGGTGGGGCCGCCGTAGAGGTGGAAGGCCCCGAGCGCGTTGACCACCCGGTCCGCCCCCACCTCTTTCGGGTTGTCGGTGAGGATTGGCACGCCGGTGCGCACGCCCGGCTCCACCACGACCGTCGGCACCTGCGGGAAGTAGTGCCGACACATCTGCCGGACCTCGTGCAGGACCGACGGCACGGTCGAGCACGCCGCGATGCCGGTGACCACGACCGGCCCGGCGCCGTCGCTTTCGGGGGACGCGGCCAGCAGGCCCCGCACCAGCAGCGCGAGCTCGTCAGCGGTGCGCCGATGGTCGGTCGCGATCCGCCAGTGGTCGCGCAACTCGGTGCCGGCGAAGACGCCGAGCACCGTCGTGGTGTTGCCCACGTCGATGGTGAGCAGCATCAGCCGCTCCGCAGGTCCACGCCGATGTCGAGCGCGGGCGCGGAGTGGGTCAGCGCGCCGATCGCCAGGTAGTCCACGCCGGTGGCGGCCACGGCATACGCCATGTCCAGGGTGAGCCCACCACTGGCTTCCAGGCCGGCGCGGCCGGCAGCCACCTCGACCGACCGGCGCAGCTCCGCCAGGCCCATGTTGTCCAGCAGGACGAGATCAGCACCGGCCGCGACCGCCTCGCCTACCTGTTCGACGGTGTCGCACTCGACCTCGACCGACAGCCCGGGGAACGTGGCTCGCACCGCCTGGAAGGCCGCCCGCACACCGCCCGCGGCGAGCACGTGGTTGTCCTTGACCAGCGCTGCGTCCGACAGCGACATCCGGTGGTTGACGCCGCCGCCGCAGCGCACGGCGTATTTCTCCAGGGCGCGCAGGCCGGGGGTGGTCTTGCGGGTGTCGCGAATCCGCGCCCCGGTGCCGGCGACGGCGTCCGCCCAGGCGCGGGTCAGGGTCGCGACGCCGGACAGGTGGCAGAGCAGGTTCAGCGCGGTGCGCTCGGCGGTGAGCAGCGCTCGGGTGGGACCGGTGACCGTCAACACCACCGACCCGGGGCGGACGCGCTCGCCGTCGGTGGCGCTCGGCCCGAACCGGGCGACGCCTTTGGTCGCCAGCTCCAACACCACCGCCGCAATCGGCAAGCCGGCGACGACGCCGGTCCCCCGAGCGACGAAGTCCGCGGTACTACCAACCTCCGCCGGCACGGTGGCCACGCTGGTGACGTCCACGCCGCCGGCCAAGTCCTCGGCCAGCGCCGCCTGGGCCAGCGCCACGACGTACCGGCGATCCAGCCCGGCCGCCGCCAACGCGGTGTCGACGTGCTCGGACAGTGGCTCGGCGGTCACCAGATCAGGGCGGTGGCGTCGGGCTCGTGCACCTGGTCACCCCGAAGCAGCCCCAACCCCGGCAAGGTCGCCGCCGGATCACCGCCGGTACCGACCACCTGGTTCGCCGCGTCGACGAAGACCACCTTCGGTCGCAGCGACCGCGCCTCCGCGTCGGTCACCGTGCAGTAGCTGATCAGAATCACCAGGTCGCCCTCGGCCACCAGCCGGGCGGCCGCGCCGTTGATGCCGATGATGCCGCTGCCGCGCGGGCCGGTGATGACGTAGGTCTCCAGCCGGGCCCCGTTGTTGATGTCGACGATGGTGACCTGCTCGCCGAGAAGCAGGTCGGCGGCCTCCATCAGGTCCTCGTCCACGGTGACCGACCCAACGTAGTGCAGGTCGGCCTGGGTGACGGTGGCGCGATGGATCTTGGACTTGAGCATGGTGCGGAACACGAGGTCACGGCTCCTTGAGTACGTGCCTGCCGCCGGCACCGGCGGACGAGTGGGAGGGCGGTCCGGAAAGTTGCCCGGAAACTCGTCCTGAAATGCGCATGGTCACGTTGTCGATGAGGCGGGTAGCGCCGACCCGCCCGGCAACCGCCAGCAATGCCGGCCCGGCCTGGTTGTCTTCGACCTCGGCAAGCGTGGCCGGGTCCACCAGGGCGAGGTAGTCCAGCCGCAGGCCCGGCTCCGCGTCGAGCACGGCGTGCGCTGCCCGGCGTACCTGCGTCGGCCCGGCCGCGGCGGCCGTTGCGCCGGCGCGCAAGGCCCGGGACAGCGCTAGGGCGGTGGCGCGCTCGGCCGGTGCGAGGTAGCGATTGCGGCTAGATAAGGCAAGGCCGTCGGGTTCGCGCACGGTCGGTACGCCGACCACGTCGACGCCGAAGTCAAGGTCGCGCACCATTCGGCGGATCAACACCAACTGCTGGGCGTCCTTCTCCCCGAAGGCGGCAACGTCCGGTCGGGTCAGGTGCAGCAGCTTGGCGACCACGGTCAGCACGCCGTCGAAGTGGCCGGGGCGGCTGGCACCCTCCAACACGCTACCGAGCGGACCGGCGCCGACGGTGACCTGCGGGGGCTCGGGGTAGACGACGGCCTGCGCGGGGGCGAAGACCGCCTCGACGGCTGCTCGCTGGCAGACGGCAACATCTGCGGCCAGGGTCCGCGGGTAGCGGTCGCGGTCCTCGGTCGGGCCGAACTGCAGCGGGTTGACGAAGATTGTCGCGATCACAGCGTCCGCCAGTTCGCGGGCGGCCCGCAGCAGGGCGGCGTGCCCGTCGTGTAAGGCGCCCATGGTCATCACGACCGCCACCCGGGCGCCGCGGGCGGCCAGGGCGTCGCGGGCAGCCGCCAGCTCGTCGCGGGTCGTCAGCACCGGCATCGGGCGAGGCTCGGTGATCGGACGGCGCTGGGTCATTGGCCTCGGCATGGTCATCGGGCCGCCCCGTCCACCGGACCGGCCAGCACGTCCAGCAGCGCCGCCGCGCCGGCCGGCGCCAGCCGCCCAGCCGCCAACGCGCGGTCGGCGGTGAGCCGAGCCATGGCCACGTACGCCGGGACCGAGCCCGGCGCGGCCACCGTCAGGGCGGCCACGTGCGCCGCGACGGTGCCGGCGTCCCCGCGGGCAACCGGGCCGGTCAGCGCGGCGTCGCCGGAGCGCAACGCGTTGTCCAGCGCCGCGCTGAGCAGGGGCGCGATGACCCGCGCCGGGTGCTCAACCCCCGCTGCGCCGAGCAGCGCGACCGCTTCGGCGACCAGCGTCACCAGGTGGTTGGCGCCCACGGCGAGGGCGGCGTGGTAGAGCGGGCGCAGGGCGTCGGCCACGACGACCGGCTCGCCGCCCATCTCCAGCACCAGCGCCTCGGCGACCGGCCGCAGCGGCTCGGGCGCGGTCACCCCGAAGCTGGCGCCGCTCAGCCGCTCGAGGTCCGGGGTAGACCCGGTGAAGGTCATGATGGGGTGCAGCGCCAGCGGGAGCGCTCCGCACCGGACGGCCGGCGCCAGCACGCCCAGCCCGTACCGACCGGAGACGTGGACCAGCAGCGTGCCGCGGCGCACGGCTCCGGTGGCCGCCAAGCCGTCGACCAGGTCAGGCAGCGCGTCATCAGGGACCGCGAGCAGGACCAGCTCCGAACGGGCGACCACCTCGTCGACCGGCAGCAGTGGCGCGCCCGGCAGCAGCGTCGACGCTCGGGTGCGACTGGCGGTGGAGACGGCAGACGCGGCCACGATCGTGTGCCCGGCGCGCCGTAGCGCCGCGCCGAGCACGGCACCCACCCGGCCGACGCCGACGACACCGACGGCCAGCCGACCGGGGCGCGCGGCCGCGGCCGCGGCCAGCCCGGCGGCGGGCAGCGGGCTTCCTGGCGTGGCGGGACCTGTGCGCGGCATGCGGGCGTTCCAGTCCTCGGGGGTACCGGACGAGTGCGGCGCACCAGCGCAGGTGCGACACATCAGGGTAACGCGCCCAATACGCCCGACATGCCCCGCACACTCCCTACCGGAGCCAGGTGGCGGTGGGAACAATCGACGACGTGCCCGCCAGCCGCCGGTCGCCTCCTGCAACCGGGTCCTCGCGTCTGCGTTCGTGGCGAACGCCATGGCCGACGCCTGGTACGCCGCCGACGGCTGCTACCGGCGCGCGGAGGCGCCGATGTTGAGCCCAGCGCCGCGCCGTACGCCGATGTTGAGCCCAGGTGCGTATCCGAGCCGTTGATCCGCACGTGGGCTCAACATCGCTGGGGATGGCGGTAAGTTGCGAGGCGGATCCGGCCCGGGTCGTCGACAAGAACCGGACGACGGACCAGGCTGCACGGATGTCGCTCACCCTGCTCGGCTGGCGGCGGCGCGTCGCCGACCTCTACCGCCTCGTCCAGGCCGAACCGGAACCGGTCACCGCGCACGTGCTGTGGAGCGCCGGGCGCGACGCCCTGTTCGCCCACCATCCGGACAGCCCGTTGCCGGTCACCCGACGGCCGGACTTCGACGGCCTGCCGGTGGCGCCGTACGACGCCAGCCTGCGATTCGAGCTCCCCCTGGACCCGGACGTGCCGCCGATGCACCTGGACGTACCGACCGCGACCGACGGGGTCGTGCCGTTCGACCGCCTCGGCGTGCTGCGGCTCCCGGACGGCCGCGGCGCGCTGTCCGCGTGGTGGCTGGGCTCATACGGCGGCGGGTTGTTCGTGCCCGTCCGGGACGCCTCCGCCGGCTCCACGTCGTACGGCGGGGGGCGTTATCTGCTCGACACCGTCAAGGGCGCCGACCTCGGCGGCGACGTCGACCTGGCCACCGGTCGCGGCGTCCTGGTGGTCGACCTCAACTTCTTGTACCACCCGTCGTGTGCCTACGACGCGGCGTGGGTGTGTCCGTTGCCGCCGCCGGGCAACCTGCTGGACTGGGCGGTCGAGGCCGGCGAGCAGTTGCCGCCGGGTGGCTGGTACGGCTGACACCGCGTGGTCAGGAACAGTCGTTGGGCAGGAGAGGACTGCCGATCTAGGCCGTGGCTAGGCCTGGCTAGGCCAGGCCCTTGGACTTGAGGAAGTCCTTGGCCACCGTCGCCGCGTCCTCGCGGTCGGTGTCCACCCGCTTGTTCAGCTTGACCAGGTCGTCGGTGGTCATGGCCGCGGACACCTTGTTCAGCGCTCCGGTCAGCGGGTCGTTGGCCTTGTCCTTGCGCACGATCGGGACGATGTTGTCGGCGGTCTGGAGCTTCTTGTCGTCGGTAAGCACCTGCAGGCCGAGCGCGTCGATGCCGCCGTCGGAGGAGAACACCAGGCCGATGTCGACCTGACCGGTCTTGATCGCCTGCTTGGTCAGCGGACCGCCCGAGTCCAGGGATTTGAAGCCGGCGAACTTCAACCCGTAGGTGCCCTGCAGCCCCGGCTGGCAGAACGGCCGGGTCGGGCACTCTGGCGGACCGCCCAGGGTGAGCTTGCCGGCGTACCCGGACAGGTCGGACAGCTTGGTGAGCTTGTTCTTGGTGGCGAAGTCCTTGGTGACGGCGAAGGCGTTCTGGTCCGTGGCCGGCGAGGCATTCAGCGCCACCAACCCCCGCTTGTCGGTGAGCGTACGCAGCGCCGTCACCGTCTTGTCCACATCCGGCGAGGCCAGCGGCGTCGCGTTCGCCCCGTTGTCCTTCTTGTTGAGGAACTCGGTCAACGTCCCGACGTAGTCCGCCACCACGTCGAGGTCGCCCTTCTCCAGCGCAGGTTCGACGACCTCGCGGTTGGTCAGCGACTTCACGCTCGCCTGGTAGCCGGCCTTGTCCAGGACGTCCTTGTAGGCATTCGCCAGGATCTGACTCTCGCCAAAGTTGTACGCCGCGATGCTGACCGGGCCGCTGCCGGTCGAGCCGCTGGCCGACGGCGCGGACGACGACGAGGAGCTGGTGGAGCTTCCGCCGCCACAGGCGGTCGCCAGCAGACCAGCGGTGAGCAGGACCGCCGAGAGCGCGGCGCCGGAGGTACGGGAGATACGGGGGCGCGGCCGCATGCGTGATCCGCCTTCTGTGTCCCGCCGGCTAGCGTGCTGCCGGCGCGTGTCGGGCGGGGGATCCCGCTTGGCCGCCAGCCAACCAAGAGGGGGCCGACTCGGCAAGACAAATCGCCGAATCGCTCGAATTGCCGACATATTCGCACCGGCTAGGTGGCCTGCGCCTGCCCGGTCGGCGTGCGGTCGGGGCGAAGCGGATCTGCCGGATCCACCCCGCGACGCCGCCCGCGGGCCGGCGTCAGCCGGCGCTGCAGCGCCCCCAGGACGACCTCGGTGGCAACCGAGAGCAGCGCCACCAGCACGGCCCCGGCGTACACCATCGCGTAGTCCTGCCGGCCGTAGCCGTCGACCAGAAACCGGCCCAGCCCACCACCAGCGACGAGGGCGGCCAGCGTGGCGGTGGCCACGACCTGCACGGTGGCGGTGCGAATTCCGGCGGCGATCAGCGGTACGGCGAGCGGTACCTCGACCCGGCGCAGCAGCTGACCACTGGTCATGCCCATTCCGCGGGCGGCCTCCTTGACCTCCGCGTCGACGCCGCGCATGCCTACGTAGGCGTTGGTCAGGATGGGCGGTACGGCGAACAATGCCAGCGCGATCACCGTCGCCCGGTTGCCGAAACCGACCGGGGAAACGGCCAGCAGCACCAAGATGGCGACCACCGGGATCGCCCGGCCAGCGTTGGAGACGTTGATCGCCAGCGCGCCACCGCGGCCGATATGGCCCAGCCAGAGGGCCACCGGCAGGGCGACCGCCGCGGCGATGAGCACGGCGGCGGCAGAGAGCTCGACGTGCTCGAGCATCCGGTGCCCTACGCCGTCGGTGCCGCTCCAGTTGCTGGCGTCGATTAGCCAGCGCACCGTGTCGGCAACCATGCTCATTTCCGGCTCACGCGGCCACGCCTCGGGTCCAGGGCGTCAGCACTCGCTGCAGGCCGAGCAGCAACAGGTCGGCGATGACGGCCAGCGCCACGCACAGCAGCGAGGCGGTGAGCACCTGCGCCCGGTACAGGCTGTTGAGCCCCTGGAAGATGAGGTCACCGAGCCCGCCGTACCCGACGTACCCGCCGATGGTCGTCAGCGCGATCGTGGACACGGTGGCGACCCGCAGCCCGGCCAGGATCGCCGGCAGCGCGAGCGGCAGCTCCACCCGCAGCAACAGCCGCAGGGACCCGTAGCCCAGCCCGCGCGCGGCCTCCACCACGTCGGCCGGCACGCCCGCCAGTCCGGCGGCGACGTTGCGCACCAGGATCACCAGTGTGTACGCCGTCAGCCCGATCTCCACCGTCAGCGGCTTGAGCCCGGTCACCGGCACCAGCGCGACGAACAGGGCGAGCGAGGGGATGGTGTACAGGACCCCGGCAAGGGCCAGGATCGGTCCGGCCGTCCGGCGCCGACGGGTGGCGAGCAGCGCCAGCGGGAAGGAGATCAGCAACCCCACGCTCACCGACACCAAAGTCAGCGAGATGTGCTGCCTCGTCGCGGCCTCGATCGCGTCGTAGTGTCCCGAGATGTACTTCCACGACAGCCACGGGTTCGGCACGCCCGAGCTGTCTGCCAGCACACCCGGTCCAGGGAGCACATGTGGACGCTACCGCCGCCACACCCGCCCGGCCCAGCAGCCGGCCTAGCGACGGCGCGCCAATGATCCGGCTGGACCGGCTGGCCAAGCGCTACCCCGACGGAACCACCGCGGTCGAGGAGCTCACCCTCGACATCGCCGACGGCGAGCTGGCGGTGCTGGTCGGGCCATCCGGCTGCGGCAAGACGACGACCATGAAAATGGTCAACCGGCTGATCGAGCCCAGCTCCGGCCGGGTCTTCTTGGCCGGCGAGGATGTCACCAAGGCCGACCCGGTTGCCCTGCGCCGGCGGATCGGCTACGTAATCCAGCAGGTCGGGCTCTTTCCGCACCAGACCATCAACGCCAACGTCGCCACCGTGCCCTCGCTGCTGGGTTGGGACCGGCGGCGGACCGCCGCCCGCGTCGCCGAGCTGCTGGAGCTGGTGGGCCTAGACCCCGGCCAGTACGGCGGGCGCTATCCGCACCAGCTCTCCGGCGGTCAGCGACAGCGGGTGGGCGTGGCCCGGGCGCTGGCGGCCGACCCCCCGGTGCTGCTCATGGACGAGCCGTTCGGCGCCGTCGACCCGATCGCTCGGGACCGCCTGCAAGCGGAGTTCCTCCGCCTGCAGGCGGAGGTCCGCAAGACCACCATCTTCGTCACCCACGACATCGAGGAGGCGGTGCGCCTAGGCGACCGGATCGCCGTGCTGCGCCAGGGCGGCGTGCTGGAGCAGTACGCCGACCCCGCCACCTTGCTGGGCAGCCCGGCTTCGCCGTTCGTGGCCGACTTCGTCGGCGCGGACCGCGGGCTGAAGCGGCTCGCGGTGACGGCCATCGACGTCGCCGAGCTGGACAAGCCACCGGTGGTCGCGGTCGACGACCGGCTGGTCGACGCCCGCCGTGCCCTCAACGGCGCCAGCGCGCGGTGGGCGGTGGTGCTCGATGCCGCCGGGACGCTGCACGGATGGATAGGGGTGGAACAGGCCGTCGGCGACGGCGTCGTTGCCGACCGGGCGCATCGGATGGAGGCCTGGGTGCCGGCCGACGCCAGCCTGAAGACCGCGTTCTCGGTGATGCTCCAGTACGACGCGGGCTGGGTGGCCGTGCTTGACGGCGATCACTACCTCGGCGTGCTCACTCCGGGTTCACTGCACGCCGGCCTGCGGCGCTCGGTAGAGTCCCGCGAGTCCGGCATCGAGCCGGCAGCGGTGTCGTTGGACCAGGCCGGTGAGGTCTAGCTAGCTAGGATTGGGCGCCGCTCCGGTGTAGGACAGGCCCCTGGCCCGACCTCGGCGCAACGGCAAAGGACCCTCGCCGCCGCAACGCTGGCCCCCACCACCTGGGCCACCAGCTTGATTCCGCCCCAACCGAGCTCGCGCCTGCGCACCCAATAGCAACCGCCACTGCCGCGCGTTCAGATGCGGCCTGATCTCCGCCAGCACGCCCGCCAACCGATCCTGCTCCTCCGCCGTGATCGCCATACCACAACGCTACGGGTCTTGTCCCAGCCAAACGGGGCCTATTCGTGCGCGAGCCCTAAGTGCTTCGAGGTATGGGACCGCGCGTTCGCACTGCGGTAGGCCCGGCGCTTGGGTAGCCGTTCCAAGCCGTGTCCGGGAAACAGCCAGGGGCTGGCGGTCGGTGCTCCGACGCCGACGTAGCGCCGGCCGGTGTCGATCAGCTCGGTGACCAACCCGGCGAGCGGTTCCGGAACGGTGATGTCATGGGCACCGAAGCGCACGGACACCGCGTCGGGACCGCGGTGCACCTGTGCGGTGGTCATGACCGCGATCGGCAGACAGCTGCTGGCCGTAGCAGCGCAGGAAGGCGCCGGCGACCCGGTCGGTGAGCTCGACGGCGTCGTCGTGCAGCAGCCGGGCGACCAGCGCCCAGCGGTCCTCGGCGCCGGTGGCTGGTCCGGTCGCTCGGCCGAGGCTTGGCACCACCAGGGCGGGACTGTGGCGGTGGTCGGCAGCCCAGTCGAGGAAGTCCCGCACCGGGTAGCCGGCGGGTCCGGCGGCGAGCCAGTCGTCGACGTCGGCCTGTCGGCACTCGGCCAGCGGGACACCCCGGTGGTCGAGCCAGGCGAGGAAGCGGATGGCGGCCCGCAGCCGGGTGCGGGCATAACCGGTGGGGGTTCGCGGCTGGTGCTGCGCGCTGGACCGACGACGCAGCCGGCGCAAGACCCGCCAGGTGGCGTAGGCGGGCAGCAGTCGGCGATGCTCGGCCGGCTCGATGTCGGCGAGCAGCGTGGTGACCCAGGCCTCCATCCTGGTCACGGCTTCGTCCCGGGCCGGCAGCACCCCGCCGGCGACCAGGACGTGGCGCAGGTAGTCGGCGGCGCGGCCAGAAGGATGCGTGTCGAGCGCCTCGTGCGTGGTCGCGAGCCGGCCAGCGGCGAGGTCGGCCAACAGGGGTGCGCCGGCCCCGGCCCGCAGCCAGTTCAACGCGGTGCGCGGCGTCCGGGTGGTGACGATGGCCTCGTGGACCGGCATCAGTGCGGACGGAATCTTCCCACCACCGGCTCGCAGCAGCGCGCCGGTGCGGCGCCGCAACGCGCAGCGAGCGCACCGGCCGCGCTCGTAGAGCTTGTCCTCCACCCCGCAGTCGATGCACACGTGGCTGGCCGGCAGCCCGGCACAGTCGGCGCAGGTGGTCGCGGCCGGGCCGGCCGGCGCGATCAGCCGGCGCAGCGCGTGACACGTGTCGCACGTACCGCGGCGACGCAGTGCCGCGGTGTAGCAGGGGTCACAGACCGGCCC
>Ga0208478_1000189_pt1 | contig 23952 bp, 25 predicted proteins | sample NGESurdeep072012_5_FD_184462 | JGI IMG/M metagenome (GOLD analysis project Ga0208478, IMG submission 184462) | Arctic peat soil microbial communities from Barrow, Alaska - NGEE Surface sample 415-2 deep-072012 (SPAdes) | ecosystem: Environmental > Terrestrial > Soil > Wetlands > Peat ...
CACCGCGGCAGGCAGCACCTGCGCCCGTAGCTCAGCTGGATAGAGCGTCGGTCTACGGAACCGAAGGTCGGGAGTTCGAATCTCTCCGGGCGCGTTCAAGAAAGTCCTGTTGATCGCCGCGGAGCCCTGGTCATGTGTGACCAAACGGCCGAAGAGCATCTCAGCCGGGGCTAGGCCGTGGAGCCGGCGCAGGTGCTCGGCGCCGCCGCGCCGGCGAACCGCTGCGCGATCCATGCCGCCACGTCGGCGGCCGTCTTGGGCCCCGCGTCGACGTGCATCACGCCGGGGTAGGTTCGGTAGTCGACTCTCACGCCGACGCTTCACAGGCGCCTGGCGAATGCTGCGTTGATCGCGGGACGCACGAGCGGGTCTGCGTCGCCCTGCGCGATGATGATCGGCGCTCGGATCTCCGTGCGCACCGGCGTGTTCTCAGCGATCGGGGCCTTCCACGGCTCGGTCTCCCACGGTAGCTGCTTCAGATAACTGAGCTTCAGCGTGAGCTGGAGCACCCCGACCGCGAGGAATCCCTTCCTCTCGGTGATGCAGATCTTCGCCAGACGCTTGACGATCGGCTGCGGGGCACGAGTGACGACCTGATCCAGATGCAGCTGCGAGTACACCTGGGTCCACGCGTCGATCGTGTAAGCCGACAGGATCCGGCCAAACGGCGTGTTGCGGTTGGCCTCGAACAGTTCCTGCAGGTCGGTCGCCGGTGCGGCCGCGGCCACGCCGAGGAGCGTCAGCTCCGGCGCGTATGACGTCGCCCGCTGGCCCGTGAACAGCGCGGCCTGCCCGCCCTGCGACGCGCCCCACACGACGAACCGCGGGCTCGCATGCGCGGGCGCGAACTGACGCGCCGCGCGGACCTCGTCGAGCGTCGCCGTCGCCTCGGCTTCTCCGACCAGGTACGCGTGCGGGGCCGACGTGCCGAGCCCCTGATAGTCGGGGGCGACCACGACGTCTCCCGCCTGCAGAAACCTGGCGAGCCCGTCGATCGCCGACCAGTACGACGGGCCGATGTTCGACGGCGCGCAACCGGAAGCCACACCCGTCGTGCCATGCGTGAACGCCACGACGTTGCGGCCGCTCACCGGCGCAGCGGTCGTCGGCACGAACAATAAGCCGCTCACCGCTGTCGGATCGCCTGCGTAGCTCCGCGAGCGATACAGGATCTTCACGCCTTGGCACCCGCCGGCGGTTCGGCCAGGACCTCTGACCGGATGACCGCCCCTGCAGGTCCCGCCGGCAACCGCGAGGGCAACGCGTAGAAGCTCCCCGGCCTTGCCGACCCGGACGAGCTCACGAGCACGACCACACCCACGATCGCCACCAGGGCCAGCCCGGCAGCAGTCAGTAACGCGGTTCTCAGGAACTCACGTTCCTTGCGCGATCAGTCGTTCGATCAGCGCGCGGACCTCGCTGCCGTCGGTTGCTTGCGCGGCGAACCGCGCAGCGTCGTTGGCGTCGCGCAGGAAGACGTGCAGCCGTTGCTCCCCGCTCGCAAGGATCAGATCGGTGCTCTCGCGCGCGCCATCATCCTGCCAGTGGGTCACGGTCACGAGGGCTGTCTGCGGACTCGCGGCAAGGACCAAATCCAGATCGGCGTCGCCGGGGCCTCGGTCCCCGCGGGGTAGCTGCTCGGTCAGCCGTCTCAGCGACTCGGTGGTCTTGCGCAGTGAGTAGAAGTGAATCCCCAGCGCGTCGATCCGGACCTCGAGCGTAATTTGCTCGGGCTGCGGCATGAGCAGAATGCGCCAAGGAGTGTCGGGCTCGGTCCCGGTCAGGCGGGCGTCGAGAACCACCCGGCTACGCTGCTGGAAGGCCAGGCCGATCCCGAGGTCGCCGCGGACTTCGATGTCGTCGTCGCCGGCCTCGGTGGTGATCAGATCGCGTGCAGCGAGCGAGCGGACGGCCTCGGCCAAAGGCTCGGGGCCCGGCGCGCGCTCGAGCCAATCGATCAGTCCGCCGACCGCAGCGATCTCGGCCGGCGTGTAGGCGCCGAGCGGCACCGGACCGGTGCCTACCAGGTTGACCACGGCCGTGATCAGATCTGATGGAGCGCCGTCCTTGGTCTTCTCGTCGCTCATGCAGCTGACTCCGTCGCCGGGAATATCCGCACCGCGTAGGCCAGCTTACGCTCGTTGCCAAGCTCGATCGTGGCCGGACGGGTTGCGCCGAGCTCGGGGAGCGACCAGCTCGGACGATCGTGCTCATGGCTAAGCAGCTCGCGAGCGAGGTCCGATGGCGTCTCGGTGATCCAGACGTCGGAGCCGCCAAACAGGCCGCGGCCCTGAGCTATTCCGGTGAACTCGAGCTCCAGCAGGTCGTTCGCGCGCTCCGGTGGTGGGAAGCGCTCGGCGATGTCCCCGGATGCCGAGGTCAGATCGTCATCTTCCTCGATTCTGGAGATCATCCCCGTGAGCTCATCGCTGACTGCCTGCGGGATCGGCACGCGTACGCCGAGGTCGGGCGAGAGGTACATCGGGCGCCTCTCCGTCGATCCGGACCGGCCCCATGGGCCGACGTTGCTACGACTCAGGCGGTACACGATGTAGTCGGCCAGGTGCTTGACGTCATTCCACGTCGGTAGCTTGCGCTTACCCGCCGTCATCGTCGCCGGCGTCTTCTCCAGCTGGACCCAAGTGCCATGCGCAGTGCGCCCGTGGAGCTTCTCACGCACGAGCGGCCCGCGCATGCCGTAGTCCGGATACTCGCCCTTGTCGATCTCGGGATGATGGCTCGAGATACGCTGGTGGCTGACCCGCGGGAACAACCAGCGCTCGTACAGATAAGGCTCATCGACAAGCACGTGCGCGCCGTGCAGTAGATCACGTAATTGCGTTACGTCGAGCCCGTGGGTCTCGAGGTCGGCCACGATCGCGGCCTCTTCGGGGGTGAGCCGCTCGGCGGCCTGCAGGAGCCCGCCGCGGAACCGGCCTCCGCGCGCCGTGATCTCGATCATCAACCGCACGCGGGCGCGGATCCGCTCGGTCTCCGCGGGACTCAGTTCGGACTCGGCTGTCGTCGAATCCCCAGGCATCAGCTACAACGCAGAGTCACTATTACTCCGCTTCACCGAAACACTAACTGTCGACCGGGCCGACCCTCCGGCACACACGCCCGTGATCAGTAGGTGACGGCTCGCGGCAGCGCTTTCGCCTCGTCGATCCAGCGTGTGACCTCGCTGAGCGAGGGGACGCGACGAACCAGGCGCTTGGATTCGTTGACCTCTCCGAGCTTCTCGGTGAGATTCTCCGCGTTGCGGTGACCAAGCTCGACGACCGTGTCCACTCCGGCTGCCTCGAGCAGCTCGGCGTACTCTCCCGCCACGCCGTTGATCCGGAACAGGTCGGCATGGTTGACCCACTTGAGAATGCGCTCGTCACCGATCCCGGACGCTTCGGCGATCTGTTTCCGACCGGCGGGTGTCGCGCCCTCGGAGAGCAACGCCTCGACCGTGCCGACGCCCGCCTCGTGAAGCTTTGCCGCGTACGTCTCGGCGATTCCCTCGATGTCAACAAGATTGGTCACACTACCTCCTGGCGTGCTTAGTTTGCTCGTCTGGTGCCGCCGCGGACGGCTGCTCGTGGGCACCCGGCTCCTTGATTGCCTTCGTCGCCTGCTTGGCTTTGTCAGACAGCGTTCCGCCGCCCTTGGCGATGTCCGACAGTTCGCCCGCATCCTCCTCGAGCGACTTGGTACCGCCGCGCTTCTGCACGACACCGCTCGCCTTGTCAGCAAGCTTCTTCCAGTCAACCATGGTCCGCCGGAGCCTCCTGTGCTCTGAAGCTTCGCCGCACTCGCTAGCTCGTGCCGCCGCCTGCGAGCTGCGCCGCGGACGGGATCTGATCCGGAACCGAGACGCCCGCCGCGCTCGCCAGGCCCGAGAGGCTCGTGATGTCGCCGTTCGCCGATGACAGCGCCGAAGCGTCCGGTTTCCCGCTCTTCACGCTCGAGCCGATCGACTTGAGCTTGTCCCCGAGCGCGGTGATAGGCGCCACCAGCTTCGACAGCTTCGGACTGGCCTGCGCGTCCTTCACTGCCAGCTTCAGCTCGTGGTAGGCGAACAGGCCGGCGAGTCCTGCTTTCACGAGCGTCAGCTTGTGCTTGAGGATACCGCCCGAGAAATCGCCAGCTTTGAACGGCTTGTAGATATAACGGTGAAACGCGCCGAACGCGAGCCCGGCGTGGAGTACGAACTTCACCGTCGGGAGCTTGCCGACATTCGGCGTGCTCGAGGCCGAGGTCGTCTGCGATCCAGACGAGCTCGCACTGGCCGCGCTCGACGAGCTCGAGCTGCTCGAGCTGCCGCAGCCCGCGGCGGCAAGCGAGAGCGTGACGAGGAGTAACGTGACGTGCTTCGGACTTGCAGCTTTCATTCCGGCCTCTCGGCTGCTCGATCTGGCGTCGCTCAGCGACTTCAGGTTAATCAGGGCCCAGTTGAGCTTCAGCGCGTCTGATCGTGAGGATGCTGCGCTGGCCGTCGTTTGTCAAGGGCCTTCGAGCGTCGGTACGAGCTCGGTGACGACGGGTGTCGTCGCTCAGGCGCTCGACATTGCGGCGATCGCGGCGACCGCGTGCTCGATCTCTGCCCCGACCCCAAGGCCGCCGGCGGACGCCGATCGCGTCGATCAACGCGCGGAGATCGGCCCACCGCGCGGGGTCGGCATGACACGGGATGACAGCCGCCGATGCTCTCTCTCCCGCTCAGCTGGCGCCGTGGCGTGTTGCCGGACCACCATCCCATTGAGCTCGCTGGGTCCGGATGCGTGTGCCGCCAGGGCCGCCGCCGAAGGACGTCCATTTCGCTGTCAGTTCGCCGGCACAGTCGCCGGACCAAAACCGCGAACAGGTAGGGACACGCTTTGAGGAGCGGAGCGTTCCTGGTGAACTCCCTGCAGCGCGCGCAGCGCCACCAGCCAGTTCGCGACGCATTCAGGATCTTGGGCGACCTCGGGTCGAAGGGCGCCTCGCGCAAGTAGTGGGCGGTGTCAGCCCATGAGAACGAGTCCTCCCGGGAGAGCGCCTGATGTCGATCGCATCACGTGTGCTTCGCGACGGAGCGGGGCGCCACCGGTAGCCGGACCGGTGGCTGCGATCCAGCGGACGATCGGTCGGCGGTGGTCTCCGGGCGGACCCGCCTGCGGCGTTGTGTCCGCGCGCCTCGCGATGAGCTGACGCGGCGGTCAGCGCGCGGTGATGTGGTGAACCCGGCCGACGACTGGCTCAGCGACGTCGACGCCGAGCGTGGTGAGGATCGGCAACCGGGTCTGGCCGAACGCTTCGAAGTCACGGGGGCGGCTCCCGTTGTGCGCGGGTTCTGCAGTCAACGTCAGCTGGTGGTGCATGATCGCTTCCCGCGCCGCTTGCGCTTCGGCCACGCGTCCGAGCGCGTACCAGGCGAGCACGTGTCGTTCGTAGTACTTGGTCGCCTCTCTCAACGGAGCGGCCAGAGGACCGAGCGACCCGTGCTGAGGCTCGGTCCGCCGAGGGCCGGATCGTGCCTGAGCTTCTCGAAGTGATGAGCGCAGCGCGGCGAAGCGGCGGGCGCTGTGAGCTGGGAGCAGCTTCTCCAAGGCGTCGTTCGAGGCGAAGAGCGCGAGCGTGTCGCGCTCTTCGTCGATGGCAGAGGCAGACGCGGCTGCCGCTGGAGCGTAGTGGTCTCTCAGTGGTTCCAACATTGTGTCTCCTTACGCCGCGCGGACTGGCACCCGGGCCGGCGCGGTAGCGGTATGGGCTGCTCCGTGCTTGTAGACGAACCGTCGCCGCGCCTCGTGGTAGCTGGGATCGGACCCGAAGAAGCAGTCCGCTGAGCGGGCCAGCTCCTCGGTGCGGTAGGCGTCCAGCGGCTTGATCTGCTCATCGCGCGCCCGCCGCCAGCGCTTGCGTTCGAGCCACCGCTGCAGACCGGGGTCCCGCGCGAGGCGCCCGGCCACGCGTCGGGTGCGGGCGCGGAAGGTCTCGAGGGTGGCGCCGAACGCGGCGTCCAGGAGCCCGATCGCGACGGCCTCGCGAGTACCGACGGTGGCAAATGGCGCGCCGACGAGCCGTGCGGTCGTCTCGGCCCCGACCCGACGGGGCAGCAGGTAGGTCCAGTACTCCGACCCGTACAGGCCGCCCATGTGCTGGTAGTAGGGGTTCAGCACGACGTCCTCGCGCGCGAGCACGTAATCGGCCGCGAGCGCCAACGGCACACCGCCGGCCGCGGCGTCGCCGCCGAGCGCCGAGATCACTGCGTGCGAGTCGGTCTGGATGATCTCGCGCACGACGTCGTTGATCGCGTTCAGATTGCGCCACGATTCGCCGGACGGATCTGGCGCCGCCTCGATCACGTTGAGGTGGATGCCGTTTGAGAAGAAGTCGCTGCCGCCCATCAGCGCGATGACCCTGGTCTGTCGGCGCGAGCGGGCGTAGACGTACGCGTCATGCAGCCGCTCGCATTGCTCGGTGCTCATCGCGCCGTTGTAGAAGTCAAAGTGCAGGTAGCCGACTCCCGCATACTCCTCGTAGCGGATCTCACGGTAGGTGTGACCGGCCGGCAGCCGTGCGTCTGGGTTCACCGGGAGCTCCGGGACGTCGCACTCGCAGCCCGCGAGGGCGAGTGCGCGCGTGGCGGGCAGCTTGAAGGAACGTTCTCCAGGTGTGTCGCGACGCTTGAGGTGGGTGATCCAGACCGCACCGTCGACGGTCGCTCGGCAGATCGCGCCGGTGCGCTGCGCGACGATTTCGCCTGCGCGCCCGCGCAATGCCCGCTCGTGGTGGACGCCGAAGAGATGAAACTCCGTGCCCCCGAGCACGTCGAGCACCCCGGGGTGGCCCTCGGCGGCGCGAATCTTGCGGGCCACGGTGTCCGTGCAGTCCGAGTCCCAATCGATCGCGCGGACCTCCTGGGTCATCAACGGGCGAGCTCGGCCGGACACGGCTTGGTCGTTCGGGTCGAGCGGCTCGGACACGGACACACCGCTACCGTCCACGAACTTCCCGATCGCCTCCACCAGAGCCTCGATCGCGGCGCGACGGACCTCGTGGCGATACAAGCTGCTCTTCCCCACCCCACGAGGACAGAAACTGCGCGTTGCCCACACCTCCCCGCCGTCGACCTCGCCGCTGGCCTGCAGCACGGTCACCCCCCAATCGCGCATCCCGAGCGCGATCGCCCAGTCAAGCGAGGATGGTCCGCGATCACCCCGCGGCCCGGGGTGCACGATCAAACAACGATGCTTCGCCCAGATCGACTCCGGGATCAGCTGCTTCAGCATCGGACACACGATCAGCTCCGGGCGGTGCTCGGCGACCGCCCTCTCCATCGCGGCGGCCGAGTCGACCACCGCGACCGTCACCCGATGCCCGAGCGCAGTCAACGCGACCCAAGCGCACTGACTGAGGCTGTTATGCGCCGACACCAGGAACAACACCCGCAACGACCTCCCCGGGTCGCCCGACGGCGCGTCCCCGTCGCGACGCGCACCCTGTCCTCGGGGATCAGCCTGCCCACCACGATCGTCCACGCGCGACTGCTGTACCAAGCTCACCATCACATGCCCCCAAGACTTGCGATCCGTCGAACACCGATGGTCCTCCACGACCACCGTCCTGACTGTGAAGAGACGCACACGGCACCGAGATCAGGCGACCCTCACCACGTTCCGCCCGAAACCGACCGAAGCAGCGAGGAACGCTCAGCACGATCACGATCGATGCGCGGTCGACCGCCGGCCAGGACGGGACGATCTCCGTCATCGCTCTGGGTGCCCAGACTCCGGCACTCTTGCTCCTTACCTTCGCGGATGCGGAGCACCGGGATGTAGCCCAGCCTGGCGGAGTGGACTGTTGGCGGACGTCGCCCGTGGGCTGTGAAGGACGCCGGTCTGTGTCCCGGTGAATGTGCCTCCTCGACGGCGATGTCGTCGAGGACGTGGAGGCCGCCAGCCGAGTCTCGGGTCCGCACGCACCTCGGTGGTCAATCGCGGGCGATCGGGCGGCCTACGGTGAGCGTGTCGCGGAGACCCGGCTCAAGTTTGGCGTATTTGGCGTCGGGCTCGACCCCCAAGGCATCGAGCGTCTTGCTGAAAAAGCATCGCGCGGCCGCCGCGAGGACGACGTCGAGGATCTCACCGTCAGTGAGTCCGAGCGTGCGCAGCCGATCGACATCCGCCTGTGTCACTGCAGTCGCGTCGTGCGCGACCTTGTCGGCGATCTCCATCACGGCAAGATCCGTAGGCTCGAGGTCGGCCGTCCGGTAATCATCCACCAAGGCTCGCAGCACCTCCGGCTCGAGAAAGTTGGACATGAGGACAGAGCCGTGGGCGAGCGTGCAGTAGCTGGACCGCAGACGGCGCGCCGCAGCCACCGTCGCCAGTTCATACCGGCGCAGGTCCATGTTGGCCTTGATCGCTCCGTTCAGCTGCCGCCAAGCGGCATACACCTCCGGATGCAACGAGAAGGCCTTGGTGAGGTTCGGCAAACCCGCGAATGCCTCGCGGTCGACCTCGTACATCTCTGCGACCGCTCCAGTCGCTCGGGCTTCGGGCACGACCTCGATGAACGTCATCGCAACTCCTTCTCGCTTATCTCGCCGGCAGCTCACCGACGCACAGACGTCGAACCCGACAATGATGACGGCCGACGACCCCACGCGGACATCATCAGGATCGTCCCGCGAACCGGTCGCGGACATCGTGCCCCACGGCCGCCGTGCCCGCTGGCTCTTCGGCGTGCATCTTCGCGAGCAACTGCGCGACCGTGCCGCTGATCCGAAGCTGACTCATGATCTCGACGACCTCGCGGGACGGACCCTCGACGAGCTGTGACCGAATCCGGCTCCGGGCTGCTCGATACCTCGGTCTTCATTGCGCGCGAGACCGAGCGGCCGCTTGGCGAGCTACCCAACCACGTCGCGGTGTCCGTCGTCACGATCGGCGAACTTCAACTCGGCGTCCTCAACGCTTCCGGTCCAGACAGTCGCGCGCGCCGCGCCGACACGCTCGCGCTCGCGCGGACGGCGGACCCGATTCCGATCAGCGAGTCGGTGATGGTCAGCTGGGCGCGCCTCGTCGCGGACTGCCGATCCGCGGGGATCCACCGGATGGTCAAGATCACCGACGCCCTCATCGCCGCGACTGCGATCGAATACGGGCTCGCCGTCCTCACCCAGGACCACGAATACGACCAGATCCCCGCAGCCCACCCACCGCTGCGCGTGATCAAGGTGTGACCTCAGCTCACCAACTCTGGACCCTCCTGTCCGCGCATTCCGAGACTGTAGGCGCTGCTGGCGGGAAGAAGCCCGTGCGACGACAAATGCAGGCCTCGAGCGAGGCCGTGAGGTTGACGGGTTAGTCCAGGATCGCGTCTGCAGCGTAGATCGCGTGCTCCGCGTCGATGTCCCCGCTTTCGGAGGCCTCCCGGTGCTGCCGGATCCGAGACCGGATATCGGCGTCACGCCCAGTTGCGCTGTTCACCCGTGTCAGCCCCTCACGACCATGGCTCGCAGCCAGATGCGACCCGAGGGTTCTCGTACAGCTTGGGACTTCGGTAGCGGCGGATGAGGGTCGAATGACGTCGTCGTCTCCGACTGTCCAAGCGCTTCGCGTCGAAGCCGCGATGCGAGGAGGGCCCCCTCGCGTCTACCGTTTTGTCAGCATATGTTCGCGCGACCAAAGAAACCGGTGACGAGGAGGAGCAGAGAGATGGCCGGAACCGAGAAGGCGATCCTTGCCGGCGGGTGCTTCTGGGGTGTACAGGACCTGATCCGAAAGCTCGATGGTGTGACCGGCACGCGTGTTGGCTACACCGGCGGCGAGACACCCAACGCGACCTACCGCAACCACGGCTCGCATGCAGAGGCGATCGAGATCCTGTTCGACCCTGACCGCATCTCCTACCGAGACCTGCTCGAGTTCTTCTTTCAGGTTCACGACCCGACGACGAAGAACCGTCAAGGCAACGACGTCGGCGCGAGCTATCGCTCGGCGATCTACTACGTCGACGACGAGCAACGCCGCGTCGCGGAGGACACCATCGCCGATGTCGATGCGTCCGGCCTATGGCCGGGCAAGGTCGTCACCGAGGTGCAGCCCGCCGGACCGTTCTGGGAGGCGGAGCCCGAGCACCAGGACTACCTCGAGCGCTACCCCAACGGCTACACCTGCCACTTCGTCCGTCCGGGCTGGAAACTGCCGCGACGCGCTCGGGAAGCGGCGCACTGAGCCGGGCGATCCGCGAGAGCAGGAGCCGGCGACCACGGGCATCCGGGCCCCGGGGCCGGAACTACGGAACCAAAGCTCTCGAATCTCTCCGGGCGCGTCAGGACAGCCCCCGCGACGGCGGGGTTTCCTGTTGGAGTGGATGATGCCGGTCACAGATCGAGTACGACGTCGTCGCGGGGCTGTGAGCAGCAAATGAGCGCGCTTCCGCCGGCGGGGGGTTCGACCGGATCGGGGCTGTACCCGACATTGCCGGCGATGAGGGTCGTCTCGCAGGTGTGGCAGACGCCGGTGCGGCATGACCAGCGGACGGGTACGTCGCATGCTTCAGCGAGCTCGAGGACGCTGCTGTAGTCGCTACTCCATGGGATAGCGAGGTTGCTGCGGGCGAACTCGATCGTTGGGCCGTTTCCGGCGTGACCGGGTGGCGGGTGGGGCGTCCGTGTGGGTGCTGCTGCGATGCCCGGCGTCACACCCGGTGCAGGCCCGAACGGTTCGGTGTGGATGCGTGCGGCGTCGATGCCCAGCGCCGCCACACCCGCGCTGATGTCTTCCATGAAAGACGTGGGCCCGCACAGGTATGCCTGGGCGTCGGGTGGTGGATCAAGCTGGGCGAGCAGTGTTCCAGTCAGACGGCCCACGCTGTCGAAGTCGTGGCCTTCGCGGTCATCCGGACCGGGCCGGCTGTAGCAAACATGCACGCGTACGTTCGCGAGCGAAGCGAGGAGAGTCTGGGCCTCGGCGGCGAACGAGTACTCGCGGCCGTTGCGCGCGCCGTGCAACCACCAGGTCTGTCGATCGGAATGCTCCTCCGCCAGCGTCTGGAGCATGGCGAAAACTGGGGTGGCACCGATTCCGGCACTGATCAGCAGAACCGGCGCGCGCGTCCGATCGAGGATGAAGGTACCGCGTGGTGCTGCGATCTCGAGTTGGTCGCCGACGACGAGCCGGGTATGGAGGTAGCCGCTGGCGGCGCCGTCGTGTTCGCGCTTGACGGTGATGCGGTAGTAGCCGGCGTCCGGCGGTCCGGAGAGGGAGTAGTTACGGAGCACCGACCTCTGCTCGCTATCGGGCTGCACTCGCAGGGTGAGGTATTGGCCCGGGCGGGCGGCCGGTAGTGGAGCACGATTGGGGTCCTCGAGGCGTATTGAGATCACCGAGTCGCTCTCCGGGGTGATTGCCGTGACGTTCAGCTGACGGAAGCCGGGCCAGGCGGGCGACGGGCTCGTAACCGCAAGCCCCGCGTTGCCGCTGCCGGGTTCGCCCTCGAGCAGAGCTCGGAAGGAGGCCTGCCAGCCCGGGCTGAGGGCCGGGATCCGGAGCGCCCGCAGCAGTTCTTGGCGCTTGTGCCCGGGGAGGTAGAGCAGCGCGTCGACGTCGGCGATCGGCATCTGCTCGGGTCCCGAGGCGAGCTTGATGATGTCGTCTCCCGCTTGCACGTCGCCCTCTTCGAGCACGCGGAGGTAGAAGCCTGGGCGGTGGTGGGAGACGAGCAAGGCGGGAATGCGCGGGTCGTTCATGCGGACCCCGACGCGGTAGCAGGTGACGCGGGGTTGCGTAACCTCGAAGATCGCGGTGCCGATCTGGTAGCGGTCGCCGACGCAGACCACGTCGTCGCCGAGTCCCTCGACGGTGAAGTTCTCGCCGAATTGTCCGTAGACGAAGTCGCTTCGTCCGAGTTCTCGCTCCCAGTATCGGTAGGAGTCCATCTGATAGACGAACACGGCACGCTGCTCGCCGCCGTGCCCCGCCAGATCGCCTTGACCGTCGCCGTCGATATTGAGCTTGCCGACATGGCAAGGACCAGTCATGGGGTCCTTGAAGACGCCGGTGAACACGGTCCGCCCTTGCCAGGACACGTCCTTCGGCATGCCGACGTTGATCGACAGCAATGTGCCCGCAGGTTGGGCTGCGGGCTGGGCCGACTCGGCTTGCTGGCGTTTTGGGCTCATGCTGCGCCGACCGAGTTGCGGAACTCCTGGCTGGTGTGATGGGTATCGGTCGAGATCGTGACGAGCCTGGTGTATGCGACGTTGATCTTTGGGTAGTTGGAGGCGAGCTCGAGGTGCTGCTGGTGCTCTTTCGGACAGTAGTGACCGCGCGCGAGGGTGAGGATCATCGGATCGTCGCCCTGCAGCTCACTGAGCCGGCGGGGGGCGTTCTCGTGGTCTGGCAGCTCGTAATCCGGGAACGTGCTGCCGGGGTGATGTCGGAGCGCATCGTGCAGGTCCTTTCAGCCGGGGTGTCGCCAGGGCTGGTAGCGGTGTGAGGTGCTACCGCCCTGCCGCTTGGCCGCCGTCGACGTGCAGCGTCTCGCCGGTGACGAACGCTGCTCGCTCGAGGTAGAGGATCGCCTCGACGACGTCGCTGACTTCGCCGACTCGCCCCAACGGGTGGAGGGCCTCCAACTCCTTGTAGGACGCAGGGTCGTGAGCCGGTGTCTTGATGACGCCGAGCGAGACGGCGTTCACGCGGACGCCGTGCGAGGCATACTCGATCGCCAGCGAACGGTTGACTGCGACGAGTCCCCCTTTTGTGAGCGCGGGCAGCGCGGAGGGCCGTTTGCTGTCCGCCTGGTCGACCAGAGAGGTGGAAACGTTGACGACGTGCCCGCTGCCCTGCGCGACCATCTGTGCGATCGCCCGCTGGGTGATGTGGAAGAACCCGGTCAGGTTCACGGCGGTGATCGCTGCGTAGTCCTCGACCGTGTACTGCGTGAACGGTTTGCCGATGTAGATGCCGGCGTTGTTGATCAGCGTGTCGATCCGCCCGAACCGATCGAGCGCCTGGTCGACTGCACGTTGTGCCGTGTTGGCGTCAGTGATGTCGCCTGCGATCGCGTGATACTCGTTGTCGTTCGACGACGTGGCCGAGAGCGCAACGCCGACGACGGCATAGCCAGAGCGCCGGTAACCCACCACGAGACCGGCGCCGATGCCCTGCGAGGCGCCGGTGATGATCGCGACCGGCGCGCTCATTGGAGGAGGTAGGTCTCGTAGGCCACGCCGCTCGGCTCCCGGCTTGGCGCGGGCTCGCCGGCCGGTTTCGGGCCCAATGCCGGCGCTTCCGCCGGTCACGACGACGGCCTGTCCGTGGAGCTCGGGTTCGCGCTGGATGGGGTGGCGTGCCGTGCCGTAGCGATCTCGCGTCGCAGCGCCTTCAGCGCCGCGGCGTGGATCTCCGAGAAGCTCGGGAACGGCTGGATCGTGTCGTCCAGTATCTCCAGCGGGACGCGGGCGCGGATGGCCAACGTCGCCTGCTGCAGCCACTCCCCGGCCTCTGGCCCGAGCGCGTACGCACCGGTGAGCCGCTCCCCGTCGCCGAGCACGGTCATGAACCCTTTCGACTCCGCGTACGCGTGCGTGTACGTTGCGGTCTTGGCGACCTCCGACAGCGAAGCCGTGGCGCTGAACTCCGCCTCGGTCGCGCCCACGCCCGCGGCCTGGGGATCGGTGTAGGTGACGCGCGGGACCGCCTCGTAGTGGGCCTCGCGTGGTTCGCCGAGGATGTTCGAGGCGACCACCTCGCCCTGATACTCGCCGACGTGCGTCAGTTGCCAGATGCCTGTGACGTCGCCGATCGCCCACAGCCGCTCGCCGGCGCGCATGTGCGAATCGACTGGGATTCCTCGGGGGTTTGGGGTGATGCCGACGGTCTCGAGCCCGATCCTCTCGACGCGCGGGCGCCGTCCCGTCGCCACGAGCAGATGATCACCGCGGAGCTCTCGTCCATCCTCCAGTCGCAGGACGAAGTCCTCGCCGTCGCGGGACGCCGCGATCGCGTGCACCCCGAGCACGAGCTCGATTCCGTCCCGACGCAGCGCCTCACCCAGCGCCTCGCCCAGGGGCGCCGGCTCCCGCGCGAGCACGTGCTCGGCGGCCTCGACGAGCGCGACCTCACCGCCCAGACGACGCACGACCTGCGCGAGCTCGACGCCGGCCGGCCCACCTCCGAGCGCGATCAGCCGTCTGGGCACGGCCTTCATCCCAGTCGCCTCGTTCGTGCCCCAAACGCCGTCGAGCTCTCGCAAGCCGGGAACCGGGGGGACGACAGGATCGGCACCAGTGGCAAGGACGACGTGGTCGGCGGTGCAGCGCACGCCTTCGACCTCGACCACTCCTGGCCCGGCGAGGCGGCCACGACCGCGCAGTAGGGCGATCCCTCGGTCCGCCAGCCACTGCGCAGCTCCGGTGTCGGAGTAGTTCGAGACCATGAAATCGCGCCAGTCGAGCGCCGCCTTCACGTCCACCTCAGCTCTGGCACCAGCCTCACGCGCGCTGTGCACCGCCTCCCCCGGGCGCAGCAGCGACTTCGATGGGATGCACGCCCAGTACGAGCACAGGCCACCGACGAGGTCGCGCTCGACGACGGCGACGCGCAGCCCTCCTTCAGCGATTGCAGCTGCCGCGTGCTCGCCCGGAGCGCCGCCACCCAAGACGATGACGTCGTAGTGACTGGTCACGACGAGAGCTCCTCGCCCGCCTGCTCGCGGACCATGTACTCGGCGTACCAGTCCGGCCAGTCGGGATCTTCCCGGCCGATTCGCGCCTCGTGCTCCCCATGCGCCGCCGCAGCCCGCCGCAGCGCCTCCGACAGATCGCTCGCTGAACCGAACGAAGTCACCGCAGGGTCGGTCCGACCGGCCAGCCGCGTCGTGATCTCCTGCACCACCCAGCCATTGCCGTCGGGGTCCTCGAACGAAACGAATGAGCCGTAGCTGCGGCGCTCGGGATCCGGGCCGACGACGCGTGCCATCCCGCCGGCATGGTGGAACACCCCGCCGGCGTCGTGGAACACCTCGCTGACGTCGGCGCCGTGCTCGACGAGCTCATCGCGTCCGGCCTCGATGTCCGAGACGATCAGGTGGAGCCCCTGCGCCGATCCCGGGGCGGCCGAGGTGACGCCCGTGCCGAAGATGATCGAGCACGGCGAGCCCGGAGGCGTGAGCTGCACCACCCGGAAGTCCTCGCCGGTCACGACGTCCGCATCGAGCCGCCAACCCAGGCTCACGTAGAAGTCTTTGGCCCGATCGACGTCGGACACCGGGATGACGACGACCTCCAGCTTCGGGTCGATTGTCTCGCGTCCGGCCGCGTCGGTCACGGGTTCGCTTCTGTCTTGGACGCTGCTCATGTCGACCTCCGTTGGTCGCGGTGGGTGCAGTGAGGAGCCTTAGTAAGCCGCCCGCGCGCCAACCCAAGTGGAGAATGCGACAATCGGTCCGTCTTCGCGACCCGAGGGTTCCTACTGGCTCAGCAAAGACTGACTGCGCGGGAAGAGCGGGACCTGGTCATCGCGGCCGAGTGCGGCGACGCCGCTGCGTGCCGCAGGCTGACCGAGGCCTTCCTGCCGGCGATCGCGAACCTCGCCCGCGGCTTCCAGGGCAGCAGGGTCGAGCGTCGGGAGCTTCTCCAGGAGGGCGTTGCGGGGTTGCTCTTCGCCGCGCGTCGCTACGACTCGGAGTTGGACACGCCGTTCTGGGCGTATGCCTCGTTCTGGGTGCGCAAAGCCATGCAGGAGCTCGTCGCCGAGCTCACTCGGCCGGTTGCCCTGTCGGATCGCGCGGCGCGAGACCTCTCGCACATCAGGCGGGCGCGCAACGAGCACCTGCAAACAGACGGCAAGGAACCGACGACCGAAGAACTGAGCACCGCGACCGGCCTCGCGCCGGCCCGGGTCGAACGCCTGCTCGCGACCGAGCGCATGCCGCGAGGCATCGAGGACCGGCTGAGCGCGGACGACCCGTCCAGCCCGACCATCGGGGAGACGATCGTCGATCCCGTGGCCGAGCAGGCATACGAAAGGGTGCTCGACGATCTCGAGATCCACGCAGTGCTTGACTTGACCAATGAACTGGAGGAACGCGAGCTCGCGGTGATCCGCAGCCATTACGGCCTCGGCCAGGAAGCGCGGACGCTGGGCGAGATCGGTGCTGGGCTTGGCTTGACAGCCGAGCGGGCGCGGCAGATCGAGGCCGCCGCCCTAACCAAGCTGCGCCAGGCACTCGCCCAGCCCGCTGCCATCGGGCGCGCCGCGACTTGAAAACGACCGCCCGGCGACTTATTGGTTGTAGTGGGCGTATGTGCAGGTTGACCCCTGGACCGATGCAGCCATGACCTCTGACGGCACAGCACTGCAACACAACGCCTTCGTGCACGAGTCCCAGGGCGCGCCAACGGCAGCCCGGATCCGATCATCGGTGCTCCCAGATCTTCGGTCGATCCCGTCCGGGTCCGGCCCGGAGCAGGTCCGCGAGCGTCTTGCCCCCGAGCTGACTCACGTTCTCTACCGCAGCGACCCGCGCGTGATCGGCACCGAGAGGAGCGCGGCGCTGTAGCGTGGGAGCGCGACGACATAGCGGCGACCCACGCGGCGCACGGGCTCGGTCACGCGAGCTCCCGTCCATTGCGCGTCCTGATCGAGGCTCTGACCGGCAAGTGTGACGCCGAAGCGCGCGTTCGGAGACGCCGCCAGGAGTCGCTCCACCGCGCCCGTCGCGGTCGCCGGGAGCTGCAGGTTGACGTGGAGCGACTGCGGTCCCTTGTTGATCAACAGCACGTGGAGCGTGTCGCTGCCGACCTTCACCGCCCACACCTTGAGATGGCGCGGGCTCGGGCCGCGAAGCCGCACCGACACCAGGCGCGCGTCGGGTCCGAGCGTGCGGGCAAACAGGATCATGCCGTACAGCAACGGGCGCGCGACGAACCGAGGACCATCGAACGTGAACGGGCCGTTGATCGTGGTCTGGCGGGCGTGGAGGTGGACAGCCTGAACCCCTGCCCGCTCCAGCGCGAACACTGCGTCGGGCGCCCACAACGCTGTCGCGAACGCGTCACTCAGGCCGTTGAGCCCTCCGCAGGTGATGGAGTTGAACTCGGTCAAGACGAACGGCAGGCCGGCCTGCCGGGCCAGGACGACCGCGGGCTTGACCGATTCCGCCATTCCGACCGTGGCGTCCTCACTGAGGATCCGGTCGACCGTCGGGTATTGCGAGGAGCCGGGAAACGCACACGCCGAGTACGGGTAGCGGTGGCCGCTGACGGTTCGCAACCCAGGGTGCGAACGCTCCAGGAGTGTCGCGATCCACCGCCGGTCCGCGCCCGCGTTGGCCAGCGCCGGGGCGAGCAACGGGACGTGCGGCGCGACGAGTGAGAGCACCTTTGAGTAACGATCGAAGTCCCGGGCGTAGCTGGCGGGAGTGATGTCCTTGGGCAACGCGTCGCCCTCGAACCGGACGGCGTCGGTCGCCTGCACCCAGAAGGCGTGGTTGTAGAGGTCCGGCTCGTTACCCACCTCAAAGCCGATGATGCTCGCCTTCGGCATCGTCGCCTCGGCCTCTGCCGCCCATAGGCCGGCGCTCTCCGGCGATGCGGTGATCAGGTTGAGGTCGAGAATCACGCGCAGTCGCAGCTCACGCACGAGGTGCGCCGTGCGGGCAACGAACGCCACGTTCAGGTCAAACGCCCATCGCGGCAGCCTGAGCACCGTCGGGTCGAAGATGGCGTGATCCGATGAATCCCCTCCGATCCGCAGCACAAACGGTCCATCGCCGGGCACGTGGAGCAGCGAGATCACTCGTCGGTAGAGCGCGACATGGCGCTCCTCCACCGGCAATGTCGTGTATTCGGTGGACAGGCCCAAGAACGAGTGCGGGATCGCGCTGAGCGGCGCCGCCGCGGCAACCGTGACCTGAGCTCGGACAGGCCCGGGGCCGTCGGGATGCGACGCGGTGACCGGCGCCCGGGCAGTGCTGCGCGGAGATCCGTCGCTGCGCGCCAGCGCGAGCACCCCGACCACAACCACGAGAACGCCGATCGCGATCGCGATCCAGGCCCGAGCAGCCGTGCCACGATCGTGTCCGCCGGTCATCCGCTGAGCGATCATATCCTCCGATGTGCTGACCTCGGCGGCGTGCAGATGGCTGCTCAGGACGCCGCAGTATGGTGCGCCCGTGGCCTGCGACTGGCTGTTCATCGACGGATCCAGCCTGATCTTCCGTGCCTACTACGGCGTGCCCGCCGGCGACCGCGCGGGCGGCGCAGTGCAGGTGAACGCGATCCGGGGTTTTCTCGAGCGGCTCGGGCGTCTCGTCGTTCAGCGTCGGCCGCGTCGGCTCGTCGTGGCTGACGATTGGGCGTGGCGTCCGGATTGGCGGGTGGATCTGATCCCGACGTACAAGTCCCATCGGGTCGCGGAGCCGGTCCCCGCCGGGTTGGCGCCGCAGGTTCCCGTGATTCACGCCCTCCTCGATGGCATCGGGATCGATGTGGTCGGCGTTTGCGATCACGAGGCGGAGGACGTGATCGCGACCCTGACCAGGCTCGCCTCAGGGACGGTCGAGATCGCCAGCGGTGATCGGGATCTGTTCGCGCTGGTCGAGGACCCGCGCGTGCGAATCCTCTATCCGGAGAAGTCGGGGCTGACGGTGATCGACGAGGGCGAGGTGACGCGCCGCTACGAAGTTCCGGGCCGTCGTTATGCCGACTTCGCGATCCTGCGCGGCGATCCATCTGACGGCCTTCCCGGACTCAGGGGCGTCGGTGGCGTCACGGCGGCGGGAATGATCCGCCGGTACGGGGATATCGCCGGCGTCCTGCGCGAGAAGCCGCTTTCGGACGCAGACCGTCAGTACCTGAAGAGCGCGATGCGGGTCGTACCGCCGGTGGCCGATTTGCCAATCGCGCTCCCGTCCGGCCGGCGAGGTGCCTATCCGGCCCACGAGGCGGCGATGCAATTGCTGGCCGAGCAATACGGCGTGCAGGCGGCGTGCGAGCGTCTGTTGAGCGCCGTCCGCCGACTGGCCGACCAGCAAAGCGGGGACGGATAGGTGACTCCGTTTCGGCCCACGGCTTGCGCCGGAATCGCAGGGCAGCGGCCGCCGTGGCAGCGGATTAGCGCGAGCGCCGGCCGACCTGCGCGAGGCGCACCGCGATCAGTTTCTTGACGTCCTCCCTAGGCGGCGATCGGCAGCTCGCCGGTGTCGAGGTGGGCGGCGGTCGCGGGCTTGCGTGGCGTGATCGCGGCGGCGCTTACGGCAGCGAGGACCGCGAAGGCGGCGCAGGCCCAGAGCGCGGGCCTGAAGCCGGCGGTGACGCTGGCGGGCGTGCCGAGGTGGCCGTAGGTCGAGAAGATCGCGCTGCCGATCGCGATCGCGAACACGGCACCGAAGCGCTGCGCCATGTAGTTGATGCCGGCGGCCTTGCCCATGTCTTCCGGGGAGACGGCGCTGAGGACTGCGGTCGGGACGGTCGGCAGCGCCATCGAGATGCCGATGCCGGAGACGAGCAGTGCGACCGTGAGCTCGATCCAGCTGGTGCTGAGGGTGCCGCGGGCGGCGACCCAGATGAACCCAGTGGCTTGCAGGGTGAGGCCGAGGACCATGATCGGGCGGCGGCCGATGCGGTCCGACAGTGCTCCGGCGAGCGGCGAGACGACCATGGGCGTCGCGAAGAACGGCAGCAGCCGCAGCCCCGTTTGGAGCGGCGAGTAGCCGCGGGCGAACTGGAATTCCTGCGTGACGAAGAACGCGGCGGCGAAGATCGCGCCGGACATCAGATACGTCGTGAGGTTGCCGATCGCGAACTCGCGGATCGCGAACAGCCGCAGCGGAACCATCGGCTCGCTGACGCGGTTCTCCCACGCGAGGAACGCTGCGAGCAGGACCCCGCCGGCAGCGAACGTGATGATCGTCTGCGCGCTGGACCAGCCGATGTCGTTGGCGCGGGTCAGCGCCCAGACCAGGGCGATGACGCCGGAGCTGACCAAGCCGCCGCCGATCAGGTCGAGCCGTTCGGTTGCGCCGTAGCTCTCGGGCAGCAGGCGCAGGGCGAGCGGCGCGGCGACGATGCCGATCGGAACGTTGAGCCAGAAGATCCAGTGCCAGTCGATCGCTTCGGTGACGACGCCGCCGACGATCGGCCCGAGCGCAACCGCGAGTCCCGCCAGGCCGCCGTAGACGCCGACGATCATCCCGCGCTTCTCTGCCGGGAACGCCGTCGTCAGGATCGTCAGGCTGAGCGGGAGCACGACCGCGCCGCCGAGCCCCTGAACCGTCCGTGCGGCGATCAGCACGCCCGCGCTGGGCGCGAGCGCGCACGCGGCGGACGCGATCGTGAAGAGCACGATCCCCGAGGTGAACACGCGCCGGCGGCCGAAGCGATCGCCGAGCGCGGCGGCGGTGATGATGCCGGCCGCGAACGCGATCCCATAGGCGTTGAACGTCCACTGCAGCGACGAGAGGCCGACGTGCAGATCGCGCTGCATGCGCGCCAGTGCGGTGATCAGGACCGACGAGTCCAAGACGACCATGAAGTACGCCGTCGAGGTCAGTCCCACGACCCAGCCGAGACGCGGCTTCGCCTTCTCGCTCGCGACATGCTTGACGCGGCCGGTGACTGTGGATCTGGTCATCATCGTCTGCTCCTCTTCGGTCGCGGCCGGCGGGCAAATGCCGGCTTCTGATCTGATGACGAACCGCAGCCGCTCAGACGGACAGATCGATCGAAACCCGATGACGTGTCCGTCGGGGCGGCGGCCGTTCGTCTAGAAGGAGAAATCGCACGCTCGAGAAGGGAGCGCAGATGAAGTACGCACTGCTCGCCTACACAAAGGGAAAGACGCCCGGGGGACGCCGGCCGCGCGAGATGCACCCCGGGGTCGCCGCGGTCCTCGATCGGCCGAACGTGAGCGGCTGGGTGCGTCTGCAGCCGGCGGAGTCGGCGACGACCGTCAGGCTCGAGCCGCGAAGGACACTCCTGACCGACGGTCCCTTCGTTGACAGCAAGGAGTTCCTCGCCGGCCTCATCCTGATCGAGGCCGAGAACCTCGACGGCGCGCTCGCCGTCGCGGCGGAGCTGCAGGAGCTCGACATCACAGCGGCGATCGAGGTCCGCCCCGTGCTCGAGCAGGAGCTCGGGGGTGCTTGAAGACGTCTTCCGCGATCAGTGGGGACGCGTGCTTGCCACCCTCGTCGGCATCCTCGGCGACATCGAGCTCGCCGAGGACGCGGCACAGGAAGCGTTCGCACTGGCGGCGGAGCGCTGGCCGCGCGACGGGCAGCCCGAGAACCCGACCGGCTGGCTGATCACGACCGCCCGCAACCGCGCGATCGACCGCATCCGCCGCGAGCGGACGCTCGTCGCGAAGACCGAGCAGCTGCAGCGCGAGCTTCGCGACCCACCGGAGGAACCCATGGACGACACGGTCACATTCCCCGACGAGCGCCTCGAGCTGATCTTCACGTGCTGCCACCCGGCGCTCGCGCTCGACGCCCAGGTCGCGCTCACCCTGCGCACGCTCGGCGGACTGTCCACCGAGGAGATCGCGCGCGCGTTCCTCGTCCCGGTCGAGACGATGAGTAAGCGCCTCACCCGAGCAAAGAACAAGATCCGCGACGCGAACATCCCGTTCGCTGTGCCGCCCGAGCACGCGCTCCCCGAGCGGCTCGACGCCGCCCTCGCCGTCGTCTACCTGATCTTCAACGAAGGCTGGGGCGACGGCCGCGTGAACCTCGCCGCAGAAGCCCTGCGCCTGGGACGGGCGCTCCTCGAGCTGATGCCCGACGAAGTCGAAGCAGTCGGGCTCATGGCGTTGATGCTGCTGAACGACTCTCGACGAGACGCGCGCTTTCGCGGCGGCGAACTCGTCCTCCTCGACGAGCAGGACCGCTCTCTCTGGGACCAGACCCAGATCATCGAAGCACGACAGCTGCTCGAACGCGCGCTCGCGCTCCACGGCGCCGGTCCCTATGTGGTACAGGCGGCGATCGCAGATCTCCACACACAGGAGCGACGCGACTGGGATCGGATCGCTCTTTTGTACCGCCGTCTCGAGGAGCAAACCGGCTCGCCCGTCGTCACCGTCAACCGCGCCGTCGCGCTCGCAGAGATCGACGGACCTGCGGCTGCGCTCGCACTCCTCGACGATCTCGACCTCGACAGCTACCTCTACTACCACTCGACCCGCGCCGATTTCCTGCGTCGCCTCGGCCACAGTGATGAAGCGCGCGCCGCCTACGCCCGCGCACTCCAGCTAGCGGGAAGCGAGACCGAGCGCCGGTTCCTCCAATCCCGACTCAACGACCTCGGCCAACCACGTGCCGACGTCTGATTCCGGCTGGATCTCGACCCGGATTTCGCTTCGGTTCTGGCGTGGTGCGCCCGACCGCGATGAGCCTCAGGACCTCGAGCTCGCGCTGGGTCAGCTCTGCAGCTGCGCTGGGCCGCTTCGGCGGACCATGCCCGATCGCCGAGAGGACGGCGTCGACCGCTTCGCCGTCGAGCTGCCCGGCTCGCGCCTGGTCGCGTAGCTCCGCTGCTGCCTGCTCGCATCCGTGAGCTGGAGCTGAGTCGCTGTAGGCTGCCGCGATGCCCGCATGGTTCGACGAGCTCAGCGAGTTCCTTCGCATCCAGTCGATCAGCGCGGAGCCCGAGCACGCCGGGGATGTGAAGCGGGCGGGCGAGTGGGTCTGCGAGCTGATCCGAGGCGCCGGTGGGCACGCCGAGCTGATCGACTGGGACGGTCACCCGCTGGCGATCGGCGAGCTCCGAGCGAGCGCTGACGCGGCGCAGGCGCCGACGGTGCTGTGCTACGGCCACTTCGACGTGCAGCCGCCCGATCCGCTCGAGCTGTGGGAGTCGGCGCCGTTCGAGCCGGAGCTCCGCGGCGAGCACATCTACGCGCGCGGAGTGGCCGACGACAAGGGTCAGCTCTATCTCCTGCTCGGCGCCGCCCGCGAGCTCGCCCGGTCCGGCGAGCTGCCGATCAACGTGCGCTTCGTCTGCGATGGCGAGGAGGAGACCGGCGGCCACTCGATCGTCGATTTCCTCAAGGCGGATGAACGCGGGGCCGACGCTGCGGTCATCTTCGACATGGGGATGATCCGGAGGGGAATGCCGGCGTTCACCGTGGCGACTCGGGGGATCGTGTACTTCCACCTCACCCTGCGTGCGGGTGACAGCGACCTGCACTCGGGCCTTTACGGCGGCGCCGCGCTGAACGCTACCAACGCTCTCGTCCAGACTCTCGCGTCCGTCGTCGCTGCCGACGGCCGTCTTCGGGAGCCGCTGCGGAAGGGCATCAGCACGCCGACGCCGGAGGAGCTTCACGCTTGGGCGCAGCTCCCTCCTGGGGCCGACGAGCTCGCCGCTCGAGGCGGTCGTCCCACGGACGTCCGCGCCGCCGAGGAGTTCTACCGGCGGACCTTCGCGGAGCCCTCGCTCGACATCAACGGCATCCACAGCGGGTCGCCCAACGCCGTGAAGACGGTGATCCCGAGTCTCGCCGAGGCCAACGTGTCGATCCGGCTGGCTCCCGGTCAGCAGGCCGAGGCGATCGCCGCCGAGTTCGAGCGACTGCTGCGGGCGGCGGCCCCCGCCGAGGCCGAGCTCGAGATCGAGCTGCTCGCCTCAGCGGACCCGGGCATCGTGCCGCCCGACGCGCGAGCCCTCCAGCTCGGCCTGAACGCGTTCGAGCAAGCGCTCGGCGTCCGGCCGGCGCTGATCCGCTCCGGCGGCTCGCTGCCCGTCCTCGGGGCGCTGGCCCACAAGGGCATTCCGACGATCGTCACCGGCTTCTTCCTCCCCGACGCGAACATCCACGCCCCGAACGAACGGTTCCTGGCCGATTACGTGCCGCTCGGGACGGCCGCCGCCAAGGCGTTGTTCCAGGAACTCGGAGCGCTCTAGACCCTATGGAGGATGATTCGCCGGGACGTTGAAGGCCGGACCTCATCGCATTTATGCGGGGG